>JAAUYL010024247.1_pt1 | contig 20812 bp, 16 predicted proteins | sample 7278011 | NCBI WGS metagenome assembly JAAUYL01 (sample SAMN14350225, study PRJNA611818) | marine sediment metagenome | isolation source: surface marine sediment (1.8m) | place: French Polynesia: Moorea | collected 2018-08
ATTTAGGTGGTAGTAGTGTGCACTGTGTTCTATTTTGCTTTTGCGCAAAGGCTTACAGCGTCCTTTTTTCTATAGACTTTTACCAGAAAAAAGGACGAGAAAAGTGTTTAAGAAGGAGGAGTGAACCTTTATTAATTTTGCGTCCAAGAAGTTTCCACTTTTAAAATCACTCTACTCTTTTAAAAAACACTCCCTTTCTTTGGCCAAACCAGAGGATGGACTCTGAAATTGCTTCTATGTGCTAAGAATTTTTGTCATATCGTATTTAATATTTTTTTCATTTCTAAAAAAATATTATTGTGAACAGAATTGAATCAGCCAAAAGATTTTTCTGGTTTTTTTTCAAAAATACATGACTTTATGCCAATTTTAGTGGTGCCTTTTAACGGCAATACAAAGTGAAAGAGATGCTACAGGATCTTTACAAAGCACAAGCGTCTAGAAGGTGTTATTGTACCCGTTGCACTGTTGTTGTCATCACATGTTTCCGTCTTGTTATAATCAAATTGATGTACATTTTATTACATGGTCCGAGGGTCAGCAATTTAGTGCACTTGAGATTAGTGTTAATGGCCATTTGCAGGATTGAGTTTGAGTTTCCCGACAAAACTATGATTCACATTTTGTCTACCAGATGACTCTGATGGTATTTTTCAATGGTCCCAGCGGAGAATTGGTGAACTAAAAGTGCCTTGCTGTATTCAACTTCACTCATAAGCTGAAGGCCTTAATTTTATCGCAGAAGAGTTCCGTTTTAACGGTAGGCTCATTTGAAAAAGCAGTAGATTTAATTTTGAAAGTTTTCCGCACAATTTATTCCTCCCAGCAGCCTGTTTTAGACTTTTCAGTTTAATGATTTCACTGAGAATTGAAATGCACCCACTGGGGAATTTTGCACATCACTTCCGGTTTTACGACCTCCTCGCCGTTTGACACGTGTTCACAGCCTGGCATTTCCGGTTAATTCGCATGCTCCTATTTCCGTTGGACGTGCCCAGACTTGCACAGGCTTGTTTGAGCCTGTTTTTTGCCTTAATGTTTTGACCGTCTCTCCTTCTCAACATTAGCCTTTCTTTTGGCACTGGGAACAATGTAAATTCATTGCCTAGTCTTTATATTTACTGACATCTTCACTTAAGATCGCCTTGATTTGGCCTCAGCTTGTGTTCATTCAATAAATCATTGTCTTGTCTTTCTCAACGTAAAACATCTATAGAAGAGGGCCTCGTGTTTGCCTCAATTTTCTGAGATTCAGCGACGCGTCCTGACCTCAGTTAAAGTCGGTTTCGTGTTAGAAAGCGTGTTGTCTATTTGACTGGATGTGAAGTCGGTTGAAGAAATTGCCCTTGTCAGTTCTGTCGTTCCTTAAATTGGACCAACTTTAGCGGGGTCCAAGGAAGCTGCCAATACATGCATAAAGATAAGCTCGGCTTATCGTTTGATTCGATCATTATGATGCCATTTACTACGAGTTAAACCCTGTCTCTTCCAAGAAAACCTCTTTTCCAAATGATCGAGAGTTAAGCATGAAATATTGAGGCACTGTAAATCACATCCTTATCTTTTGCAAACAGGTCCAAAAGCAGCTTCAAATCAAAGTAGACAGAGGTCAAAGTTCTTATTTTAAGGCCAGTTTTGACTTTGCTTGGTTTTCCAAATTTCGAGTCAGATCCAGCGAATTTGTTACGTAAAACCGGAAAGTTTCCCCAAAGTTTTGGATGTCATGAACTGCTAATAACTTAGCCGCAGGAGGGGAAACTCTGGGTTCAAAATCAAATTATTGCTTACAAAAAAGTTTTTGGATGGGATTCCTTCTTATACAGGACCGTCTTTAGTAATTGCGAGTTCACATGAATGGCTGGCTAGTTCCAATTTTGACCGCTGGTGGTGCTGCTGTCTTTTGGCAACAAAATAAAAGGCTTCCCTGCTGGATTTTTGACATTATCCCGCCTTATCTTAGGTTTGGCTTTGACATTGGTGGCGTGGCCTCAAAAATGGCAAGAACGTGAGGACGATAGATAATGAAAAAATGGTTGGCCATTTTTCCTCCTTTCAATAATAAAAGAATCTGCAACTATCTGGCGCTGTTATCACCTATAACATGTGAGGAGGTTAATTCAGCAGAGAGAGGCTGCGAGGCTGCGTTAGATCTTGTTAGTTGTTGCCATCAAGAAACCACCAAAATCTTATTACTGAGAGAGGACGTACGAGCATGACCTCTGGCGGCCTCTCTGGCCTCTACTGTATATTATTTGTAAACAAACGTATCTACTTACTTTTTTTTAGAAAGGAAGGCCCTATTACTTACTTTTTTCTTGTGCCCTTTTTAACCAGCTTTTCACAGGGGATTTGCTGCGAAAATCTCATCGTTTAACGTTGGATTTTGTAGTGATCGACGATCGATATAAGCTCAATCTCAAGTCTCGAGAGAAGAGAGGGAGAAAGCTCAAAATCAAATTAAGGCCAATTTTTTCAAGATTTTTTCAACCAGATATTTTTAGCTGCCAGCATTTCCATGGTTCCGATTAATTTAGCAAATCAACGCAACGACAGGATTTTTGTCGAGCTTTCACTTTTTATCTGTGATCAAATCAATGATGTGAATTTGTAATAGGAGAAAAATCAGGGGACTTCAGCTTGAAGTGGCTGTATCATCCTACATCTATTGCCAGTTTAATATAAACTGGTACATAAGGGTGGAACTGGCAATAGAAGTTTCCCATGAATACGGAATGAAATGCCCACTTGAACTGCAAGTTTTAAAGGCTTGCAACATTTTTAACCGACAACTTTTTTGAGTAAAAATACATCGAATATCGGTTTTCACAACGCTGCCGTCGCTCCTCGTCTCCCTTCTGAAGCCTCAAGTTTTATGGTACCTACTTTTCAAAAAAGGCTGTCGCTATTCCAATTTTCATGTAAGCTTCTTATATTAGCATGATAATAGTGGCAAGAATGAATACCAGTTCAATTATGCAAAACATTGATCCCCCCACGTTACGTAAGCCACAGTGTGGCCTGAATTTTTAGGTGAATCTGACAGTAGCGGCCGCAGCGACCTCTCGGCCTCGCAACTGAACAACCAACAGGTTTTTCTCTCATTTTTTGAAGGCAAGACATCAAAGCAATGCCAATGTAAGCAGTCTCAAAAGCTAGCACGAGAGGATCTGCTGCCAACTAAAAATAATTTTACCGATATCATTTATGCCCTTGATTTCGAATATGTTCCTCCACTACGTGCCTCATTTTTCGGTGTGATTTCTTATTTATACCACAACGCCCAGTAATTGTCTATAGTCTGTTTCAGCTAACCTTTCTGAGGATTCGAGTAAGTATTTGAAGACACTGTGCAAGCCAATGTTTACACTTTAATGCAGCTGTCGAGTAGTTCGCGAGCGCGCCACGAAATTACAATAAAAGGCACTTATTTCCGCATGCAAAAGTAATGACGACCATCAGCGCCATCTAGGCGGGAAATTCTGAAACTAATGGTTTTATTATTGCTTTTTATAACTGGAAAAGTTGTGAAAGCTGGCACGATTTATTTCAAAAAAATCTATTTACTTCCCGGTAAAACAAGTCAAACCACTGGAAAGCCCTACATGTGGTCAGCGAAGCAAGGTACCTTTCTAGATCCAATTTCGTTATAAATAATGAAATCTCTTCGTTCGCTGGTTTTGACAAAAACAAAACAGGACAAAAACATTATTTAAAAAAAGAGACTGCAAGAGATATTGAAAAAGGATCTAAAAATGAACGATGAAAGAAGCATTTTTTCTGGGAAAATGAACAGCAAAGCAGATGATATAAAGGAACAGTGTATCCACGACAATATCCTCTCATAATTCCGCCCCCGCAATATTTACACTTGCTCCCAAATATAGTGGCGTTCTGTCCCCAAACCTAATCTTTTGGTACCTGTGGAGCTTTCTTCTCTCTATTTTCCTGCCAGAAAAACACAATCTCACGGTATTTAATAAAAATGTTGCAAAGATGGTGAAGTAAGGCTTTTGTCCTAGAACCTTCTTTCCCAGCAGCAAGTATTTTAATGATGACAAATCTGCCTACAAAATTAAGCAGCAAAATGGTAGAGTAGACCAGACTGCTTTGTGTAGACCTTTATGTTTACATTTTTCTGCAGAAAATACATTTTGCACTCTGTTCTTTCCCGCCAAAAGCTGAGACATGAACCAACCGGAAGTCACTTTATGAACCTTGATTTTACAGGGGCAATTTGCACTTTTTGCACACAGTTTTTCGTTTTGTACACACTAATCTTGATGAAAAATTGAAATTTTCATTCTTTTTTCGTGTATGTACTTTCATGATAACCTTCACTGAGGCGCTCATACGCGCAACTAAAATTCGGCTGGTGTCTTCCAAAATAAAGCTCTGCCGTGTACCGCTTTTCCAGAGGATAATTTGACCCAGTTCCATCGTAAAAAAGCAATGAGGTACAAGTTAAGAGCGAAGGACTATTTACTACATTCTGTGGTTAAAGATTTCAAAACATAACGTATTTTCTCCTTTAAAAATTGGTATACTCGCCACGCGCGTTCGAGCAGCTGATTTCTCTCTCTCTCTCTCTAAAAAAACCTTCATGCAATTTCAATTATGATTTACTTTTTCAACGAAAAGAACGCATATAGAAAAGTACAGTTTAAAAAAGTACGACTTATTTTTTTACATTACCAGTACTTTCTAAGTTACTTGTTACAATGACAGATTTTGGGTGGTACCCCTAACAAAAAAGTAAATAATGAATGCAATAATATCCCACAAAAATGTTTTGATAACGATAGCGAATAAATATTGCTTGCGTTATTTTCTTTAAGCAAAATACATAGAATTGAAACTCAAAGCGGAAAAGGCAAGAGTCGGAAGTGTTCCTCTTGTTTTCAGATGGATTGCCTTGGAAATTGTACAGCTAAACAAGATGTAAAAAGTAGCAAAAAACAACAAGAGTCAATTGTAGACCTGCTTGCCTCTCTCCCCCGAAACCAGTTTGGGCTTTTTTATTTGATTGGCTTACACTAAACATCCATTTCATGAAGTTGCAGGGGGTTTCGGAGCAAAAAACTTAGGCTAGACCTTTTTACCTCGTTGTTTACTTTTGCTCCAGTTTGCAGAAAATGCGCTTTGTAATCAAATTACTGATTATGAGCCAGTTTATTGTGTGAGATATTCTTATTGGCTAATTAAATAACATGCCTGCAACTGAGCATTGGTCGCTCAGGCATAGTTAATTGCGATATTAAGTTATACTTAACATGTCCCTCGTTATCAATAAAAATAAATACTTTTATAAATAAATAATTCGCGTCTGCCTTTGAATGACACTTCTCCCTGGAAGCACATAAGGAAAATCATTCTTGGAACGGTTACAGAAGTTACTTACTTGTCTTTGTACTTTTGTCCATAGTGAAAGCACTAAGCAAAGTGGAGCACTATTGCGGGATCCGTATGAAAAAGATGCGAAAGTAAGAATCTACGTACTTTTAGGTAAAAACCAACATATATTCCCTCTATTGATTTTTGAGTATTTTGTCCAGAGATAATACGGACAGAGCGTATATGTAAATAACGGTACGAAAACCCACTTTGAATGGACGGTAATATCTTATGAAAATAGTACATGAGAGAGGCATGCAAAGCAAGAAAAAGCCTGAAAAAAGTAAGATACAATCATAGTGGGGCAAATGAGTTTGCAGAAGACACGCTTTTTCCTTGGAAACAATGTGCAAAAAATTATCCACAGACTGTTTTAATTTGTGAGGCTTTCCTCTCGTGAAAGTGGATGCAAAGCACGATACAGACAATAGAAAAATGATACCAATTATTGGCAATTGACTTAAAAAATCCAGATCGGCTTACCGCAACCTCCTGCTCGATAGGATCGTCGTCCATGTCCATGTTGAATTTTTATCTAAAAAGTAATATTTTTTTGAAAAAAAATACATTTTAGCTTAAAAGTCTCCCGGACAGAGAAAGTAGTACTGCTAACGCTAATCCCGAATAAATGAGATTTTTAATCGTATCTGCGGGCTTATTTTAATTAACTTCTCCTTGTTATAGACAGGAACATCGTAGTTTTTTCCTGAAAAAAGAAAAGTCTTGCAAAAATGCAATAATTTCAAAGCAAACTCAGGTCCTGCTTAGACCATGTACTACGTAAATCTAGATACGTAGGAGTTATAAAATACACGCTGCAGGGCATCGACAAAAGTTAATACCAAGATCAGTTTACATTACATGCTTTTAGAAATTCGAAATGGCTTAGAAAAGCCAAAAAGCAATATCGTGAAGCCCGAGCTCTAGAAATATATCTCTACTCGATATACTTGATTCCTGACATACGTTCAATCAAAGTAAGACCATCTTCAAGAAAGAAAAAAAGTGAATAAGGTACACTTAAAACTAAGTGAAAGCAAAAAGATTTTCTTCCCAATATTATATTGATATTTATTATGCAATATTTCTTAAAAGAAAGGGTCGAAAATTAAACTCACATGGTCAGATTGAGCACAAATAGCCGACCAAATTAACTTATCATATTTTAATCACGAGCACTTTTTATTCACACAGCTAACTTTTCTTTTGGTAGATTTTTATGTTAAAATAAATAAAGGCTTCGTTTCAAAATATTAACAACACTTAACTCTCCGATTAAATTAAAATCAGGTCCATATGATCTGTTGTTGTTCAAGCAAAAACATCTTCAAACTGATGAGAAAAAGCTTGTTTTGTTTTATGCGACTGCGCACCCAAACTGAAAAGAATTCGTGCTTGAAACTGGAGGCCACTTGGAGGGGGATTTTCTAAATAAATTATGCAGTGAAATTCGAAAATTCCCGCCATTTTCGAAGATGCAAACCTTAAAGAAAGCTACTTTTGACTTAAGCACTCCGTGCTCGCTCACAGCAAGAGCTAGCCGCTATATGTCGATATGCGTTACTGAAATCCGTATTAAGTAAATGCATACTATTTACTTTTTAAAAAAGTGAAACTGTATAATTGTCCGTGTATATTTTGAGCTTGGAGGATATTATAGCCACAGGGTGTTTCAACCTAATTGTTTTTGTGAAAAGAAGCAATGTCATTTCATTTGAGATAAATCGTCATAATTGTGAGTTTTAACAGTTTTCAAAAATGGCGCTAGAGCATCAGTTTTCACTTTTCACGGTGACAAAAAATCATCAGTTACTTCAGCTAAAAAGTAATTGTTTGTCGACACAGACTAACTTTCCAAAGCTTGGAAAAATGTCATATTTTCGCAGAGGGAAAATAAATAAGTAATTTGCTTTCACATCGACGACATGAAGTCTCTGAGGCGTATTGCCATAAATCCAAAATTTCTGCTTTACATAGGCAAAGCCTGAAAGTATGGACGGAAAAGTTTTGTTTTTGTCATTTCTTTATTTTTTGCACATAAAAATGGGGCATGTATTTCATTGCATAAATAATATTAAAAATTGCTTGCTTTCACTTACAGAGTACATTCGGTAGAAGTCGCCCTTCGAAGCCAATTTGTCCGCCTCAAACGCAGCGAAGCAAAAGAGCATTTTCCCGTTTTAGCGTGAATTTTCTTCCCCCATGGACCATTCTCATCTGCAAAATATGACAAGACCCAACCAAAAAAGAAACATTCGAATTTTGACGCTTCTTGGCTTTCTCAATGATTGGTTTTAATTTCCGGTGAGAAGCAGTTTTTGCTGTTTTTATTCTTTTTTTTCCAGTTCATTTTTGAGTTTTAGCAAATGATGTCTGGACTGTGGAGATTCAACAATCTTAATTGGTCTCACCAAAACGAGAGCTGAAAATTTACAATTCGGGCTTTTTGGCGCAATCCGGAAATGCGATGGCGATTTTGCAAGTCAAATCTGGTAGCGATCAGATCCCTCCCTCCGTCACGCCTCCCCAAAGAAACCCGGCATGATGGATGGCAGAGTTGATCGGGTAAAAAATTGGACATTTCTCGCCGCGAAATTCGTAGCGTGCTGCTGGAAGTTGGGTGGAAGGATGAGCTGTCAAAGTGACTTTTTTGAAAAGTTTTCTTTGACTTTTTTGCTCTGAGAAATGATGGTTAAGTTTGAGTCTCTCCTCCGAGGTCTAACAACGCTAAGATTCATTCCTGTTTCTATCTTGTACTTTATTATAAATATTAAATCCGGAAATTAGCTATTTCCGGGCAATGATAAAAGTTTCGAGTGCAAACTTTCATTTCTCTTTCAAGCAGCTTTTTTTTATTTCATGAACTTCTCCGAAAATCAGGCAGGATCAAAATTGCAAATAGTGGAATTAACCAGGCGAAAAGTGCGATTGCAAGAGGTCCGGCTCCGATAAAAGAGAGCATCGCAGTCATAACAGGCAGACCGAGGACAACAACAAGATTAACCGCACTGTTTTGGCTCAACTTGTTCAGCTCGTCAATTGGGTTAAACACCACCTTTTCCGTAGTGGTCACTGCATTAGAGCTTCCGGTTTCCAAATCATCATTGTTTCCGGTTTGAAAAGCCGGAGCTCCTGTTGTGCTAGCTGTTGATTGCGTCGGTTTTGTGGCGATTTGGCCGGAATCTAAGCCGGTTTCCGGAAAACCGGTGGGTTTAAAATCGGAAACGCCACTGGATTCGTGTTCTGGAACTCCGGTCGGCTTGAAACCGGGAACCACGACCGGTTTAAATGTCGGTTTGTACGTGTCTCCGGATCCGGAATTTGTTGTACTTGGTTGCAGAACGGTTTCAACGATGTTTGGCGGAGCTGTTGTGATGAAGTCAGGTTTCTTCGGCAATTCTGGAGCCCAAATACCGGATTGTTCGAAGGATTCCAAATCCGGACGCAGCTCGAAAACCGGCTTATACGGAGATCCGGGACGGTAGATTGCTTGATATGGCGAATTCGAATTGTAAACGGGTTTGTAGGGTATTCTAGTGTAAATATTTTCCGGTTTGAAAGTTGGTTTGGTCGTCGTCTTTTTGTTTAAAACCACAGGTTTTCTAGATACAGATTTGATTTCACCGGAATTAAAGACGGTCGGTTTTCTCGTGATGTAATCGAAGCTCCCCGTAGCCTTTGTTATCCAAGTGGAGACCGGAATTCTATTTGAGCCTTTTTTCTTGTTTTCCGACCCTAGAATTAAAAAAAACTATGAATGAATTTTCAAAAAGTGATTCTAAAACGCAGGGAAACTAACCTGATTTTAACCCGTTTTTGTAGACGTTTTGAGATCCCTCCTGGCTAGATTTCACGGGAAAATAAGGATATTTCTTGTCGTTGATTTCATTTGTAAACTTCAAGACCCCATTTCTGTTAAGAAATGGTTTCGGTCGATTTCTGCTAATTTTGGGCAACTTTATTTTTCGCTCCGGCTTTGTCGATTTGATTTTTTCGTCCAAGATTTCACTGAAGTTTTTGAATGCGTTTTCCTCCACTTTGTTCATGATAACTCGCAAGTCCGGATTCGTTTGAAGAATGATTTTCGGTTCGACGAAAAATTCGACCTGGTTTTGATTTCCCAAAACAGGACTTAAATTTTCAATTAGCAGAATGCAAAAAGCACTTATTTGAATCAGCTTTGTCAGCATTATAGCAGAATTTCGGGTGCATTTTCGATTTTTCTTCTTGTGTCAGATCATCAACTTTGTTGTGATTTTGATTTTCACGTATTAATAGAAGAAATCGACTGAGGTTTTCCGATTTCACGGAAAACTTGGAAAAGTTGTAACCTGATGATAGAGAAAAAAGTATCATTTCATATTCTGAAATAAAATCAGGATTTTATCGGTATTTTTGTCATCTTTTTTGATGATTTACCGGAAAATTGGAAACTTTAAAATTGGATACCCGGTCGAGCGCGAACTTGAATTGTTGCCCGTCACGGCTTTTTAGTCAAATCGGCACGGAGAAAATTTAGATCGAACAAAAAGTGTCTATCTAATAAATTACATTTGCCGGTTCTTGTGGCTGGTTGTTCTACCATCACGTTTGGAACCAAAAGGGATCCGTTGAAAAATCATATTTTTTCTTGAACATTTCACGCAGGCAGCAGTTTCCAAAACTAGCTTTTTCATTTCTCCGCGTAAAGTTAGGCCTAATTAACAGAGATATTTATTATCTTTGCTAATAAATAATTGCCGTAAGAATTATGAGATAGTTTCCATTTTCATGAAATGTTTTTTTTGTGTCATTTTAAGATTTTTCGCGTTTCAAAAAGATCTTATTGAATTTCACCATAAACACCATCCACGCTCCACTAGAGGACAATTCCCAGAATTTTCATTGTATTTTTTTGGCAAAACAACGAATTGGTTTTTTATGGGAGAGAGAAAATATATTTTCTAGAAAAAAACACTGTTGCTCAGAATTCCCACAAGGTGGCGTGTTAATTGGAATTTCGTCAATCACCAATTGCATGACTTTATGCTCACCTAAGCATTATTGTTTATTTACACGGTAAAAAAATGCACATATTTTTTATATTTTACAAAATAATTAATATTTTAATCTGTTTGAACAATTTCATTAGTAGATAAAATATAATTGCTTATGAAGCGTCAATATTACGCTACTACGAGTACATATTTTGCGTACTCTTATTGTCGGTGAAATGTTATAAACCATGATTAATCGATTTTATGTTTGCATGAATGAGTAACAAACAATTGATAAGGTATGCAAAATATTCTTAAAGGGAAAGAAACATAAATAAGTGCGAAATTACTTCCAAAATAGCAATTGCAATTGTTTTGCTATCAAACTATACCGTAGATGGCGCTGCATGTCATTTCGCTCAACTGAAAATCCCTTGAACCACCTGACGGACAATTTTGCAACTAACCAAGAGAGATTTGCAATTCATCCAGCCCTAACTAATTTATAAATAGCCTTCGAAAAATTCGATATTATCGGCTGTAGGCATGCATGGCCCCCATGTTCATCAAATAGATGGATTGAGCAAGATCCGTTCAGCATTCAACCGCAATTAACTAACTATGAAATTATGATTAATACTTACGTATTACAATTATGTAGTTTTCGTCCTATTACAAGGATATTCTGACTTGCGTGCAAGAGTAGGCCCTACGAAAATAGCCCAATTTATGGTAAATATTTCTAATTTTAGAAGATTTTATGAGCATGTTTAACCATGGAAACTGACCCAGAAATGGTGACATCACGAAATGCCATTTGATAGTAATTTTTGCAACAAAAATAATTCTGATTTCTGCAACAAAATATATGAGTCTTGTCATTTATTTTGGACATTTACTTTTATAACAATTTCATATTTAGGTAACTTGGGTCTCAGAATCCCCTCCGGGAAAACTTATTCCATTATTCGAAAGTTGAAAAGTAATTCTTGGTTCGGAAAGCATCAAAAATTGGAAAGTTCTGGATAATCCCTTTCACTAAATAGAGTTACTCAATATTTTAGACACGTAATTAAACTAGTTTAATAACATATAATTACGGGGTGCTCCGCGCAATAAGTCAAAACTTTTCTCTTGCAAAACAAATTCTGACATCAGATTCATGGCTGTTTTTGACTTTGCTTTGGATTCATTTCCTGCATTTTTAAAATTCACAAAATGCATCCAAGATGGTACGAAAAAAGTTTGTGACCAAGTTGTGATTTTAAATAATTTAAATATTTTTCAAGAAAAACTTTAAGAAAGATACCTTTTTTCTGAATTTAAGACCGTTCAGTTTTGAAAAGAAAGTAGATATCTATCTACAATTTACATAGATAAAACACAAAAGAACTTTGGTAGAAACTTACTCGTACTACAGTTTTAAAGCTAAACTACAGCTTAACTGAAACCAGCATTTCAGAGATTTTTTATTTTAAATGTCATCAAATCTTATTAAACTGGTGTATTTTTTTCTAGTGTTTTTTTTCCTTTGTTACTTTTGCTTGAGCTCATAACAATGTTTTTCATGAATTGTATGACCGAAAAGAAAAGATAATTTGAAGGCACTCAAATTAGCTTTGTAAATTCGAACTGTTAAAGTTTTGTCCCACGAATATATTTGAGTAGGTATGTTTTCATGATTTTCCGAAAATTAGAGTAGGCACTCGAAAAAATACCCTTTTACTTGTCAGATAAACAGGGCAATTTCGGGCTTCTGTACGATAATAAAGAGAGTGAGTGGTGGCGTAACGCGCGATAAACTCAACGCCAAATAAAAAGGTTGCTTTGCTTTCCTTCTTAGCCAGACAGTCGGCCGCCGTTAGAAAGGTAAGTTCTCTACACACTCCAACACAATTCTAAAGTAAATGGTAAATGGTATTTAAAACTATTGCTATTTTTCCTAAATTGAATCTACTTTGATAATGGAGCACTAATCAGAGTTCTGCAAGCAAATCTTTCGAAAAAAGATACATTTCTAGTTAAGTCAAGCAAGTTTAAGAAACGACAATCGGAGAGATTGGAATCGACTCTTTTGTTTTCCCATGGCGCCTGTTCCAGATTTTTCTGCGATCGAAAGGCTTTTACAAAAATTAAATAATTTTCGACCCTGAAAGCATGAAAGCACATCGGTAACAGTAAAGTGGATGGAAAAGTGAGCAATTTGCGGGATCGGTTAAGATTAGCTCGAAAGAGCTGGAAAATTGACGTAAAAGTTTGCCGTAATTCGATTTCAATACTTAGGTACTTTTGCTAATGCCTTTTCAAAGTCAGTCACTCGTATGTAGAAATATGGACTTTAAAATGTAATTGTTTTTTCTAGAGTTATGCCGACGTTTCACAAACTGGCGAGTTTGGCCGTCTTCGCAATTTTGGGCTGCATATTTCCGCAACTAACCGTCGATTGCGCGTCAATTCCCCGCTTGAATAATGCGGCTGCGGATATCCCTTACCCCTTACCGCAACGGTTAGTCCGGCGGAATTTCCTCCGGTTCGGCAAACGAGCGGATTCCGGCACATCAGCGGAAAATGCGGCCCACACTTCAGGGGAGGACGAGGTGTTCGAATCAACGGTAATGGCAAGCCCAATGCACAAATCGAGTCCGCGGAGTTTCCTCCGGTTCGGGCGGTCGAGCGGCAAGAGCGGTAACTCATACCGCAACGGTTACCTCAAATCCCGCCGGAGCGACAATTTTCTCCGGTTTGGAAAACGAGGCATTCCGGATCCGGCGGATTACATCGTGGAGGCCAATGACGAAGCACCGGCTGAATCAACGAATCAAGACGATTGCTACTTGTTGTCTAGTTCACAAGAGGCGGTTATGTGCTGGTTAAGAAGTCACAGTTTTGAGGGGCAAAAAGTTAAGCGAGCAAACAAAGATTTCCTCCGATTTGGTTAACCCATTGTGTAAACTTCTATTACTTCATTGTTGATAAGTCCACACTGCTTACTTCTGAGAGGCAAAATTTGTCCATTTTTCAAATCTCCCCAAGTATAGAAAAACTTTAGCTCGAAGTCAAAAATATCTTTCAAAATAATGAACAATATCTGTTTCAATGAAACAAAAATCGTAAAGGTGCAGTTTCACATGATTTATGAATCCTTTTTTAACTTTGTTTAGAGGCAGTTAGTTCAGGCAAAAAGTGTAAAAGTGTTAACAGAAATATATCTTAAGCCTGTCACTCTTTCAGGGGCTCCAGGCAAAGTCCAGCCTTAACCAGTCTAGTTCAATAAAATATCATTATCTCATTATTTTTCGGCTCATAGTTAACAATATCAAATATTGTACATAAAGTAAATTGTCTCCAACAAACAATATCACGATATAATAATAATAATGTACGGCTGAGGTGGTAATAACAACAAAAAATAACAACACGTCTATATTTCTTATCGTGAAACGACAGTAGATTTTGGTCATTTATTCAGACAGGCCTGTAGAGAATGGTTGTAACATACTTGCTCTTGTGTCTGGAGGTCATGCTTAAGACCATAACCTGTTCCTTAATTGACATTGCGTACAGATGGTTGAGCATCACGTGATTAGGGCGGGGCAATAAGGTTGGCTCACAATTGAGAGGAGTGTCTTTGTTCAGCATAACATGGCCCAATTGGGGCGGCAAAATCGGAGGGCCACTCCCACAAACCGTCTCAGGCTGGAGCTGATTGGTCCAGGGGGGCGTGTCCCTGGTAAATCCGCTTTCTGATTGGCTGAAGGCCTCCACTTTGACAGGGTGCATGAACTTCCGGTGGGCAAGGTCGGCCATGTCACTGTCAAGGGCCTTGAACACCTCCATGTCGTCTCTATGGACCTTGATGACATTGTTGAATCCACCCATTCCATCACTGAAGAAAGCCAACAGATTTTCGGAATTCGCGTAAAAACACCTCGATTGCCTTGTATTTTTAATGAGACTCTGAAATGCTTTTCTTGTACTATGCTCACTTAGCAATTTTTCGCATTTATTTTGAAAAGGCAAAAAATGAGTGATTTTTTGTGACTGCATTCTCTAAAAAAAGGTTTAAGGCCAAATAAACAAAAACCACGTGGTCACATGTGACGTAAAAGAAAGCATGGCATCATGTCAAAAAGTTTGGACAGGTGGAAAACGATTCATACTCACTTGACGACTGGTTCTTTGTTATTATGTTGCCAGACTCCATCGATTCTAAACTTGTATTGATGCTTTCCCTCGGGCAAGTCGACAATCGCAAAGAATGAGCTTTCGTCACCGGAAGTCATTTGTATCGGAGTCCAACCGTTGAATGAACCACTTAAAACCACTTCTTTGGGTCCCTGATGCCTCTCAGATTGTGCGGCGTCCTGAAAAATGTAAAAAAGCACGTGTCATGTCATGACATTAGTGACGTCACTTCCGGTTATTATTAGTGCTTACATGTTCTTGTCCACGAGGGTTCGAGCTTCGCAATCCTCCTCCTCCGCCAGAGGCTTTTCTCAGCCTTGGCGGCGCTGCTTTCGCTTCGCTCGAATTCCAAACAAACATTGTGGGAATGGCGGCAACCTGATTTTTTGCCGTTCCCCTCTCCCCTGACAATAATACTCTACCTTGCACTTCATTTGATCTTGGCCTTCACAAATAAATATAAGAGAAGTATCAAGAAGTCGAGGCCGTCGTCATGTGCGTGTAAAGACAAGAATAGCCAAGTCTGAACTTGTTTACGCTTGTGCAGACAAGAACATACAAGTCTGAACTTGCTTATCATGAGGACGGCCTCGCAGCCTCAAGGACCTCGATGCTCCCGCGACAGTAGAGGCTCTGGAGCGGTGAGAATTCGCGGCTGTCGCTTTCTTAGAGTCCTCCGCCACCACCACCTTTATTTGGCCTTTATTGTAATCGTCACTCTGTTCGCTTTTTTCCCCAGATTCTTCGTCTTCATCTGAAAAAAAGATGGCTAGGTTATTACGAGAAAAAAAGCAATTTCATAAGCTCACCTATATCTTTGTGGATATTCGTCGATGTTGATGAGTCGCGCGAGCGATTTGAGTTAAACCTCTTTCTGAAGGAGGAGACGGCCTCTTGAGCACCGGGAACGGACAAACGGTTAGGTGACGGTATTCGCGGAAAATTTGCCGCCGGTACATTCAGGGACTGATTGTTTCCCATAACTTTTTTTCAGCAAGCAGCTTAGCTTAGCAACTGATCTCTCTGATTTGTCACAATTGAAGTACAAACAAAACAGGAAATTTGGCTTGCTTTTCAAGGTGCTTTTTAATGCTTTCAGCTGCTAGACCTTTCACGGTCAGCGCTTTAAAAATAAAATTTCTTGTAATGAAGCATTTTCCGGATTGTCTATTATTTTTGGCTTTTTATTTTTTTTCATTTTAAGCTTTTATAAAAGTCAGGTTAATCTATTTTTCGCACTTCATGCATTAATTTGCTTTTAGCAATGACAAAAATAAACTTTTTATGTAAAGTTAACCGCAAGTTTCAAAGACCTGAAAATGCACATGACGTGTTTTTTAAAGTCATCGTCTTATTTGAAGTTGTCCAAAGGGAGTTGTAGGGGAATTATATTGTGGATTTTTTTTCTCCAAGCTTAAAAAAATCGTGAAGAGACAAGGTTACCTCAATATAGAAAGCCCTCAGTTTTCTGTTGATATTTTGTTTTACTTTCTTTTTGGCAAACATCCAGAATGTTCAAGGATTTTGTTGTTTTGGTTGTTTACACGTAAGGTTGAAGTCATGAATTTAGAAGTGCTACCTGACGAAATTCTTCTTAAAATCTTATCCTACCTCCCGTTGTCCAATTTATTAACGGGAATCGGCCTTGCGAATTCGAGGCTCTATAATCTAATAAGGGGTGAGCTGTCCTCCGGTCGACTACCGGCAATACTAACGGTAAATAAAATGTAATTATCTCATTAAGCATCTATATTTAAATCTTAGTTATCTGCGATCTGCGTAATTCAGATAAATGCCCGAGTGCTCCAATGGTGCGAGACGGAGACGACTTCTAGGGAAACGGGAAATGACGGAGCGAATCACCGTTTGGAGGCCGGAATTTCCGACCTCGACCTCGGGCCTCGCAGCCTCGACGGCCTCGAATTGGTCGGGTTTCAGCGTCCTCAACAGGCGATTGAATCTATTAAGAGGTCGCTCCTGCATGGTTTTCCTCGCAATAATGAAGACGTCATTTGCTCGCTACGGTTATTTTCCGAGGCCGTTTTTACCTGCACAGTTTGAAAATACTTTTTTGACACTCATTTCAAAAGGAAAATCTAGGTAAAAACGGCCTCGAATTAATGAAGATCCCTGCTGTTTTCAAACTGCGTCTGCGACGACCTCAGCCTCAGCGGATTTCCTGACCTAAATAGCGTCTCGTTTAGGTGCTAGTCATCTAGAATTTTATGTCAATTATACATGACAACGTTCCTTGTTATATTTCAGCTACGATTGTCAGAAAATCCCGACGAGGTTGTACCAAGAATTGGCCTCCGCGAGGCCACCAAATCAAATTTGGAGGCTAGAAATGCCCAAAATTCCAGCTGGCTTTGTGCCCCTTGTCCTCAGCAATCAGTCGAATATCACGGGTAAAATATGTATATCCACTTGAAAAAAAACATGCCTCAAAATATTCATATTCTTTCAGTTTTGGAAATAGGAGAGGTTACCAATCAAGTGGTTTACATGGTGTGCAAGATTCTCAAGAATCTCAGCAGCTTCTCGTTTGTCGGAAATGATTTCAGTTATTCAGGTAAGGGTTTGGATGTGTGACTGAAAACGGCGACAAAAATAGCACGTGAAATTGGGCTGGTTTAATTATGAAACCTATTCACACTCGAGCTGACCACAAAGGGCTTTGTTTAATGCTCGCATTACGTGCCAACTGAAATTAATATCGTACTTCAGCATTCATTTGCAGCCATCTAAAGTCAAACACATATAGGAAAATAGTAAGTTTTGGAAGTAACTGAACATAATCTTGAAAATGTTTACAGAAATCAAAAAGATTTTTTCAAGATTGAGGGGCCCAATGATCTTTAGTAAATAAAAGCAACTGTAGCAGAAATGTACTTGTGAATGCATGATTTTGGCTGCTAAAACTGAAAGCTACTATTTTTGGTACTTTTTTAATAGGTGTGATTGGATTGAGCTTACGCAAAGACACTCTACGACATTTGGCCATCAGAGATCCAAAGTATCTGACAAAACATTCCATGGCCTTGATATCAAATCAATTGACAAAGTTGAAGACTCTGAAGCTCTTCTGGTTGGGAAAATTGCTCATCAACAATCCGTGGTCCTTTGATTTCTGTCTGGACCGAGAGGAGCAGCGGGTTGACAATCTATTTTCGGCGGGAAATTTGAAATACCTTGAAAATCTGGAACTGTCCGCATTCTACCAAACCGTTGATGACAAAGTAATCCAGACTCTTTGTGCTCAACACTTGTCCTCCGTCAGTCTAACGGATAATCACTTGAAAAAGGTAAACAAAGCCAAGTAAAACAAATCCGGATCAAGTCAGATTGTTTCCGTTCCAGATTGTGTTGAGTCATTGCTATCGAGTCTCGGATGCCGGACTTCAATGGCTAGTCGGGAGTTGTCACAGTCCGGGGATAACAGAGTTAAATCTGTCGAATACCAACATCACCGGAGGCTGTTTTCTCAGGAAACTCCCGAATCTAACTCGGTTAAACCTCGAATGCTGTGGATCGTTGAGCGGGCAGGGCCTTCAGAACATCGCAGCAAGGTACAAAAAATAACTATTTATTTGCTTCAAAATCAGTACTGACTTTTCAGCTGCCCAAACTTGGTTGATGTCAATATTGCGATGAACAAGCAATTGTCGGACGAAGATCTGAATTTGGGATTCAAAAATGGCCTCCAAAGCTTGCAGGAGTTCAACGCGAGCTACACGAATATCAACGGATCATGTCTGAAGAATTTCAGATCAACTCAACTGCAAAAACTTGTGATCAACAGCTGCTCAAAGGTAAATTAAATATTTCAACAGGAGACTACAAATTTTTGACGGATTCGCTTCAGATTAAAGATGAAACCGGACTGGATGCGGTACTCCATCGAAATCCGGATTTAAAACACTTGGATCTTTCCGCAACTGGAATTTCCGGATCTGTTTTCAAAAATATAGAAAATCCACTGCGAAGAATTCGAGAATTGTATTTGGATTTCTGTCCGAAGCTGGATCTTCAGATGTTGAAGCAAGGTAAAGATTCTCGTGAAAAATCCAATTGAAGGTTTGGTGTTGACAAAAACTTTTTAGAATTGGCCATTTTTCCGGGTTTGAAAATGATCTCAATCTTTGGGATCGCAGTTGAGCAAACGGGTGATTTGCGTTTTGATCACCACGAACTGAGAGAGATCGTTACAAGCAGCGGTGAAGAAACCGAAGAAGAGATCCGGACATTCGCTAATTATCGGCGATTACGTTTAAACAATTGGATGGTGACCAAAAAGCATTTGTTTAAAGGCGTTCCAATGTTGTTTTCACAAATTAATTTGACTTCATTTGCTGATCGAGATCACAGTTAAATAAAGTTCAATGCCCAAAAATATTTTTTGTTCTGGATAAAAACTCGCCTGCTGCAATTAAGGTATGAAAAGACAAATGCTCTCTCCGTTTCGCTCTGTTAAGTGATTAACGATTTTTGCTAAAATTGGATGCATTTTGCGATGTTTTTTGACGTTTTTGCCTTGCACAATTACAATTAAAGTAGGCAAAAAATGGTGTTGCATTCATGACTTTGACAGGAAATAAATGTTTCGGACTTTTTGCAATTTTAATAAGCGGTCCAACACTATCGTTTGCGGAGAAAAAATGCATTGAAATTCAAGTACCCGTCCAATTGCCTTGTTTTGTAACAGCATGCGCTTTGGCGAGAATGTTTTGGAGTTAGTCTTTTCCAAGACTCAAACTGAGGAGGATGGTGGCACTTCAGGTATTAATACTTTTTATAAAAATCTTTGAATATGTCTTAGAATATGACATTTTTAGATTTGGTGCCTATCAGTATTGTCTGCATTGAGCAAAGTTGAAGCTGAGAGAAGCCACTTTGACCATAGAACTCAAACCGGTGGACAGACAGATCGTCTTGGAAAATTGCGTAATTGTATTTATCAAACTAAGTGATTTTAATTCTTACAACTTCAATTCTTCCAATATTATTTTTAAATGTTTTAGTACCAGTATTTCAAGTTGTAAGGTAAAATGTTGCTCAGTGACAATTTTAAATTTGGCATAGAAAAAAATAACATTTTCTTTCAGGTTTCCCAATGATCCCTGTGAAATTGAAGGAGGGTCCAAAAATGGAACATGCTACACTGCGTAAAAACTATTCCTAATTAAAGAATAACTCATAGTCGAACGTAATTTTTATTGCTTCAGAGAAGAATGCTCGAACCTCGGTGGGACCAATGGAGGCTCCTGCGCTTCCGGATTCGGAGTTTGCTGCATAAGTATTTTGAAAAACTTAAACATCAAAAAGGAAAAAAACAGCTATAAAAAACATTTTCAGTTATTTTAACTTGTGGAAGCACATCTTCGGAAAACTGCACCTATTTTGAGGTTAGCAGTCCCCTCGCCGGATCCTGTCGAGCTATGATATGTCGGGCAAACTCGGACGTCTGTAGCATTCGACTTGATTTCAATACTTTTGTAATAAGTGGACCCAATACCAACACAGCGTCTGACGTCCATCTTTTAGGTAAATAGATATTTCGTCTTTTCGAGAAAATTATTGTCATATATTTCTAAAAATATGTAGGAGGAAGTGTCGTCGCAGTACCTGCCGGAGTGAAAACGTTTGCTCAAACTGGACGCTGCATTACTGATAGATTCACGATCACAAATCAGTTTACAATACCCGAACTTTGCGGAACTGTTTCCGGACATCACAGTAATCATAAAAATTAACATTTTTAAATATTTTTTAAAACATTTTCCTTAGTCTATTTTGAGGCTTCCAGCACCTGCAACTCATTAGACTTCACTCTGGGCTCACAACCGGTTGGGTTGACTGCTTTGGCGACTCGAACTTGGTCTATAAAGGTAATTTAAGTGTATTATTGAGTACAAATAACTTTAATATTTGTGATATTTTTAACAATAGGTGACGCAAGTATCTTGCTCTAATACGAATTTGCCACCACGGGGTTGCGATCAGTGGTATATGGGAACTCTGGGAACATTTGAATCATTTAATTATGGCTCTTCTTCCAAACATTTGGCTAATCAGCATCAAACTGTTTGTTTCAGGCAAGAATTGTTTTTCTTGAAAAATTAAGGAAAATACCACAGTTTTTCAATTTTACAGAAGAGAAATGAACTACTGCCAAATTTGCTTTTCTGCTGACAATGTAGCCGATGTTTCCATTGGTGGATTCAAAACTACATCTTTAAAAGCTGCCATAAAGGTTAATA
>JAAUYL010072174.1_pt1 | contig 20784 bp, 17 predicted proteins | sample 7278011 | NCBI WGS metagenome assembly JAAUYL01 (sample SAMN14350225, study PRJNA611818) | marine sediment metagenome | isolation source: surface marine sediment (1.8m) | place: French Polynesia: Moorea | collected 2018-08
GGATGAAATCCTACCATGCTGCCCATTGTGATATAAAATACTTGATTATCCTTCGCATAATTTTCAGCAGCTTTCAACAACTTAACATTTTCGATATTGCCTCTGTACTCTGGTCTAGAGAACCAAAATAATTCTTCTAAACCTTTTCGTCCGCTATACAGATTAGGCTGTTCTACCATGGCCAGAGCAGAAATAATTGTTTTATTAGAATCTACAACCCATATTCGTAACCATTCTTCTAGAGATTCCAGAGTCCTTAAAAAATACGGACGCGAAAAGTCACCAACTACATCACCGTAACCAGACTCAGTAGCAAAGCACTCAACTAAGTCAGCAATACCTGGCAAATCTTCTTGACAATACTGCCTAATCATATCAACCTGTATTTTATCATTTTTAACATCTTGAATTTTCTAATTTTAATAGATAGTTATTTTTTGGCATATATCGCCACCTTTAAAGATGATTCAGGGTCATCAATAGGTTCCATATGTGTTCCTAAAAGTTTGTAATAACGAATATCCTGAAAATTTGCTTTAACTAACAAATTTTCAATATCTTCTATGGCAAAAACAGTATTAGATGCGTAATGTTCAAATTTTTCAAATAAATTATTTTCTACCTTATAAAATCCCGAAAATTTGAGATAACCCCTGTCATTTCTACCATCGAAGTATCCTTTAGCAATTACTGTAAAATCATCATTTTCTGTTATAGAAACGTTATTGTTGGTAGCTATTCCTGCTTTCGTGTTTATATCAAAAATAAATACTCCATTATCAACTAAGTGATTAGAAACACACTGAAAACATCTGTTTAAGGCATCTAGGTCTTGAAGCAAATTGAGAGAATCAAATGTCGAAACAGCAAGTCCAAATTTGTTGTTAAGAGCAAAATTAGAAGCATCAGCTTTGACCCATTCTGCATTTCTGTGATACTCTTTTGCTTTCTTTTCAGCTATTTCTAACATTTTTTCTGAGAGATCTATTCCTATAATGGAGAATCCCTTTTCAAGAAAATAACAGGCTAAATGACCTGGACCGCAGCAAATATCAAGAAGTGTCTTTTCTTTGGCAAATATTGGTTCCTTAGAATACATATCGTAAATCTGAGGAGCTAAGTTAGTAGCAAAGCCAAACCAATATCGATCATAAACTTTTGAAAATTTTGGAGGATATACCTCTTTGTTTTGCATAGATACTGCTTTTGTTTTGTTTTATATGAAAGACTTCAACAAAGTAAATATTCTCTAGAGTTGCTATATATATCAGTCTAATCGCTCCTTTAAAATACCTCCTAATGCCTCAAAATTAAAATTAATTATTATATCTATATTATATTCGTATACATCTCTATTATGACTAATCAAAAAATGCGAATTAGTGGTAAAAAGCAATTTTTTTCAGAATCTATTTAGTGTTAAAAAGTATGATTTAGCTTCTTAAGTAAGAAAAAGTGTGATAAGGTTATATGATGCAAAACTAAACTACCAGTCTACCTGTAGCTATGGATATTGAGACATTGGTTGAATTAACAGACAACCTGGTATTTACTTACACGAAACAACATTTAGATTCTCTACAAAAGGAAGTCTTAAAAGGTACTTTGAATGGCAAAAAATATCCGCAAATAGCTAATGATTGTAAACGTCATCCTGACCATATCAAACAGGTAGGTACAAAATTATGGAAACTTCTGTCAGATGTATTAGACAAAAATATCAAAAAATCTAATGCTCGTTCCATATTAGAAAATTTCTACTTTTCACATATTTCAAATACAGCTAATGACTGGGTAAATATTAATAGTCATCATATAAATATCTGTCGAGAAAACAGAGAATCTCCCACCCCTAAAAACAAATCTTCTCCCACTCCCACTGACCAAAACCAAAACAAAACTAACCCAGAAAATAATTATGATTTATCTGAAGCTCCAGATTTATATTCGTTGTGCGATCGCCACACCGAAATAACCACCCTCAAACAATGGATAGAAAACCACACCCGCATCATCACCATATTAGGATTAACTGGCATCGGCAAAAGTACACTTACTGTAGAATTAATTCAACAAATAAAAGATAAATTTGATTATATAATCTGGCGCAATATTGATAATTACTCCTCCTGTGAATCTCTACAAACAAACATTATTCAATTCTTATCTCAAACAGATTCTCCCTCTCAAAAATCAGAAAAAATTTCCAATTCTCAAACCATCAACAATCAATTAATAGATTACCTCCGTAAATATCGTTCTTTACTGATTTTTGATAATTTACAAGAAATATTTGCCAGTGGAAAATTAGCTGGTACTTATCTGGAAGAACATCAAAATTATGGTAAATTTTTTCAACAAATAGCTACATCATCCCACCAAAGTTGTTTATTACTCCTGAGTCAAGAACAACCAAAAATAACATCAGGCAATAATCATTCTCAGACCTTAAAACTTGATAGTTTAGGAAAGTCAGCAGCAGCAATTTTAGAAAGTAAAAACTTAACAGATAAACATCAATGGTTAGAGTTGATTAATCTCTATAGTGGAAATCCTTTATGGTTAAATATTATTGCCGATGCAATCGAAGATTTATGTGATAGAAACCTCGCTCAATTTTTATCTTGTAAAAATCTATATTTAGGAGACTTAGAACCGATATTAGAGAGAAATTTTCAGCGTTTGTCCGAGCTAGAAAAACAAGTAATATTATGGATAGCTACTCAAGAAACAGCAGTAGATATTTCTAATATCCCTCCAGACTTTCCACTTTCCCACTCAGACTTATGGAAAGCAATACAATCATTAAAAAGACGTTGTTTAGTCACAAAACAAGATAATTTATTTGCTATTTTAGCTGTGCTGAAGCAGTATATTATATCAAATTAAAGGAAGAAGTAAGAAGGAAACTACATGAGTCTATAGATCGATACCTTATGAGTTTTGGTATTATCTGAATACTATTACAGGAAGAAGCAAGAAGTAAGAAGGAAAGTATATGAGTCTATAGATCGATACCTTATGAATTTTGATATTATCTGAATCGTATTACAGGGGTTTTCATTTCAGTAAACCACAGTAGGGACGTTCCATGGAACGTCCCTACTAGGTTTTGATTGTGAATATATGGTTTATCAACTTGAAAAGCGCTGTAAAGGAAGAAGGAGTAAAAATTAAAAAAAAAGGATAAACAATAGAGATAAATATCTAAAATGAATGGGAAAGCTATTTTTCAGCATATCTGATTAACATCTACCTTTTTGTAGCATTATTTTTTCAAACTGGTATTATTTCCACCTTCTTACTTCCACCTTTTTCCTTCCAACTTCTTAACTAGAAAACCGAGCTTCTGCTGAAACTCGGTTCTGAGCTGATATTCGATTTGGAGCGCGATCGCCCTTAACCTACAAATCTAATAACCTTTTTGCATGAATAACCGCAGCAACCGTCACCAAATCACCTTTAACCTTATAAAGGACTCGATAACTATAAGCATAATCTTGTCGATAACTATCATCGCCAAACTCTTTGACTACTTCTCCTCCTAAAGGATTATTAACCAAATTTTTAGTGACATTAATTATCCTGTGGACTACTGCTGCAGCATAAGAAACAGAGTCACGCGCTATGTAGGAGGCAATCGCATCCACATCATCTATAGCCTTAGAAGACCAAACTACTTTATAACCCATTTACTCAAAAGCCCTTCAGCTTCTTCTTGTGTAATTTTTCTTTCTTTATCAGCTACTTCTAAACCATGAAGAACTTTTTCAATTACATATAAATGATATTGAACATCTTCAAGGGAGCAATTATCTGGCAATTTGTTTAATAGAGATTCTACTTTTTTCTTAGCGGTACTCATAAAGTTCATATTATTAAGTCACTGTTCCTAGGTGTACATGAGCCACTGGACAGCGACATCTGGTGTTTTGCATTTTCGCGCTTTCTAGACATAAAAAAGCGAAAAACACACCTCCTCCCAGAGGAACCTTAAAGGTATTAATCATTTTTACTTGTAATTTTGTTATTTTGAAACCAGTAGGTTTCATATAGTTCCTTTAAATTAGATGGTTTCATGTTCCAGCGCCTTTCGCAAAAAAAATAGTTCAGATTATCGCCGACCTTGGCTCTAGATAATAAAATAGGTAATATACCTACTAATAATATAACAATCTGATTGAACTTTTGAAAGAGAATACTATAATTTTGAGTTTTCTACTATCAGTGTAATTACTTATAGTTAGTCATTTATTACTCAATCATCTCTGTCAATTTATATATACTTCTTAAAGACTACTTAGAAATATTCACATAAAAGTTTTACTTTCTATAGATAGAGGGATTGCATAAATGCAGGATGATTTGAATAGTTTCCTAGAATCGGCATCTTGCCTATTTCTGATATTTTCGGGCGGGGAGGCTCCCAGCCCACTTATATTTATCTTGCCCTTCACCAATGCCAAAGTTTCACCTTCTACAGATAGACTGTCAAATACGATTTAGTAGGATTTAAAGGGAAAAGTGATAATTGGTCATCATTAGTTGATGGCCAACTACCCATTCTCAGGTCAAAAGTTTCATATACTATCAAGAGCTTATCAAATAACAGATCAAATAAATAGACTCACTCTGAATTTTCAATTGATCGATAGGCGACTCAAGAGTATAGCTCTTTAGAGCTGGACTGAAAAATAAGGTCTTAAGTCTCCCCTTGGATAGGGAATGAAAAAAATATTCGATTCAGTATTTCAAGCCTCTAGTTTTAGCCGGAGGTACTGTTAACTGAAATGACCTCCTCCAAATTCTAGGTTTGGGAATAGCAGAAAATTCCCAAAACTGAGGATAATGGTGTTCTGTACACAGAAACCTAGAAATTTTCATAGTTGGCGATCGCCTGTGTCATTTTCTGAATTACTTCTCCCACAGGAATACTTCCCAATTCACCAGCACTACGAGTCCGAATACTCAGACTATTCGACTCAACTTCTTTAGCACCCACAACAGCCATTACAGGAATTTTGGCTTTCTCAGCATTCCGAATCAATTTACCTAAACGCTCATTACTAATATCTGCCTCAGCACGAATACCTACTTGACGCATCTGTTCGGCAACCTCTTGAGCAAAAGGTAAAAATTCAGAATTAACTGGTAAAAGTTTAGCCTGGGTAGGAGCTAACCACAGAGGAAAATCTCCTGCATACTCCTCAATTAAAATTCCAATTAGCCTTTCCAGGGAACCAAAAGGTGCCCGATGAATCATAACGGGACGTTTTCTCGTTCCATCTTCAGCGACATATTCTAAATCAAATCGTTCGGGTAAATTATAGTCAACCTGTACAGTACCCAACTGCCATTCTCGCTCTAAGGCATCCTGGAAAATAAAATCCAACTTTGGACCATAAAATGCAGCTTCACCAATTCCCTCAAAATGCTCCATTCCCATTTTTTCCACAGCTCGACGGATTGCACCTTCAGCTTTTTCCCAAGCTTCATCAGAACCAATGTACTTATCTGACTCAGGGTCTCGGAAACTTAATCTAGCCTTAAAATTGCCTAGTTTTAGATTTTTAAACACAAATAGAGTTAAGTCTACCACATTGAGAAACTCGGCTTCAAGTTGTTCGGGTGTCACAAACAAATGAGAATCATCTTGAGTGAAACCTCGGACTCGTGTTAAACCACCTAATTCCCCAGACTTTTCATGGCGGTAAACAGTGCCAAACTCGGCAAGTCGTATTGGTAACTCCCGATAAGAACGTAATTCATTCTTATAGATTTGGATATGGAAAGGACAATTCATCGGTTTTAAAACAAAACCCTGTTCCAGAGCTTCTGATTCTTCATCCTCAGCCATCATCGGGAACATATCCTCTTTATACTTTTGCCAATGTCCGGAAGTTTTGAATAAATCTATTCTGGCAATATGGGGAGTATCTACAGGCAAATAACCTCGTTTCAGTTGTTCTTGTTGGAGAAAGTCTTTCAGTGAATTCTTTAACATTGTACCTTTGGGAGTCCAGAGAGGTAATCCCGGTCCAACAAGGTCAGAAAACATAAATAGTCCTAATTCTTTACCTAGTTTACGATGGTTTCTTTTGAGAGCTTCTTCTTTACGTCTTTTATATTCAGTTAGTTGTTCTGGAGTTTCCCAAGCAGTACCATAGATACGTTGTAATTGAGCCTTACTTTCATCTCCACGCCAGTAAGCTCCAGCAACAGTTTCTAAATCAATTGCTTTGGGATTAATTTGCTTTGTACTTTCAATATGAGGACCTGCACATAAATCCCACCACTCTTCACCAAGATGATAAATGGTAATTGGGTCTTCTAAATCTTGTAGAATTTCTAATTTGTAAGGTTCTTTAATTGCTTCTATTCGACTTTTAGCTTCTTCCCGGCTGACTTCTTCTCTAATTACAGGTAAATCGCGTTTAATGATTTTGACCATCTCTTTTTTGATGGCTTTTAAATCTGCTTCTGTAAATGATTCTGGGGTATCAAAGTCGTAGTAAAAACCATTTTCAATCCAGGGGCCAATTGTTACCTGGGCTTTGGGAAATAGCTTTTGTACGGCCATTGCCATGACATGGGATGTGGTATGACGAATTTTTTTGAGAGCTTCTGACTCGCTAGTGCGAGGTAAATAGATTTTTTCTGGTTGTTCAGGAGAAGGATTAGATTCTGAGCTGGACATGGGCTGTTTATTGTGTGGTTTTAGTTTTATATGTTTTTACAGAAATAGAGGAAGAGTTTGTAAGTTTATAGACAAATATTTATCTATTATCAACTCACTTTTCCAGGTGTTATCCTGAATGGAACTACTCCTCATCCCTCTATTCCATCTGCATAAGCATTTGGAACTGCTTTTCGTAGTATATTATAGCTACCATTGAGGTCAGCATTGATTAACAAGCCATTTTTTTACTTATATAAACCTCTTTTTATTCTTTTTCCACTAAATTTATGTTTGATTCCCTCACTATAATTTAGGATGTTATCAAGATCAAGAAAGCTGGCTTTTGAGGTGTAACTTTCTTCGTTGATAATTACTTTTATTCCTACTAATGTCGGCTTTATATTTTAATTTCTCTATAAATTTATGATGAGGTATTTGAACAAAGTTTTGGTTGTTTCTTTTCCCTAAATTAATCTCTTTGGCTTTTTCCTTGCTCCCTAAAATTCTCAAAATTTTTGCCTCCAAAACTACAAAAATTATGTAATTAATTAGCTGTTTTTCTGGCAGTCTATAACCAACTATCATATTTTTCCTGATTATTTTATACCCACTTTTGGGCATGACGCAAAATATCTTTTTCTTGGTTTTTTTCCTGTTTAATGCGTAAACTTTCAGCACTCATATCTGCCACTGGAATTTGCACTAATTCAAACCACTTTCTAGCAACTGGGTTAGCTTCTAGGAATTTTTTATTAGCTACTATACGCTGTTGCATTATCTGAAAGCCAAAGTTTTTTCCATCTAGAGATGTATCTTTTTCAGTCAAATTTTCCATAGATTCTGGTAAGGATGTAAAAGGAACTTCTAACCAAACTACATCTTTATTTCGTTTCAATTGTGTAGATATCCAATGAGGATCGTAGGCAAAATAAATAATAGGTTTTCCCTGGTTGTAGCGACTTATTATATCTTTTAGGATAATTTCATATTGTCCTTGATTATGTTCTACTGTATCTTCTAATCCATAAGTTTTCAGGTGATGGTTAATGGTTAATTCACAAGACCAACCACGATTACAACCAACTAAATTTGCTTTACCATTTCCATCTGAGTCAAAAAGTTTAGCAATTTCTGGATATTTTAATTGTTCAATGTTAGTAATTTGATATTTATCGGCTGTTTTTTTGTCTATTTGATATCCAGCTATCCCTTCAGGTGTCAAAATTCCAACTTTCTCTAATTTTTCTTCTCCACCAGCTTTTTCAAAGAATTTTTCATGGGATGGTTGGTAGTAAATGGGGCTATATTCTAAATCTCCATTAGCAAGGGAAATATAAATAGCAGGGTATTCAATTTTTTTAGGTTTTTCTATGTTGTAGCCTAATTTTTCTAGACCAATATTGACAATATAGGTTTGAAATAATTCTGGCATCCAGGTACTATTGGCACTCCGAATACTAACTGCTTTAGAATCAGGGAATTGTTGACAAGAGGTGAAAATTATTAATAAGCTTGTGAGGAATGTTCCTAAGATAATTTTCAGGTATTTTTGTTTCATTTGAGTTTGATTGAAAAATTTTTAATCGAAATGAATAGAAATAATATGAGAGTAATTTTTAGCGGAATTAACTAAAGTAGGAAAAACTTGATAATCTCAACAGATTTTAATTGTGGCAAATTTCAATATTTTGAGGCTTCATAACTCTATTATAAATTTTAAATCTACACTTAGCTTTTTGATGATTTTTTAAATTCACAAAAATCTAGTTTATTCAAGTGCTTGAATAGTACATAGCCACCTTAAATAATTTGCCTTTAATTTCATATTTTTTTTGAATTTAACGACCATATAAATACACATTTATATATTTGAATTACTAAATGCTATTTGTCGAATATTTTTGTAGTAAAAACCTTGATTAGACATGACTTTTAAATTACCCACAATTCTATAGAAACTAAAGTTATAATTTCAATGCTATATTCAGTTTCAAAATCTGCTATATTCTTTTGATTTGAGACTGAAATATATTCAATCCAGCCTCAGCTTTGTTCTAATTTTCAAATTCTGCTAATAAATAGTAGAAAATTTACATCAATTTTTAGGGAAGCAACATAAAGCATAATCATAACTTAGGCATGAGGTACGAAAAAATAGGATTTGAGATTGCTTCCATGTCGGTCGCAATGACGAAAATACCTTGTACTGCCTAAGTCCTGATAATATAACCTACATTCCACACTTCAAAATGTAATATCAAGTGCAAGTAGTCAGTAGTCGTAGGGGCGAATGGCCATTCGCCCCTACAATAGTCAGTAGGGAATGATTCTAGCTAATTATCAGGCTCCATCGAGTATTTATGCTTAATATTTGGCTGAGAATTTGACTCAACAGAGAGGTCAATGAATACGATCTCTTCAGTATAAATACTTACCAATTGCCAAATTTTTATGCTACTTTTAATATTACAACTTGATGTAGGGAATGTGGGATATAAATCTATTTTACTTTTTCCCTGTTCTCTAAAATTCTCAAATTTTTCCTCTCCAAAATTCCCAAACTTCTGTAATTAATTAGATGCTTGTCTGGCAGTTTCTAACCAACTATCATATTTTTCTTGATTATTTTCCACCCACTCTTGAGCATGACGCAAAATATCTTCTTTTTGATCTTCACCTTCTTTAATACGTAAACTTTCCGCATTCATATCTTCTATTGGAATTTCTACTAACTCAAACCATCTTTTAGCAACTGAGTTAGCTTCTAGAAATTTTTTATTAGCAACTATACTCTGTTTACTTCCAGAAAAGCCAAGATTTTTTCCATCTACTGATGTATCTTTTTCAGTTATATTTCCCATAGATTCTGGTAAGGAGGTGGAGGGTACTTCTAACCAGACTACATCTTCTCCTGGTTTTAAGACTGTAGATATCCAGTGGGGATTATAGGCATAATAAATAATAGCTTGTCCTTGCTTGTAGCGAGTAATGGCATCTGCCAGGAGAACTGTATATTGTCCTTTATTATGTTCTACTGTATCTTCCAGTCCATAAGTTTTGAGGTGCTTGTCTATAGTTGACTCACAACCCCAACCTACATTACAACCAACTAAATTTGCTTTACCATCTCCATCTGAGTCAAAAAGTTTAGCAATTTCTGGGTCTTGAATTGTTGAATGTTAGTAATTTTATATTTATCGGCTGTTTTTTTGTCAATTTGATATCCCTGAATTCCATTAGGGGTTAACATTCCAACTGCCTCTAACTTTTTTTCACCACCAGCATTTTTGAAGAATTGTTCGTGCCATGATTGTTGATAGTAAACAACACTATAGTCTAAGTCTCTATTGGCAAGAGAAATATAAATGTAAGGATATTCGATTTGTTTTGGTTTTTCTACTTTGTAGCCTAATTTTTCTAGACCTATATTGACAATATAGGTTTGAAATAATTCTTGTATCCAGATACTATTGACACTACGGATAGTAACTATTTTGGAATTAGGAAATTGTTGACAAGACGTAAAAATTATTAATAAACTTGTGAGGACTGTTCCTAAGAAAATTTTCAGGTATTTTTGTTTCATTTGAGTTTGATTGAAAAATTTTTAATAGAAATAATATGAGAGTAATTTTTAGCTAAATTAAGTAAAGTAGGGAAAAATTGATAATCTCAACAGATTTTAATTGTGGCAAATTTCGATATTTTGAAGCCTTATATATCTATTCTCGATTTTAAATCTACACTCAGCTTGTTTATGATTTTTTTTTACTCACAAAAATATAGTTTTCCGACTGCTTGAATAGTACATATAAATCCTGAATAATTTGGCTTTCATTTCAGTTTTTTTTTTACTTGAACGACTATATAAATGGACATTTAGATATTTGACATTACTAAATGCTATTTGCCGAATATTTCCGTAGGAAAAACCTTGATTAGACATGACTTTTCAATTGCCCATACCGCTATAAGAACTAAACTTATAAATTCAATGCTATATAACTTTCAAAATATGCAAGATTCCCTTGAGTTGAGACTGAAATATTTTCAATCCAGTATTAGTTTTTTCTAATTTTTCAAGTCTGCTAATAGTAGAATATTTAGAGAAATTTTTAGGAAAGCAAGGTCAAGCTTAATATTAATCTATTTGGCTTTTCCCTATTCCCTAAAATTCTCAAATTTTTTACCTCTAAAACTGCAAAAATTATGTAATTAATTAGCAGCTTGTCTGGCAGTTTCTAACCAACTATCATATTTTTCCTGATTATTTTCCACCCACTCTTGAGCATGACGCAAAATATCTTCTTCTTTGTCTTCACCCTCTTTAATGCGTAAACTTTCAGCATTCATATCTTCTATTGGAATTTGAACTAATTCAAACCACTTTTTAGCAACTGGGTTAGCTTCTAGGAATTTTTTATTAGCCACTATACGTTGTTGAAGTATGGGAAAGCCAAGATTTTTTCCATTTGCTGATGTATCTTTTTCAGTTATATTTCCCATAGATTCTGGTAAGGAGGTGAAAGGTACTGCCAACGAAACTACATCTTCTCCTGGTTTTAACACTGTAGATACCCAGTGAGGATTATAAGCATAATAAATAATAGATTTTCCTTGCTTGTAGCGAGTCATAGCATCTGCCAGGAGAATTTCATATTGTCCTTGATTATGTTCTACTGTATCTTCTAATCCATAAGTTTTGAGGTGATGGTTGATGACTAACTCGCAAGACCAACCAGGAGCGCAACCTACTAAATTAGCTTTACCATCTCCATCGGAGTCAAAAAGTTTGGCGATTTTTGGATCTTTTAATTGTTCAATGTTAGTAATGTTATATTTATCAGCTGTTTTTTTGTCAATATCATATCTTTGTATGCCATCGGGGGTTAACATTCCAAGTGCCTCTAACTTTTCTTTACCACCAGAATTTTCAAAGTATCCATTGTGTTGTGGGTCATAATAAACAGTACTATAGTCTAAGTCTCCATTGGCAATGGAAATATAGATGGGAGGATATTCGATTTGTTTTGGATTTTCTACGTTGTAGCCTAATTTTTCTAGACCTATATTGACAATATAGGTTTGAAATAATTCTTGTATCCAGGTACTATTGGCACTACGAATAGTAACTGTTTGAGAAGTTGGCGCTTGTTGGCAGGAGGTGAAAATTATTAGTATGCTGGTTAGGATTGCTCCTAAGATAATTTTTAGTGATTTTTGTTTCATTTGGCTTGGATTGAAAAACTTTTAATTTTAATATATAGCAATCCTATCTGATTTGTAACATTTATCCATAAATATGATGGCTATAGTTGACTTTGAAGTTGACTACTATTCACTAAAAGCTGATTTATAAAGTAAATATTAAGAGGCTTATTTCCTTACTATACCTCTATTTGGTGACTTACTATCTCGGAAAATCAATATCGCTGAAAACTATATGAAATAAGACTTTTAGCGAAGTTTATAAATCAACTCTAAAGGTTAAAATAAAAAATCATAAAATGAAGCTAGAAAGCACTTTTTAAGAGGTTTTCACTGTTTTGAATCTTCGTCCCTATTTTACGGATAATTAAACCCACCTACTTACATGATAGTTTATAACTTTATAAGTTACATATTTCTAGAAGTTTACAAACAGGTAAGAGGTATTATTTCTGTGGATATTAAAATTAGTTATAGTAATTCCCAAAAAGTGTGAGGTAGAAAATTTATTTGTTTTAGGGGCGTTGCTAAATCAAGGGATGAATCTTTTTGGAACAGGTAAATCTTATCTTTAAATACTTCATTCTTATTTTTTATCCAAGGCTACAATTCATCCCACAAATATGCAACGCCGTTTTAGGGAGTAGGGAGTAGTAATTCGGGAAATAGGGAATAGAAAAGAAGAAAAAAAACTGTAGCTCAGTAACTTGAGAAACGCTATATTAATTCTTAGATATTAAGACAATAATCAGATTTTTTTAGTTAACTTTTCAGAATTCACTTGTCTGTAAATACTATAAATAACACAAGATTTATATTTTGTTTGAGGATAATTTATTGCAGAATTGACTGTAAAGATTCAGGTCTGTCGCCATCGGAATCTAGGTTCTCAGAAGCTAACTTCTGGAAAGATTATAGGCTTTGTTAAAAAGCAAACTAGAGTCAAGTAAAAGTATAGCAATGTGCGCTGGCATATTTACACATTATTTTTTGTACGCCTTTTCTAGAATGCACTTTGAGCTGGGCCTTGTAAATACCTGAGCGCTCATTGCTATATAAGTCAATCAAAACCTCCACTGAGGAATGAGAACAAAATAAAACCGGATAAAATTAATTACAGTCAATATCTTTCAACGGCAGAAACCAGACTTTCCCGGTCTTATTTAATTTCTGTTCCTAATATTATGTTCGGTTAAATAGTTATTATAATTAAAGTCCGTAGTAGGGTAAGATCCCCAACTTTAGATAGGGATCTTGCCCTACTACAAACAAAAACTTTATTATAAGTGATTATCCGAACATGATATAACTCCCTATTGCCTCAACCAGTTGTTAAAAGCAAAACTGGTAAAAATGTTATTTGCTCAATTTCAAAACTTTCTTACTCAGGTGGATTTGGTATAATTCAATAACTAAAACGAGAAAACGGAAAATCGATAAATAAAAACTTATACCATTTCTCTAGGAAGTTGCATTGATAGTAGTTTTCACAAAGTTAGACTACAAAACTTCTACCATCTGCCTTCTCCCTTCTGCTTTTAAGCCAAAATCTCTGTATTCTATGTTAATGAAAACTGCTATAATATATAAACTAAATGGTAATCATGTGGACAATTAAGGTTTGAGCAAGAATTATTAAGTGCATTGTTACACAGAAATGGTATTAGTCGGGACTTATATCATTTCTGGATAATTAGTGATAAAAAACTTTCTCCTCTTTATATCTTTAAACTCCTTCCTCTTCCCTTTGACTATACTACAAACATATCATCCCCAGGAACATTCCAGGGAAGTGATTTCCTTGAGCAGTCAAAGGATAGCGGTAGCGATGGGAAACACGATCGTCTGTGATGCTCACAACTTCTCATGTCTTTATCTTGTTCCCACATCTCATACCTTAATCCTTAACTCTAGCTTGCCCTATAATGTTCAACTTCGATAGTAGTATGAACATTTCCCCGTGGAAAAAAATCACCCTTAATTTTGACTTCTAAAGGATCGCAAGCTGCTACAAAGTCATCTAAAATTTGATTCACTGATTCTTCATGGGAAATGTAGCGATCGCGATAACTATTGATATACAATTTTATGGCTTTCAACTCTACTACTCGTTCATTGGGAACATATTTTATGTAGATTGTGGCAAAATCTGGATAACCAGAGAAAGGACATTTACAAGTAAATTCTGGTAAACTGATATTTATCTCATAACGTCGTCCGATACGAGGATTTGGAAAAGTAATTAACTCTCCCTCCAATATATTCCTTTCTCCATATTTAAGTTCTTGCATATTTGTATCTTGAGATAGTTCATCACTATTTTCAGAGTTATTCATATTCATATATATATTAATCAAACAAAATCAAACTATCAACTATTTAGATATTCAATTTATCGAAGCAAATATTTTTTTTTGATTGTAACTTGACGAATTTCTATTTTATTGGTCTAATTGCACTAATTATCAGCCATAATCATGGAAAAACATCCATCAAATTAGTATTAGATAGTAACATAATGCAAAATATCAGCACATCTGGTAAAATTGGACCATTATCAGAAAATAACTACTCTCCATCTGTACCTATTTCTTTATATAGAGAAGCTACCGCTGAACTACAAGCAGCTCAAATCAAGCTAGAATCTCTCAAAGTTCATAATGAACAGTTAATACAGCAAAATCAAAAACTGAGAATAGAAATTGAAAAGGTAGTTAACTCCGCAATGCAGTTACAAGAAGCTTTAAATGCTGCCCAGTCATTAACCCAGGTAGCCCAACCACAAATACCTTCTTTTCCTCACTCTCAATCTAGCGTTAATACTATTAGCTCTGTTAGCTCTAATTATTTAAGTTCTGGTTTGAAGGTCGATTCTCCTGAAATATCATCGTCTTCTCCTTCTCTACCATTTACCGAGCCTAAACCAACAGATCCAGATTTTCCAGAACATCTATTTACAGAAGAATCAGACAAAAGTCGCTACAGTAGATTTTCTAGTGCTACACAAGTATCTAACCTAAATGGAATTTGGTTAGTAGTTGCTGTTTGTCTGATTGTAATTGCTGCATTTGGTGCTGGCTATTGGGTAGTGCGGCCAATTTTAAATCAGCGATAGAACTCTGTTCAGATTTACTAAATAGATGAAAAGACAGAGAAAGAGAGACCTAAAACATACCGTGGAAAAGTTAAATTTTATAAATAACAATAGGGGATTAAAACCCGCTACCTTTCATATTGGCGACAGACAAAACCCACACCACTAATTAAAAAAAAATAATATATTTGGAGATCGCCAAATTTGGTGTTTGAGACAGTTAACTGTTAACTGATAATCCCACGACTAAAGCCGTGGGATTTTTAAGCGAAGCTCCCACACTAATTTATTCCCTTACCTCTTGCAGAGGAACTTTACTGCTAATTTCCCGCAAGTAAAGGAACTCAGCTTCTGATGTCTGTTTGAGAGGTTGAGAGAAACATTCAGGATTTTCCCACTACATAGTTTTAAAGAATTCCTAAACTTCACGATCTGCAATTTCTGTTTGATAGTACCTACCTCGGAGGCCGAACCTCTTTCCGGTCTTAAGGTCTTTCTACAGTAAGTCGCAAATCCTACAGCTCCCCTAGACACTGCTAGCCCATCTTATCTTATTTATCTACAGTAGCACACTACTGTAAATAACGCAATATTGATTGGTTTTCGCATACGACGCTCCCTTTCCCCAGAGGGTGGGTCTTCCAGCAACCTTGAGATAAATCTGGAAAACTTTGCAACTATATTCCATATTCCATTATTTCTACCAACATTTAAGGTTAATGGATTTATCAACTACCTTTATTGTGGCCACCTACTCTTAAAAGTTAAGTTGACTTTGATGGGCTTAGTTATGGTTTTTTATAGGTTGTAGCAAACTTTCAAACATTTTTAAGATTTATCTAGATATGTCTCAGTAGTCTCCAACTATTCGACTTCATTAGTTAGCTCCTAGTTCAACTTGATTTGCGCCAAACTTTTAGCATTGTGATTTTTTGTAGCAGTATCTTGGACTCCCATCCCAGGTTCAAAACCGCGTTTGATCTCTGTCAATTTTATTTGTTTAGCTTGGAGAGCGGTTTCTAGAATCTCTATAGCTTTGTGTGGGTTCCCATGGCCACAAAAAAATAAGTCAGCCGCAAAGTAACCTAACTCAGGCCATGTGTGGATGGCAATATGAGATTCTGCTAGTGTTGCCGTTGCTGTAACCCCATGAGGACTAAACTGATGAACACATAAATCTATGAGGGTTGCTCCTCCTGCTGAAATTGCATCCATTAAAGATCGACGTATACGTTCTGGGTCGTTGAGCAGCTCTGCAGGAGAATGCCAAGCATCAACGACAAGATGGGTTCCCAATTGTTTCATTCTGCGCGGTTATACCTCCACCCTATAAGGTCTCCAGTTTTTTAGTATATCATAAAATTTTTGCATTTTTTAATTATTAGTAGTTAGGGCTTGCTGAATAAAATTCAAACAATGAGCAATTTAAGATGAGCGATAAAATTTTAGTAGTAAGGTAATGGGGTTAAAAAATGGGATAAAGTTTTTGCAGATCCCATATCCGGTGTTCCCTACCCTAGTTCGATTTGAATATCTGGAGTCTGTTTTTCATTAATGGATAATGGACAATGGATAATTGATAATGGATAATTACTTCTGATTAAAACCGCAACGCAATTGAATATAAGGAAATATCCTAGCACTTTTTTTCCCCTATGGGGGGAGGCTTTTAACCAAGATATTTAATTAATAATTATTAATTATTAATGATTCGGTAACGGCACTTTTCTCCCTTGACACACTTCAAAATATATTATCTAAATTTGAAACATCTGGTAAATCTTAAAATTATACCAAATCTGGAAAGTCAACACACCTTCTTGAAAACTAGACACGCGCTAGACATTTACCATCGGTGAGGTGCAAATGATTTCGTGGCTCACCCGTTTCAATGTGTACTTGCACACAAAGTTGATGTTCCGCCCACAAACTATGGGGAGCGGATACCCTCAAGGGCTTTCCGACCTTGAAAAAGTTGAGTCCTCCGGATACGATATAGTTTAATAAAACTAGCAACTCGTCGCCAATGACTCCAATCATGTTTGTTGACATCCTCCGGTCTCAACAAACATTTTGGGATTCTTTCTGATAACTTTAAGGCTCTACGACCAATCGTTAAAGCAGCAGCAGTGCCACTGTTTAGACCGTATTTAGCCATATAATTAATCATTCCAATTAGGCTAGTAAAAGCTGGATTGACTTTGATTAATTCAACTCCAAATCTTCTACAACATGACTCTAAAGCTTCTCTAAACATCCCTGTAGAAAAGTTGGAAAGCATCTGATTATAAACTTTACTTTCCTCGCTCCGAGCAATGGATTTTTTATTACTAAAATCTAGAGACTCAATGGCAATAGCACATTCAAAAAAATCTGCTAATTTGACAATAGTCGCGACAATATTCCTCATAGTTGCTTGTCGTTGCCTAGTAGTTTGATTTTTCCATTGGTAAGGTATTTCTTCTAAATATTCAATGTTGCCATCCCATTTAACATAAGTAACTGAAATCTCCTCAGCATTAAAATCAATACCTATACAACCATTTTTTCTAGTATGAACTACTGGAATTTATTGTACATAAGTAGAAAGATGTATGTACCAATTATCCTGTTTATCCTCCCTGCGAAAAATAGAAATTGTGATTAGTTTTAAATTATTTATAGCATAATCTAAATCTGAGCTTCTAGATCGACCATTCCTATCTGAAACAGAAAATTCTAACTGTATTTTCTGACCATATTTATTTTGTAATGGTCTAGGCAGTTGAACTTGTAATTTATATAACCCATCCTCTTGTAATGAGAAAACTTTCATCATAGTTCCACCACCAGGCTGAGATTTTCCCACACAGAAAAACCTGCCTGAACGTTTCTTACTCCAATCAACAACCCATTCCTGTTTAGTTTGATATCCGTTTTCTGCTAAATTATGTTGAGCGTTAAATAATTTCTGAGAACCAAAACAAATATGTAAACGTTCTGTATTTTTTTACTTCTTTAATTTTCGTTTCAGACGCTGTATTTTCTGAATTTTACTTTTTAAACCTAGCAATTGATGAAAAAATTGGAGTAGTCCTGTAGAAGTAGTGATTTAGACTGGAGACAGGGAACACTGGATCTGGGAATAGGGAACAGAAAAGCTCCCACATTCTACCTTTCACAGGTATAACTCTATTCGTGAGTTGAACCATTAGGCATAATTGCTTCTTTTAGGCAAACATCTTGAAGACTAGAAAGATTTAAACTAGATCCTATCAAGTTAGCATGACACAAACAAGCTTCTTTTAAATCTGCACCTTTGAGAGATACTAGCAATAAACCTGCGCCATAAAGATTAGCCTTTTGTAAGTTAGCACCCCGCAAGTCAGCTTCCAATAAATTTGCTCCTGAGAGATTAGCAGCTTTCAAGTTAGCTCCCCGTAAGTTAGTCTTACTCAAGTCCGCAGCTCGTAGGTCTGCCTGTTGAAGAATCACACCATTAAGATTAGCATTGCTGAGGTTTGCTTCCTGTAGATTAACTCCACTCAAATTTGCACCACTCAGATTGGCATTACTGAGGTTTGCTCCTTGCAAGTCTGCTCCAGTTAAGTCCGCAGCACAAAGGTTAGCCTCTACCAGAGTTGCTTGTGTTAAATCTGCCTTGATTAGCTTTGCACCACTGAGATTCCCTCGTTGTAGATAAGCTCGAATTAAACTTGTCTGATTTAGTAGAGTGCCACTTAGGTCTACTTGACTCATAATTGCCCGATTCAAAGTTACCTGTGTTAAGTCAGCACCACAGAGAATAGCATGACTGAGAGTAGCTCCGGTTAGATTAGCTTTAGTTAATTTGGAAGAATTTAGTAAAGAAGTTCCAACCATGCTAGTGCCGATCAGAATAGCTCTTGTTAAATCAGCTTCTGAGAAAATTGCCCCACTCAGAATTACTCCACTTAAATCGGCTTCAATAAGTGTGGTTTTAGTAAAGCTAGCAGCGCTCAAATTAGCTTCAATTAACTTGGCTTGGGACAGATTAGCATGACTAAAATCTGCACCATTTAAATTAGCTCCAATTAGTTTGGTTTTAGCTAAGTAGGAATCTTTGAAACTAGCATTACTTAAATTACTACGATTGAGATTAGCTTCACCTAAATTAACTGCAATTAGGTTTACTCCCTGAAAATTTCTTTCTCCTTTAGAGTGTCTAACTAATAATTCATTCGCGCTTAAAAGCTCACTGGCATTCATAAAATCAATCTGTTAATTTCTCTGATTTGTGTTGATATATTTAATTTCCTCTGAACTGCCAAGAATTAAGTTCTAAGGATTCTATTTTGACTTGAACTTTGAAAATAAATTATGTTTTGTTAATGCTAAACAAATTTTATCGGCGCAGACCTAATGTGGGATGTCCTAGTTTGCATAGGTGAATAATTATAAGTCTTGAGTTAGAAATATTCTCACCCAATGACTAATTACCAGTTGTTGTATTTACCAAATTAATAGGGTGATGCTGGTGGTATCCTTGCAGTCTAGAGACCCTTGTGTGGCTGCAGGTCTGTTCAGCTAGTGTCACCCCCCTGATAGTTAATGGGAGAACTAGATTGCAAGTTGTTATTTAGCTGCACAATCATAAGGCTACTAGGCTCGTCTGAAGCTGAACCTTGAGTATCTGATGCTTTTATACTGCATTTATTGCCTATATATACTTGATCCATCAGTGCCTAATTTTTGTTGCAATTGGCTGCCCTGTTGATAAAGATCATAGCTGACAATTGACGATTAGACAAATTTTTGTTAAAAGACTTAGTATAAATATTGAATTTAGAAGATTTTTTGACAAAAATCTTTTTTTATGATAAACGATTTATGTTAAAAATCTTGGATAGAAGACCCCCACCATAGTCCAAGGGATAGGCTAGCTATGAGTTTGAGAAAATAGTTGGTGAGACTGGTCGGACATTAAGTTACAAACTAAAAATTCTGATATGAAATTCCTAAATTTATAGTTTGTAAATCAGACCTATTTTCCCTAGTTCCTGACGCGGAAAAAGCTTCTTTCTCACTCCTGAGTGTTGTCAAATTATACTTTTATTCACCAACGCCAAAATTCTTTAATATTATTCATCTAACTAATAGACATCTCCAAAATCAAAATTAAGATAAAATTATAGTAGTATACTGTTCTAAATATAGTCCCGATATGAATTAAGTATTAGAGTATCTTAATAACTATCCAGAACAGACAAAGAGAGTCATTGGTATAACAGATATACAGTTAAGAAGATTAATCGAAAATTCTCAGAACAAAGAATCAGAAGTAAAACAGGTAAAAGCTATTTATGAAAAAAGTTTAATCAAAGCCGGAGGTAGTAGAAAAAACTATTAAGTAGCCAGGAATAAATCATATTAACTTGATCTTATTTACACGCCGATGCTGACATTTCAATTGCTATGGATAAGTTTTAGGGGAGCGTGAATCAACGGCCGACAATATATTTCATTACTGGGTAGATCTTTTGCCAGGGCTATTTCATTCTAGAATCAAGTGAGAATTTTACGAGCTTTTAGAGATTGGTTAATATCAACTTCAATCCTTGAAAAATCATATTTTCGTGGTTTGCACAAAAAGTCAGAAATTAGAACGAAATAGCCCTTGATTGAAAGATAGTTATAGTAAGTGCTTGAAAATTTTTGGAGATGTCTAATAGAAATCTCCAATAATAAAAAATCAAATCAATTATCCGATAGAAACCATCAATTATTTTCCCCTACTCCCTACTCCCTCTTTTCTGGAGATGTCTAATAATATTCGGATAATCTA
>JAAUYL010009674.1_pt1 | contig 20776 bp, 28 predicted proteins | sample 7278011 | NCBI WGS metagenome assembly JAAUYL01 (sample SAMN14350225, study PRJNA611818) | marine sediment metagenome | isolation source: surface marine sediment (1.8m) | place: French Polynesia: Moorea | collected 2018-08
AATGTACGAGTATTTGTATGAAAAGCCTCATCCGGATCCAGTTCACAACTTTGAATCGTCCGCCCCCTCGTTGGCTGCCGGATTTATGTAACCAAAATCAAGTATAATAGATATTTGAAAAACTAGTTGTACCTCCTTATATTTTTGTTCTGGACCTGGAATGAATGTCACATTCTGATCCCGTGCTCAGTCAAAATGCGTGGTCGACTTTCCAGTGATACAACATACTCGCAGATCGTATTTATTGACCAGTCTCCTGACAACTCCTCATGTAGCAGGATTTTGATCCCCAATTCCGGAATAGGTTGCGATTTTTAATAATGAACGTTCCGCCCTGGCATCTTTCATTTATATTTTCACAAAATGGAAATAAGGACCTGTCAATGGTTATTTAACTTTGTGTTGGTATAAGCATTAACTTTGTTTAATTTCGTTTTTTAACCTATTTGGACTAGATATTTCTTCATAGCGGTCGGTAATTGATCATTTTCTGACCGTGTATTTAGAATATATTTTTTATGTGTACCTAGATAGAACGTACCAAGATCAGAAGAAAAAGCCTACAAGACAGATAAGTATTTATGTAAGCGCTATACATTGTTAAACATTCTATATTTATGTTCAACTGTAACATCTCTCCCCCACCTACACCCTACACATGCCGTTTCCTTTTCTCTACATTTTTAACGTCTTGAAAATAGTAGGTTATACCAAGCCGCGTCTTCAGCGGCAGCTCTCGCCGGTTTTGCGGCGGCCTCGGTCGCGGCCTCGCATCGAGGTCGCAGCGTTAGCGTTGCACTCGCGCTTCAGAAAGCGTCAAGGCAACAACAAAACAAAATATCTACGTAAAGTGAAAAGGAGAGAGAGAGAAAGAGGAAGCCTTAAGTGTTTACAGAAAAGTCCGCTCAGTTGTGTAAGTATCCACTTATCATTTAAAGACACAAAATTGCTGCTCTTGTTTACCACCCACCAGTAAGTGGATTTATAATGTCAAAACTTACAGCCTTTCAAAAAATCAATCCCTAAAAACGTGTAGTTTGAAAAGACCAAAGTATGGATTTAGCTATTTGTTGTCTGGCTAAAGTTTTTGATTCGTGAAACCCAAAGTGGGTAGAAAGAATACTTCGACCGTAAGGTAACTTTATTGTCTTTTCTACGTACAGTATAGTACATTTCAAAACTTTTTTATTTTAGGTAACGTCAGTTAGGGCATACCTATCTACCGACAAAAATGAAGAATATAATCACATGCTTGTATGATGCTAACAGCTCTCTATCATAACGAGAAGGCGGTAGCATACTTGGCTCTATTTGAACAATTAATTAGACTTGTTACGAGCACATAGCCAAGTAGAGAGGATATGTTTGTTTACTTCTAGTGTCTGACAAGCCAAGTATCTCAATTTGGAGGCGGCTGATCACCTCACCACGGCCTCCACGACGAATTTGACCGGCGGCTCGGAATCCGAGGACGCGGAGGCCGGGTCAGGATCCGGCATGAGGTTGCCTCCCTTCGGCTACGCCATCCTCACGCTCGCGCTCGTCGGTGTCCTCATCAACATAGGCGCGATTGTCTTCCTGATATGGCGGCATCGAGCGGCCGCGGCCGGTCACCGACAAAGCCGCCGCGAGGCCGGTCAACGCGCGACTCAACACGACAACCCCCGTCGCCTGCGAGGTCAAGTTTCGAGCGGCGGCGGCAACGGCGAAGCGCCACGCAACCCCCGGGTCCAATCCACCGTGTTCCATCATCTCCTGCTCGTCCTCGCTTTCTGCGACCTCGTCGTGGTGACGTGTTGCGCTATGGCCTACGGCCTCCCCGATGTTTGGGGCCTCTACTTGGCCGAGGCCCATCCCTACCTGGTCCCCTATATTTTGCCCATCACTCATATGGCTGTCATGTCCTCCGTATATTGTACGATTCTTATAAGGTAAGCAGCAACTTATCTATATCTCCTTATCCCACCCGAGACAAGAATTTTTGTTCCTGTTCCCAAATTACTCAAGCGTAAAACGAGACGAGGGCCGCTTTAGAGGACAATATCGGAGCGAGCGGAAGGATGCACTCTGGCTTCATGAATGCATCACGAGTTCTTTCTGTGTTGAAGCCAGGAGTGACGCAAAGATGTTGCGAATTTTACTAGTGTGTGCTGTTATTAGTTTTCCCCTTCACAAAGGCTATTTCAGCCTTGATTTATTTAGCTCGCGACCTCTTCTTGCGTATGACATAATCTATAAATGCAACGAGGAGGAGGACGTTATGCATATGAGCGAGCTTCTGTGCAAAGCAAATTGACCTCAAAACCTCACATGGCCTCCAGCAGCGAGGCTCGCGAGGCTGCTGCACTATATAAGATTAGAAAGGCCTCGAGGCTTCGGTTACCGACGAAAATAATACTTGTTCCATGTTTATGAAAAAGACCAGCTTTGCCCAGCTTTGCCCAGATTTTCCTCCTTCTTTCAGCTTCGAGCGATATGTCCGAATCTGCTACCTCTGCCAGTTGAGGCCGTCCACCCTTATAACCTCGGAGAATTTCAAGTACTATGTCGTCGGCATCCTCGTCGGTCCAATGATCTTCTACACGCCAAAGTTTTTCGAGGTCGAACCCTCCGTGCAGACGACCAAATTTTTCAGCCAGGTAAGTGAAACAAGACAAGAATAATAAATATACAGCAGCCAGCCTCTATTTTTCTTTAACGTAACAGACTTTTGATATCCTTCCGGGATACGAGTGAAACACGCAACCCTGGGTTCTAATTTGATTTCTTCTCGAAAAGTGACATGACATCTTGTCTTATTTTTTCCACCTTTCCATTTATCAGCGCGCGGAGAGAGCATCATCCAATTTTCACTGGGCGTAGACTGATAAAGTTCACGAAAAACTCTGCCATTTTGAGAAAAAAAGTTGTGCTAATGAAAGCGATTTTTCTCTATTTTTAGGTGAACTGCTCCCGACTGAACATGTTGAGCAACATCAACTCTACCATCGCTCGTTACGTATTGACGAGCATGACTCTAGGTCACTGCCATCGAACCAATAAGCCGATTTCCACTCTTCTAATCATCAGAAAATTCCCAGCTGAACTTTGAAATGCACTTTCAGGAAAGTTCCACTTTCTTTTTCCTTTTCTTTTCCTTGACAATAGCCGAGAGATCTATCTAAGAAGTGATTGAGCAGCTCTTTTCTAATGATACGAGTAAAATAAGTAATAAAAGTAAAGTTAATTAATGCAGTGACGTAGATAGCTTGGAAGAAATCCTTGAACTGATGAAAACCGGAAGTGTGTGTTTGATGGCAGTGACATAAACAATACCACCCAATGTGTGATGTGAAACAGAGGAGAGAATCTACTTGGGATCTGTGCTAGACACGTGTGCCAACGTGAGCTCGTCGAACAGCATCGAGGCCGAGGCTTCCACGTCCACCCTCTTGACCTCGACAACGGCGCTGTCGACTGAGGCGCCATCCCTAAATAACCATGACAATGGAGGGTTTGGAAACACTGTCAGAAATGTCACCCGCCACGAGGATGTGGTTCAGGTAAGTTATTATCCCTACCGTTGCTACCGTACGAGTAATTTCGTGTTCGTACTTATGCTTCTTCGGTTGAAAAGGGGCCTTTGAAATCATTTGAAAAGGGGATAAATGCTGGTTGTCTGGGTGCAGCTTTTCAGCCAATTTTTTAATCAGATCCCCGTCAAATGTCAAATACCGAGATTAATTGTGTAACGAGGGGCTCACTAGCTCAAAATATAGACTTACACTCGACTCAGTAATTGCAAAAAAGAGAGAGAGAGAGACAGACTTTGAAGTTCTTCTTGCCTTTTCTTTTACTCCAGGTGAAACCGACTGAGTTGAGGGAGAACCCATTGTATTACCGGCTGTATTATGTCCACCTGAACACCCTTTTCGCCTCTGTAATTCCCCTTGTGAGCCTCCTCTATCTCAACATCTCCACGGTTAAGGCTCTCAAACGGATGCTCCTGCAGGTACGTAAAAGTGTGAGTGCGATACCTAGCTGTATGGATATGACGCGACAATGTGGAAGTAACATGGTCTAAAAATACATACTTCGTGATAGGGGGATAGTAACACTACATAACACCGTTTATGACAAATCTGTCAGCTAAGGAAGCCACAGAAGCCCGATTATGTTTAATTGTGTTGTGTACTTCTATTCCACACACCATGGACAATCTCGAGAGAGTCTTCTTTCCGTGTTCCTAAGAATAGGATTAGTTGTGGTGGTTTTTCTGGGTGTCTCGTAATGTCTGCTAAGCCCCCAATGATTGTGTTGGGTGTTGGGTGTGACTTGACTTGACTTTTCCCACAAGAATAAAAGAAAGAAAAGAAAAGAAAAACCTTGTTGCATCGTCTTCATTATGTACAGATATGCCTACGTATGTACTCGTATTTTCAGGACGTCGTGGCTCACAGTTACGAAAATGGCAATGGCTTTCGTAGTTCGCCGAAATCGTCGGCCTTTCGCGAGCATCTGAGAAACATGACAAAAACCAGCAAGATGTACAGGCGACAGGCCGAAACTCAGCAATCAGAAAGGTAAGTATTTAGTCGTTTTTATTAGAATTGTGGCCAATTTTATCCTTTTTAAGTGTTGCTTGGAAAGTCAGAAGAAGCATGAGCCACTCCAACTTGGCATATTCTGGGTCAAACCACATGCTCGCGGAAATGGACGCTGAGGCCGGGGACATCCTGCTTCCGGTCACGCGCCGTTGCAGTTCAGTGAATGATCTTACTGCAAACCTTCTCTCTCCTTCCGTACGTGGATACTTAAAAGTACCTTACTTTGTAAGTTGAATTTCTTTGCAAATTTCAACATGATTTCAGGAGGCCAGGGAACAAGAGACGTGCTTCAACGAGCTCGCGTCGAATCGCCATGACGCAAACAAGTTAATCCCGGATCAAAACCAACCACCAGCTCAAGATTCGGATAGCACTTTGACGACACCAGGCGCGTGTGTCTATAGAAACCGCCTGGTAGGAGCTTCCTCTAATGGAAGTGGCATTAACATGGGATCAAGCCGACTGAATAGTCAAACAACTCCCACGCCGCAAAACGCCACGATCTCGAATTCGGCCTCAGCTTCAGCCTCCACGGATGCCGTATTCGATTTTGACGTCGAGGCCGTCGGCAACGTTCAATCATCACGAACGACGACGCCGAAAACTAGAGGAAGCTCCGCGAGCAGCAGCTCATATGCCAAGTTGTCCCAGAAAAAGAGCAGTACCTCGAGTCCACGAGAGAAGGCCGATTTTGGCAGCGAGCATAAGGAAGAGAACTGTGCTATTAGGAAGGTAAGTCCTTCTTGGACTTATGGTTGTACTGCGCCACGAAATTATCTAAGATCGTAGAACTAGCGACGTACGAATACGTGAAAGAAAATGCAGCGTCGGGCACTTTTTTTAGCCACTATTGATTGCCATTAAGATGTGGAAAAAACGTTCAAACGCTTACAACTATTTAGTATCAAGTTAAAGCGCAGCTTTCATGTCTCTTGCTTTCTAGATATTCCTTTCGTGATATTCTTAGGAACGCATACAATATTCGCTTTGTCTCCTCTGTCTCTGGAGATTAATGAACAATTTATATCGTCGTTCATTTACTGCAGTGTCAAAGAACATCTTTTTTTGGCTTTCACCTTTTATAATCTTTTGATTTATTTTAAGGTGTCTGATTCAGACGGAAGGACGGTTGTTGTCTCACCAAAGCAGGTGGAGATAATGGTCAGTGCTTGCAGCAGCCGCAACGATTCCCCCTTGGTGAATATTAAGGAGATTCCCCCGTTCAAAATTAAACACCAGAACAAAAGAACCCCTCCGCCTTCTGCTGGTCTTTCGGCTCAACCAATGCCAAACTCACCAGGAGTCCTAAGTAAGTTGTCATCCCAATACATGCGTAAAATATCCAGCAATTAAACATATTTATGTCATAGGTTTGCCTGGTACAGAACTCGACTTGGCGGAAGAAAAGCTGTTAAAGAAACAGAGAAAGTTCAAAACGAGACCCGCGCCTCCCGCAAAGCAATATTCAGACGATCCACTGCAAAACTTTTACAGGTAGGTGGTGACGAAAAGGAAACTTTTTTCCCCTAAATATGGCTTATATTTAAACTTTTTTATAGTGTAGTGTTGCCAAAGGACCTGCCCAAATTGCCCAAAAAATCTGGTCGAAAGCACAGCGCGGCTGCGATGGCGGCTGGCGCGGGTAGCAGACGAAGCACTTTGGTCACTGTCGTAGATTATTCCGTTGGTGGATCCGGCGATAGCCGACGAGCGAGTCGAGTCAGCAACGACTTCTCACACTTGTAAGCCTGCATGCGGAAGCCTGAAATCCTGTTGTGTTGCAAAACCTATCGGAGGAAGTGATTTATCGATTTATTTTCCAGGGGCCGACAAACCAGAATGCTCAGCCGGAACGCGAGGTCGGCCTCCATGTGCCAGCACCCGAGCATAGACGAGGACGAGGCCGCAGAAATTGAGGAAAACTCCTCACCGACTGTGGTCGAAAATTCGGGAGGTAAAAAGTAGATACATCCATACTTTAGGTAAGAAAGATGATAGCTTCTTTTTTTGCAGGAATTGGGAAAATGTTTAATATGATGATCGGGCGAAGCTCGTCGGCGAACTTCCCTCAGGAGAGCTCCAAGTTTGACCTCAGCTTTGCGAGGACGCCATCAAGCACGCTCAGCTCCAATTTCGTCCTCGGAGGCCGGTCGTCAGCCATGAATCTGAAGCGATTGCGTAACAACAGCAACATCAGTGACCTCGAGTGCGGACAATCAACTGCTTCTGAAGATACCAGGTACGTTTACATAGGTTTACTTAATTGAAATCGATACTTTTCTGCAGCCTCTTCCTTCTGTGAGAATCCGCGAGGCATGTCGCCTATCTATTTATGCCTAGAGATAAGACAGTTGCGTAACAAGCGAAGACAGGAAGAAGATGAATAGTACGCGAAGTTGAGAGGAAGTTCAGGACTTTCCATTTTCCATGCAAAAATGATTAAAAAATCTATGCCCATAAATGGTTTTTCAGGCATACAACCATAAGGAGAATAAGCCTGCATCCAGGGTGCCCAGCGCAAAACAACTTCAATCGGGAAGGCAGCCAAGAGAGACGCTTGACTCGCATATCAATATTTATCGGTAAAAATCTTTACTATGTACCACAAAAATCTAAAAAATAATGTGGCGTTTTTTTAATGCAGTTTGGCTCTTTCTCTTTTGCCACGCCTGGAAGCTCATCCCGACGGCATACGAGGCTGGCTACTCCCACGACGGACTAACCCACTCAAATTGGCCGAAGTGGGTTTTAGTGGTCGAAAATCTGTCTCATCTTCTGATTACCCTGAACTCAAGCATAAACTTTCTCATTTATGCAATCATGTGAAATTACGTTCCAACTCCCATTATCCAAAATGTGGAGACGACCTCAATTAGTGTTTATTGTTACCTGTTTGTCGTGTATTTTAATTCAAAAGAGGGAATTTTAAAAGAGGTGCTGAATCTATCTACCTGTCGTCTTTTGCATTTATGTACCAAAATATTTTTATGAAATCCCTGCCAAAACATTATCATGTCAAAATGAACTCAATGTGATGTGCCAAAAATAATACTTCTACTCCATAATCACCACACCTTCCTCTCCAACATTGGCATGATCAGTTTCTTCGTTTTTGGCATTGGCCTCGGAGAGGATGTCGTCGAAGGCTTCTTGGGAATCCTCGACGTTCCGGGGGAGTCTTGGAGCCGGGGTGGTCATTTCTTCCTCGTCCTCAGGCTGGGCCTCGTCTTCTTTCTTACCATTGCAGGAGTAACCGGCAACTCCACAGTAAAAACCGGCGACCGGACAAACGGTTCCGCAAGTTTCAATACCGCTGAGTCCGCACATAGCACACGTGATCGAAAGAGCCGGGCACATTTTTGAAGCCTGCGAGCACTTCATCCTAGCCTGAAAAATAATGTTTTCGACATGTTTTAATATCTTTGCAAAGAGTAGGACTTTGTTTGAAAACCTCAGCTCAAAATACAAAGGCAAGAAAGGATGTTACGTAACATGCTTACTTGTGCTTCGTTCGAGTCCTTGCTGACGCAGGGAAATAGCCACTTGCACATGGTTGCATTTTGCGTCATCTGACCAACGCGATAAGCGGCCACGAGCTTCTGAATGGTAGGAAACCTTGCCTTCCTGAACGCGTCCATTCCGGTCAACATGGAGTCGATCAGCCTATAATAAATGACCATTGATCGCCGATTCATATAAATCCCAATGTATGGTCTTACTGAACCGACATCCTTGCCGCCTGAGATTCTTGAGGCTCGAGGCCACGCGAGGTAGAGGCAACCTCGCAGAACGACCTCTGGATGCAGGAGGTCTCGAACTTCGACAGGTACGTCTCCGCCATGATAGCACTCTGGTCCCTCGACTCCCTGTTCAAATACTCGTTCTTCTGCTGCTCATAGAAAGCCAATGGATCTGGTGTCTGCTACAAAAAATATTTAACATGATGTTCAGAAGTGGAGGAAAGCTGTTGTTGCATGATGGGGATATCTGAGGTTATCAAAAAGCTTTTTGAAGGCATTAAAGTAAGTAGTAAGACGCAGACGTAAAAGCTTACAACATGTATCTAACGTTAGTAGATATTTGTGGTATACTACTTAACAGCTTCGTAGTCCGTCCGCGTAATTGTACTCTTGAGTGCTTCTAACATTTAATGAAACATTCCAAACGATTTTGCCATATCACATGACAATAACACGTCCAAGCCAGTACAACAATTAAATATCGGGTAACCAAAAACATCAACCTTACGTCCAAATAACTACTTCGCGAACGTACGCCTACAACGTTGATGACGATTGCTAGGGCTTACCAGCATTCGATGATAGGTCATGGGCGGTTCAACGCTTGAACGACCGTTTGGGGCTCCAAACATCCTCGAAATCCACGGAATTGTCATGAATGGAGGCTGACGCATTGGAGGCTGGCGGAAGTAGTTCATGTTCCTCTCAGCAGATCCGGCGTTGAACGCGGAAAAACCGCCGAACGACGGCAATCCCTTCACACCAAAAGCCGGTTTTTCGGCGTGACAATGTAACGCCAGACAGGAGACGAAAATCAGCTTTTGAAACAACATGTTGCTCTTTGACGAGTGAAATTACGAATACAAGGATTCTAAGTTGTTTTCGTGATTTTTTTCTCAAATCCAGGGACATTTTAACTTTCATTGGCAAGGATACAACGGTCTCTCAAGATTACAATACATTTTCTTTCAGAGTTCCCCTTTTTTCGGGCGATCACTGTATGCAGGTCAAAGCTTCGCACGAAAATATGACCGGCGGATAGACGCGCATGATTTAATACCGTTACCTGAGTTGCTTCCATAGAAGCGCATTGCGCAAAAACGTCAATAACAACAAAACTATTGGCGAGCTATAAATAGGATAAATGGGGAAAATACGAATTTCTACTCCCAAAAAATTTTATCTATAAAACTGTTTTAAAAACAAAATATTCAGTACATTTTCTAACAATACTTTTCAATGTAAACATCTCGAAAGGTATTCTCTCTGCAGAGACGATGCCAGCTACTTAATGGCTTCAATTTAATTTGGCTCTTAGATACTTAGCTTGAGTGCGTTCACTTTTCTACCTCAGCCTTTACGAGGCTGAAAAAAGTTCTTTGAACATTTATCGACTACAAAAATTGCTCGTACTTAAAAAAACTTGTGGTTTTTTTCTTTTGGATTTATTTTTAAACACGTGGGTACGCAAGCAACTAATGAGTCAGAGAGTGCACGAGTCACACAAAATTAATTGATCTACATAGCTAAATATATTTTTATATTTTTATTTCATTTACTGACTCTAATTAGGCCAGGTGCGTACATTTCCCAACACCCATGCGTAACAGGACATCCTTCATAATCATATGACGTCCTTAAGACCGATCGAGAATTAAAGAAATGTCTTGAAGTGAGCCTAAACTAAACCAAGACTGATAGAAAGCCATTTTGCCCATTGATATGTTGTGGTTTGCCCTAGACCTTGAATTTGTAATGAACGGAGGCTTCGTGGGGGCCCAAACATATGCGTTTTTAGTTGCCATTGATACGACGTGACGTACCCATAACAAAAACTAAGCCGTAATTGGCTTCACACAACACGTAGACAGTAACAAACAGGAGGCCGGCTATCGCTTTCTCCGAACGAACGAGCATAATTACTGCATGACCATGTCTTAACAAAACGGGCATTTAAAGACCCTACACGTGCTGTTCAAAATGTCCGCCTTGAGACGATCTGCCAGGGTTGGCAGCATCTCCGAGGATGGGTTCTTGGAGGAAGTCCTCACGGTGGGCCAATCAAGGCCGAACACTGGGGCTCCGGTCAGCACACATTCGATACTAGCGCCATCTGTGTCTGCATCTTTGCCACCTCTACAACAAAACCAGGAGGAGGAAGTGGTCAACCAGACGGAGGTCGACGTCAAAGCCCTTTGCACGTTGGCCACTGAAGGCGATAAACAGGCTCTCCAAGTGAAACTTGTCGCATTGGAAAAGTCCGGAAGACTGGCCGAAGTCATCAACGAAAAAGACGCCCGACAAATGACACCACTACATTATGCTGCCAGGTAAGATTTCGATAAAGCTGAGGATGATTATGGAGCAAACTAAAGGATTTTATGCGATTTTAGGCATGGAAACTACGAGTGCATGAAAATCCTTGTCTCCCATGGAGCCGACCGGACAGTCACAGATGGACAGAAAATGACTGTTGCGCATTATTTGGCAAGGTAAGAATTTAGCATTGCTTCAACAGTTATGCTACAAATTGTCAAAACTTTTACCAGATATGGAAGAGCTCCTGCCAAGAAAAAGTCAGTCGTCAAGAAGAGTAAGACTAAAAGCAAAAGTAAGAAGTCAAAGATTGGCGGCACAAAGTCCAAGCCGGGCTTTGTTCCGGATCTTGCGGAAGACGAGCTGGAAGACATCGTTCCCACTGAAAAAGATACGGACCCACCAGGACAGATACCAAGACCACCGCCTCCCCCCGCTAAAAAGGCCAAGGCGAAAAAGGTGGCGCCCCCTACCCGGAAGGGGAAAGGCAAGAACAAATTCATGCCATTCAAGAAAAGTAAAGCGCCGCCTATATCGAAATCGCGTGAAAAGTCGCTCCTGGAGGAATTTGAAGAAGATGATGAGGATGATTCAGACGTGCCAGTAGATAAAGCTCCGCCTGATCTTTTCTCTATAGCTAGTGACGAAGACGGGACCATTGCCACTACGAGTGAAACAGTGATCGAATCTCCTCAACGACGACGTTCTCGATTAGACAAGGATGATGACGAAAGGTCAACTACATCGCCTGCTCCTCCTCCCCCTCCTGCTCCAGCTCCAGGTGGACCTCCTCCTGCCAAGCCGTCAGCAGCCCCATCTGGTGGAGAGTCTGGTGAAAATGGCGGTGGTGGTAGCTACGGATTCGACAACTTCCGGTTTAAGAGGCGATCCACGACATTGATAACAACCGAGGATCCGGATGAAACTGCGCGGGACTTGGACGACTGGAAGACTTTGGAGGAAGGCGAAAGTAGCGGCCTGGATCTGGAAGAGGAAGAGGAGCTGGAGGAAGAAGACGAGGGAGAGGAGGAGGATGGCTTTGGATTGTTCGAAGATATGAAAGGAGAAGGGGACTTCAACTTTTTCGTCGAAGCTGACTTAAACGTCCTTAATGGGCAGAAGCAAAACCCTCTCCATGTGGCCGCGATGAAGGGCAATCTGTTCGTTATGAAAATGCTCCTAAATCAGCCAACAGCATCGAAGCTCATCGAGGTAATCAGATAATTAAGTGAATAATTCAGCGAATTAATTCAATAATTCATTTCATAGGCCAAAGATGACGAAGACAGGACCCCATTACATTTGGCAGCAATGTACAATCAACCGGAAGCTGCCAAACTTCTCCTAAAAAGCCGATGCGATCCCAAGCCCCTGGACTTGAGCTTCAACACTCCTTTGCATCTCGCATGCAAAGACAGCAATAAAGACGTCGTCGAGGCCTTTTTGGAATGCAAAACTCTCTACAACAGGGATTACATCTTCAACACCCTGGTCCAGGCTGAAAATTTGGAGGGGGAGACCCCACTTCTTATCGCAATCAAGAGCAGCAACATTGCCATTGCGAGGCAGCTGATCCACTTTTGCAGTGACACGATCAAGGATATTGACAAGGTGTTCCCGATTCATTCGGCAGCTCTGACCGGAAACGTCGACATGATTGACCTCCTGATGAAGGTTAGTTTCTTTTGATCAATTTGATATGATGGGGTATATCGATCTATCAATGCAATTGCAGTACGGTGCAAGTCCAAAAATTCTGAACAGAGCGAAGAAGTCGCCTCTTTATGTAGCAGCAGAGAACAATATCATGCCAGTCGTGGAGTTCCTAATTGACAAGTAAACATATTAGGCTAATGATACAATTATAGATAGCACCTATTTAAGCTCATTACTTTGTCAGTCACGTTGACGTGAATCAGGAAAATGTCAAGGATCAAACTGCTCTTATGGTTGCGGCCAAGGAGGGCAACGCTGAGATTGTCAAGGTCTTGGTCAACGCTGAAGCAATTGTGGACGTGTCCGACGATGATGGCCGATCGGCCGTTCATTTCGCCGCCATGCATGACAACGCCGAGATGCTGGAGACTCTTTTGACCAAGGAGGAGGACAAGGTCATGATTGAAGACCAGGACAACGTTGGCAAAATCCCGATGCACATTGCCGCGGAAAGGGGGAACCTGATTGCCGCCAAGGCACTGAACGCCATGAACTCTTCCCTGGAGAGGAAGGACTATGAAAAGAGGGGCCCGATTCATTGGGCGGCGCAAAACGGACATGTTGATGTCGTGGAATACCTTGTTCAAGAAAACAGGAGTCTCATCCTCAGCATTGACAATCAGGGTAGGACTCCTCTTCATATTGCCTGCCTGTACAACCGGCCTAAAGTCACAGAGAAATTATTGAAATTCGGCGCCATCATGGACTTGAGAAGCAACAGCCATGAGACGCCCCTTGAGGGAGCTATCCGGCACAATCACATAGAGTGTGTAGAGGTTTTGGTGGAGGTAAATAATCTATTTTTTTCGCTTCCGCAATTATCACTGATCATTTTAGAACCACGTCAATGTCAATGACACTTTCAATGAGCGAACGTCCCTCATGCTTGCTTCGAAACTTGGCCATGCAGAGATTGTGCGACTGCTCCTCAGGTACAATGCCGACTTCAAGATGGCGGACAAGGTTGGCAGGACTGCCCTTTGCGAGGCTATACTCAACAATCACAAGTAAGTACCCTTGTCATTTGTAGACTGTTGGGATTTTATGGTGTATCTTTTTCAGGGATGCTGCCGAAGCCATCCTTGATGTACCGAACTGGAAAGATGCAATGAGAGCCTGCATGGACGGGAACCACAGAGGAACATTAGTCCCCGTGACTCCTTTCAGAATGATGATCCGCTACTGTCCTGCGCTAGTGGACACCGTGTTCAAAAAGTGTCTGGACACCAAGACTGAGCTTGACGAGGACGACGAGGCTTGGGTGGACTTTGAATTTTTGGACGATTCCTTCAACTTTCGAGTGAGCAATCAAAAACGAGACAAACAAGCTTTCACGGGGAAATATGAATATTGTGAAGAAATGGAGAGCAAACAATATCACCCGGAGAGAAAAATCCTTATGGCCAACCATCCACTCATGGTTATGGTTGAGGAAGACCAAATGGTAAAAATACCTAACAAACTAAATATAAAGAAATCATGAATCTGGAATGCAAACTATTTTAGGAGCTACTGAAGCATCCAGTTTGCATGGCGCTCTTGTCCAGAAAATGGAAAAAGTATGGTCGATACATCTACTATGGAATGCTGGTGGGTTACTTGATTTTCTTGGCCCTTGTGACAACATTTGCCTTGGTGACTTCTAACCCGGGGAGTTCAAATGGAACATGCACAAACGACCAGGACAGGCAAGGCCTATAAATATTCTCAATGCTTTGAATAGTGTCCATAAGTTTCAATCTCCGTAGTGCAACTGCTGATGTCAAAGCAAACATTCAACAAGTCTGCCAAATTGGCATCATCATTTTGGCGTCAATAAGCATACTGGCCAGGATCATTCAGTTGCTTAGGGCAAGGCAAAACTACTTCCAATGGAGAAATCTGTTTGACTGGATAGTCCATGTTTGTGGCCTGATCATGGTCCTGGATATCAGAGAGGGAGCTTGGCAGAATGGATTAAGAACTGTAAGTTCTCAACTTTGATGATACATATGTGCATGAGCATGATAACGTAATTGTACTTTTTTAGTGTTGGCAATGGCAACTTGGAGCAGTCACTGTGACAATGGCCTGGATGAACTTGCTAAGCGTGATCAGGCAACTTCCGGTGTTTGGAATCTATGTCATTATGTTCACCGACATCCTGAAGACCTTCTTTCAATTCGCAATTGTCTTTGTGATCTTCATAATAGCCTTTGGCCTGGGCTTTCACATTCTATTGGAGAATCAGGTATTAATATTGACAACCATAGATTGGACAGAGATTGGATCTTTTGTTATTTATAGACCCCATTTATGTACGTGGGAAGATCGCTACTAAAAACCACCATCATGATGATTGGCGAATTTGAATATGAGGGCATTTTCCATTCTGATCTTGGACCGCAGTATCCAGACGTGACCTTTGGCTTCTTCGTTGGATTCCTTGTTGTCATGTCCATAATCATTGTCAATCTCCTGGTTGGTCTGGCTGTCGATGACATCAAGGCAGTGCAGGATCAGGCAGTCCTCAAGCGATTGGCCATGCAAGTGGAACAAGTCCTTGACGTTGAGCGAATGCTCCCGACGATCATTCTCAGGAAGTTCACCGTTCACAAAGACAAGATGCCAAACAACCTGGTTCTTGGCAAGGAGTTCCAGAAGCTGACAGAAGCATTTAAGAGACACGAGCATCGGGAGATCAACCTGAGGAAGCAGGTGGAAGCGAATGAAGCCATGGAGCAGATTGTCAATGATTTATCCGCACTGAAGGAGCTGGTGATGAAACTGGCAAAAGACATGGAGAACAATAGCCTAAAAATGGCTCCCAGTCGAAGGTATTCTGACAGCGCAACTCCGCCTGTGACAAGTACCTTGATAATGCCAAAGTATAGCAATTCTGACTCGGATACCGATTTCAACTAAGATAACGTACATGTATATTTATTGTTCCTATGTCATTAAAAATAAAATATAGTGATCTATTGTGCTTTGTTAAAATACTCTTCTGCTGGTCTCACATATTCCACCAGTGCTACAGTCCAAAATACCAGGTTGAAGGAGAGTCCAAAGATTGCAAAACTGACTCGGGCACATTTGTTCAGTCGCTTAGAATAGACAAGTGCTTTCTCGTCCTCTTCATCAGTCGTCCAGTCTTCTTTATTGCTCTCCATTCGCTTGAGACTCTTGACTGGGGAAATTCCCCTTACCTTCTTAAGGATGGTGCTACCGGAAAAGAGGTTGAACGGCTGATCTCTGGCTTTGGACACAACATGAGCAAGATAGGTGTGGAAGGCCATCGTCACTACAAGAATGTTCAGGGACAATAAAAGCCACCAGTCAATTAATTTGTAGTACGATGTCTTCGGCAAGTTCTAAAGAGAAACCATATGAGATTTAATGCATGCATTTTATATGACGAGACTCACTGTCTGAATCGATGACATGATCGTAGCAATCACAAGCATTGTTGTCAAAACCACCATGATCCTGTCGGTAAAGTTCCTGACATCAAAATAAAAGGACAGATACCCAACTAGCACCAGGATAAAGGTCTAAAGCAACATATTATTTACTTTAAATTTCAAATAATCGTTACCTAGATAATTTTGGGTTACCTGCATGAAGGTGTTGGTGACATGATATTCCATCCGCCTTCTGAATACAAACTTTAGGGAGGCTCTGCTTATGTTGTTCTTGGACGAGATCTCTAAGTCTTCCTGCTGGATTTCATACTCGACCAAGGTCCGGCTTGCGAGAAACTCAACGCCATTTCCATCCTTGGCCAGCCTGATGTAGTTGTCAGTTTTGCCCTGGACTTCGAATATCATCTGGCACATCTGAGTCGGAACAAAAATAAGCAAACAAATCTCTACCGTTTAATATTTTGACCGCGATACCTGGGTGTCAAATGGATAGTAGGTAAGATCGAACGGACAGGCATACTCCTGATAGTATTCTCTAGTCAAATATATCGAGTTGGTGGCTCCAGAAAACAGCATTGCTGAATGAAAAAAGTACTGTGAAGCATGGAGGATTGAGAATAACTTTTTACCGGAAATACCTTCTGTTGACAATGTAATGTCTTCAGGCAATGGATTGTCTTCCCTGACAAGGACTCCAGAGGATAAGGCATCCATGACCGTTTGAAAGGGACCAAGGGCATTGGTAAATCCCAGCCTGGGTGCCCAGATTGCATCCCGATCCGAGTAGCTCAGGGAATTCAGGGAAGTGACATTGTTCAGATCGCGGAAGTCAATCCTCAGATCGTACCATCTCAAGTTGAGGAAGAAGTCGGCCGTGAACTTTAGATTGACCGTTTCAATAAAAGGGAACGCCAAGACCGAGGCGTTCATATAAACAATCACGGGTTTGCCGGATGTGTCCCTGGGAATCAGTTCTTTGGCATAGTTGTCCCCGAACCGGAGATAGTCGCAGTTGTATTCATCCGATTTGTCAGCACAGTCGATTTCTGTGTTGCATTTGTCGCTAAGGGGAAAAACAGAGTCATACATTCTCACATGGTACTCTTATATATCTGGCGTACTGCAAATAATTTGCACATTCGAAATGAATAGCATAGGCAACATTGAAATTGGCCATTCTCTTTTCTTTACCTTAGTGGAATACAGTGGCCTGAATTACAGGTGTATTTGTTGGGAAAGCACTGGGAAAATGTCAGCTCAGTTGTAAATTCAGTGGCCTTATCACATAGGGCGTTTTCTGCTCCCACCTCCCAAACGTGAGTTCCTTAGAAAAAATGGTTAAGTACAAAAATTAAACTGTGAAGACGGTTAGGTCAAACAAGATTGTCAATTCTAGGAATGCACTCGGCGTTTGGAATTTCAGAATTTTACAGAAGGCGAGACATATCATTATTACGGGAGCATGGGGGCATATTTTTGTCAATACCTATAGGAACCTCGACCGGTAATTTCACGTGGGTAAAGATAAATTTTTCAGGCCTCAACAACGACTGAAGAAACCACTTTTCATTGGTCCGATTGAAAAATATGTGACTTTTCGTGGTGCCCCTGAAAAAACGAAAGGATCAATTTTCCTGGGAAATCCGCGACAGTCAAGGCGTTCAAAAGAAGGCTATAGCTGCTATTACGCATTACTTTTTTGGTAAATCGACTTACTTGAAATAGGGCCTGCCGTCTCGAGTTCCATGAATGTAATACTCGGTATCGTACAGGTTTTCAATGTCTTCGGCGCATAGGCCCTTCATGTAGACGAGCTTATTTTTGGGCAAATAACAATAGCCACAGGCGAATTTCGATTCGCAAGCCAAGGTTTCCACTCGTCCTCCGAATAGATATGAGCACTTTGCAGACGGAGGTCCAGTTGCGACATAATTCGACATGTCCGTCGAAGGATCGTAGGGGTTGAACCAAGTCTCGCCATCCGGTTTTCTGAAAGCAATACTTTGGTCAATGAGCGTGGGCTGAAACAAGATTGCATACCTTTTCCCTGCTAGCCAAAATACGGCCCTGTTCTCGCTGATAAAGCAACCCTCGGCGGAATTGTTGCTGGTTGGAATGCCGTACAGCTCAGTATTCAATTGCCGAAACACTTTCATGCTCTCTTTGCTCAGGTCTTCTTCTTGGGTACTGAACCCATGTCTATTGTCGGTTATAAGGGGGATCTCTCCGTCCAGCTTGGTACACATGGTCTTGAAGTCAATCAAGGATATCACATCTGGCCAAATGTATTTGTCCAGGACAGGGCTAAAACAAAACAACCATTACTTGTCAATGTATTGACATTCTTGTTCCAGCTACCTTTCCATGCATAGCTCATTCAGGTCAATGTTTTCAATGGTGATCCCGTGATCCTTCCAAACCTCAGATCTCCAAGTTACCACTCTGCTTTCAGGTTGAACTGAAGCCACCTGACACTTGGCGATTTTCTCAATGTCCGCATGAGTAAGGGGAACTGACAAGAAACAATTCATCATCGGTGATTAAGTTTTAACTATGCAAGCATACCGTTCCACATTTCAGCTTGACTAATCTGACCACTAAATGCCTGCTCCTTGTCAAAGAATCCTCCATAAAGAATACCATCCTGCTCTTGTCCCAGGACCAGAGACCCAAACGGAAGCAGAGTCCTGTACTTGCCCTTTTCCATGGTTACATGTTCTATATAAGACAATGCCAAGTCATTGTAAGTTTGTTTAGGTTGATCAAACACTGAATATAGGCGCTACCTTCTTTTGCCATTTTGCCGTCATAGTACAACTTCATGGTTGACCTTATTTGGCCGAAGCCATAGGACTTGGAAGTGATCACGAAACAAAGATGGTGCCACTCCTGGTGGATGACATCCGGGACCTCGACAAAGGCGCACTCTTGCTCCCAGTACCTGTATTTGCACACGCCAAGGGTGAGATCGGTAGTGCCGACATTTTTGTACAGGGCGACAGTGAGGGCATTGTCCGAGAGCCCATTGGAGAGGCTGAAGCTGAAGGTAGTCCGACCTCGCAGATAATTCAACTTTTGCCTCATACACAGCGTAAAGTCGGACAGGTTCTTGTCTCCCACTCCCAGCGTGTGGTTCATGAAGGACTCCTCCGTAAAGAATCCGTCCATTTGAAAGTAAGCCACGTCGATACCTGGTCAATACATTCATCATCATGTGAATTTGAAGACCTATTTTGTTTGCTTACCATTTGAGTTTGGCACGACCACGACACCTAAGATCAATAGCACTACATTTAAATTCAAAAGCCACGCCATGTCTTTCATTATTCGACTTTGAATGATGACTGAGCATTGAGCTTTCGATTAATGGGTAGACCGTGGGCTCCTTTTTCCACACCAATTCATAGTCAATATGTGGCCCCAGAAGCCAGAATGGGTTTACGTGAACGCATTGTCACTTTGGTAAAATTGTGTCTATATGTAAAGCATACTTTTTGTCACTGTCACGCCCCCTATAGGAAAAAAGTCGATACCAATTTTCTTTAATCCACACCTTCACGCTGGCACTCGCACACATGGCTTTTAAACTCTGGGATCAATTTATAGAATTCACTCCACTATTTTAATGTTGAGGTTAACTTTATTCACCCAATTCAAAGTACTTTCCTACTTAGATACAAACGTGTACGTGAGGGTGCATTTTGCAGAACAAACAAAACCTTTACATAAGTAACTGGTTATGTATGCGTAACAATCGATTAAGTTTTTTAAATGTGTCAGTGTCAAGATGGAAACAATGCCAGAAAGTCTACACAAACATACTTTTTCATTTTTGCATATATTTTTATTCATATAGATTTTGGGTGGTTTCTTCATGACTAACAATGTTTTTCGGGTAATTTGTAGGGAGGTTTTAACCGTACCTTCCTTTCAAGTTTAATGATTAGAGAGATAGTACATGTTATTATGTATTGTTCAACAGCAGCGCAGTAGTATCATTTCTTGTCATCGTATATCTATGTCTCAGTATCGTTTTTAAGTATGCTATGGCACATGGCGGCGATATTATTTTGATTTAGTTAGTTCTATGTCTTATAGAATCGTAGCAACGGTCTGATTCACTTCAAAATGGTAAGTGTGTAGAGACGTGTCCATTTTCACATAAAAATCTCTTTTATCCGGCGGCGTCTTCACTTTCTTTCTTCGGCTGCATAAAACTTAATTCTCACTCAGACTGAATCTTTTTGCTTGCTCAACCCTTTTAGTCCTTTCCAGTTGATTTCATGACTCGAGTCGCTGAACATGGGGGGCGGCGATGGCGCGTAGGGAGGCGGCACTGAAAAATGGCAAAAAACTCAATCAATCTTCAGTATTCGCCAATGAGTTCAATGGCGATTCGAGTTAAGAGCAGATATTTTAAAGTCGAAAGCCAAACGCCTGTGGATAAATATCATAGGAATTGAAGCCACATCAAAACTGAAGAAGATAATTAACAAAAAACGAAAAACTTACTCTAAAATGAACACAAGGCATAGGTCTACATAAACAACGGAGATGAGTGTGGAGAAGATGAGGTCGGGAGTGCAAAATGCCTCAAAAATATAAAAACGAAAAGAATTGTCCTTCTGTCTGAGGGCGATCATGCATCTGGGGTCTCCTGTTTTTTCGGAGCCTCTTCATCTGAAAATCAAAATACACGTGCTATGTCAACGACATTTAGGTTTCTACACTTGAAAAATTCTTTACGAGTCGTCGAGTGAAATAAATAAACCCCACATTCTACAAATTTGATTCCATTCACCGGCATAATACAAGATTAATACTCACTCGACAACGACCCCTGAGATCTTCCTATGCTTGGTGTTCTGAAGAACGACAGCCTGAAAAAGCAATGGCTGATAAATTTGGATTCTTATCGGAAAAACAGAACATATTCCCTCTCTCACCTCTCTGTGCTTCGACCTGTTTTTGGCGTTCCACTAGGCGAAGCATCAATAAACGGTATCGACAGCTC
>JAAUYL010051530.1_pt1 | contig 20733 bp, 13 predicted proteins | sample 7278011 | NCBI WGS metagenome assembly JAAUYL01 (sample SAMN14350225, study PRJNA611818) | marine sediment metagenome | isolation source: surface marine sediment (1.8m) | place: French Polynesia: Moorea | collected 2018-08
CTTTCACTCAACCTCGAGACTGATTTGTTTTATTAATTTTGCGTAACTTTTTGATTCGAAACATTCCATCCAATTTCCACCGAAACTTCTTTTTCAAAATAAGCTCGCATATATCCCATTAATTAACACCTTCACGGAAAATTGCTGACACGCGGAAAAAATAAATAGTATTTTATGAGTCTCCAAATACGGGGCTTACTGTTTGGCTTTCTCGTTAGACCAAAACGAGCGTTTCTTCTTGATTCTCAGCACTGACGTTGACAGAGTCCGGCCAAGACTCTTCTGCTTAACCAACAGTTTGGTCTGATCCGATCTAGTTCTTTTGGCGGGGTTTTGCCCGCCGGATCCGGAGGAATTCCCGCCACCGCCGGCGTTACCGTTCAATTTTTCCACCGGAATCCGTAGAAACCGCGAGTCCGCCACGTTGAACTCGTCACCGCTTTCAACGGAATCTTGCGTTGGCAACCGCAGCAACGGAATTGCTGGCGGATTATTTATAGGACTGGCGGGAATCGCCGGCATGTCCGGCGGTTTTTCCGTAGATCCGCCGGACTGAGCCGAAGGCAATATTTTTGGATCTGAATTGAGTCTGAGCAGCGGTTTCTTTTTCTTTGTTGGAGTGTTGGAAGCGTTTGACGGTAAAGAAACTTGCCTCACATTCGATTTCTCAACGCTGTTTTTAAACTCCTCGCACTGAAAACTGGCGGCCTTGAAGCGGCTCAGTTTTTTATGGTACTCCATGTTTTAATGAGATAATTAGATTACGTTCATCCAGGCGAAGGTAGCATGCTGTAAAATACTGGATTTTGCCATTTTTTTAAAAAAAAGTTGTGAAAAGTTTTTAGCGAGAAAAAAGTTAAGCATCAGCAAAGTGATTTGATTTTCCTCCTTGGAAAAAATGTTGCTTAATTTAAAAAGGAATTTCTCTCCATACTTCTATACTTTCTTATAACCAAGTTCTCGTGGTTATTGATTGAAAACATATGCAGAAAGAAAGGTCAAATCAAACAAAACAATCCTGTTTATATTCCCATCTAAAATCTGGTTATCAAAAAATGACTATTTAGCTTACGAGCACTTTTTTCCAGACCATAAGAATGCATGCTTGGCATTCTTGGCAAGCCTTATAGAGCTGTGTGCTGTAAACCTAAACACAGTCGCATTTAATCGAAATATCATCAGTACATCAATTTGATCTTAAGCTAGGCAAGGAAGTCCAGATACCTTGATAAAAGTTTCTGACAACCCCGGATATTAAAAAGCTCTCAAACATTCGCGATTTTCCTCTTCTCATATGAAGGTCGTGCAAAGGCCAAGCTAGAAGGCGGCAAGGCCATTTTGAAGCCTTTATTTCCTGCATATGATCCTTTGAATATCCTTGCCAGATGTGCTGAATAATTAATTTTCTTATCCACAGAAATGAATCAAGGATATGTTTGTGCTCGCAATTGCAGTTTGTGATTCGCCTGTTCAGCCAAGTGCATTCATTGGCTTTAAGTCAAAAACATTTATCTGGATAGATAGTAGAAGAATCGAGAACGAAGTTTGTGTCCTCTGCTTTCTGCTCTCACAGATGGAAAATACATCTACGTTCTTAAGCTAGAGACCACATCTCCCTCCCTACTGTCTTTTTGCTTTAAGTGACAGACATACGAGTAGCTTGGAGTTTGGACCAATCAGATGACAGCAACTTGAGGGCCAAGTGGTGGACCTCTGACGGTGTCAAATGGCAAGGTCTGTAACTTAAGATGGCTTCAACCATCAGGAAACGAGAAACTTTTACCGCAGAAGGCAAATATCTCCGACGTTTGAGACTTGAGCTACTGGCCTTATCAATTAATACGTGCGCCGTCGATAATGATTTTACGTTGGCTTTTGAAATTGTAAGACCAGTAGTAGTCTCTTGGCCACAACGATCTATCAGTGCTGCCACAAAAGTGGATGGGTCAGTCACAAATATCGGTAGATTTGATCCGGATGGCCACCTTTTTCCCAATTTCTACTCGGCGTTGATTGGCTAATGAAGTCAGCTGATTTTGTGGCCAGCTTGCCATTGGCTGTTTTTATGCCACTCCACCAATCAGGTTGCGTAAAGCCGATTGAGCTGTAGCCAAAGAATGCGCGATGAAACTTTGACAAAAGGAAGAGGAGGAAAAAATCCTTTTGACTTTGAGAGAATGCCTTCCAATAAAAAGAATCTGTTATTGGGAAAAAACTTTTTTTTGTTTTTCTGTCCAACGCTAGAAAGCGCAAAAGTCTCGATTTTGTGTTAAAAAAATAACTTCTACTGATCTAATCAAATAAGCATATAAAAATGTTGAGACAACCCAGCGCAAAAGCTGGAGCGTTCTGATTGGTCAATTTCCGAGAAGAAAACGTAAACATGAAGCTGTAGGCCATAACTCAGTTTTATGATCAGTTTTTACCGCGCAAATATGCAAACAACAAACATTATTTTCACTTAGGTGCGTCATAACTGTCAGATAAAATGGCCCTATGCCTTGATCATCTGAAATGCTTTCACAAATATTATACATGAAAAGATGCCAATAATGTAGTTCTATGAGTACATTATCATTTTTACAGGCTTCTATTTTTATCCTCACAGAAATTAATCATCATAATATTTTCCCAGTCCTGGCTCTCCTGTACTCAATTCTCAATGGATTTCATCCAATTTTCGTTAATTACAATCGAGAGAATGAGAGCAAGCAAGAGAAAAGTGCATAGTAAAGATCAGTAATGAAATTAGGACCTCCTCTTCCCTAATGCAATTCCAATTCTTTAGTAGAAATTATTTTTATTTCACCCCAAAAAATATTTACAAGTCCCAATAGAGCCCATTAATAAAACTAAAACGGTAATACATTTTTTCATGAATAAAAATAAATATGTTGTACTTTTCGGATATTTACAAACTGAAACCTTTGCAATGTTAAAGTATCATTTTTGTCATTGACGCAATCTAGTGATTTTTGAAAAAAATCTCAAAGTACGATTGCCTGTGAAGTGGTAACCATTTGCGTTAAAAAATTGAAGTTGAAAAGTTAAAAACTTCTGGTTTGCTGTTGCTGCTGCTGCTGTTGTTGTTGTTGTTGCAGGCAGACATTTCTATTCTATCAATCATATTCAACAAAGAAGAAAAGCCAGAAACTTTTTCCATTCGTGCTGAGCCGAGAACTTTGTTAATATTTTCGGCTATATTTACCGAAAGAAAACCATCTGTTTGTTACATAGTTAAAAATGGCAAAATCCAAATCGAACCTTTAACAAATATTTTTGATGAGGCCACACTTCACTCCACTGCTCACTTCGACTGACTGATCTGAACTGAACTGCAACTGTGCTAAAAATCGAGGCCGCGAGGTTGCCAAGCAGCTCCTCCTCGTCGAGGACGCCCGAGGCCGTTTTAGAGGCTAGAGGCTAGAGGAGGACAACGTCGATGCAGCGGCGCTTGTTGAATTTTTAATACTGACCCGCCATCGTCGTCGCTTCCCTCTTTTTTAGGTCTTCCTACAATAATTAAATCACTCTTTTTCACAAAAAAATCCTGAGAAATGCAGGTTTTTCTCTGGGATTTTCAGAATCCGATGGTTTAGATTAGATTGCGATGCGACGCAGAACATAAGTTAGTTTTATCTTTAATAAGAGGTTTTTTTCAAGCACAGTAACTTTTGTTTTTCTCAGGGGCTTTTGCTGTTTTTATGGCCTGCTGCTTTGCCGTGTTCCTTATAATAAAACGTAAATAAACACCTTTCGTGAAACTGGATATGGTACTACAAAGCTCTTTGATTCGGGTTCGACGTGTTTCTCCCACTGCAGCTTATTCCGCACTGTCCGTCTTTTCCTATAAAGACCAAAGAGCATCGAGTGGAAGAGTTTTGTTTACGTTATTTTTGTCTTGGAGAAACTATGTTTTCAAAACTGTTACCAAAACGTATACGAAAATGTGGCAAAAAGTGCAACAATAAGATTTTTATCATTCAAAAGGATATGCTGGAAAAGCGAGCGAGCTTTTGACGTCTGCTTTATTTACATTTATTGGACATGTGTGGCCCCTACTTAGCATACATGTCAAGGTAGAGAATAGTATTCCTTTATTCTTTGTCCTGCGAACATCTATTACGAAGATTGAAAATAAGAGAACTGTGTGGACAATGCTGTAATTCAGTATAACGAAATGAGAGGCATGGCTATAACATAATTAAGACCTTCTTTAAAGCAAGATACATTGTGTAACAAAATAACAAGAACACTACGTGATACCAAACTAATTTCTAGACTCTCTGATGGGTAACTTTTTTGAAAAATTGAGTCCCCGCCCAATTTTAGCCTGTGGCAAAAAAAAACAAAATGGGCTTTCCAGTAATTGAATAAGCGAAAACGAAATTATTTTGCTATTTTTCCGGTTTTTTACCTGAGAGAAAAATAAATTCGCTCAGATTTTTCTTGAAAATATCGTGTTTCAGCAGCACCTTGCAGCTGCTCAATTTCTATCACCTTCTTGCTTTTCACGATTTTTTCATCCCAAAAAATATTTGTAAAATTGAAGTTCCTTGAATAATTTTAATTGAAAAATGACACTTACCCCTTTGAAGGGCACACTTCACTCACCCGTTTTCTCGTGGTGAATGGTGAATCTTAAAAGAAATTGCTTTTAGCCAAAGAAAACGAATGGAGTTTCTATTGTCATTTTAAAAAAAATAAAACTAAATTCGCTCAAGAGATGGCGCTGCTTGTCTTCAATTACATATTAAACTAAAAAAATCAAGCAAAAATATACATGACAGAGGCCGCGGTATTGTAAAGGTTATGCGCTGAGAACAGTATTTCAGAGGCTTTAGCACTCTCCCCCCATTTTTTCTCCGAAATGCAAAATAGAAACTGTCTGCAAAAATTTCCATATTTTACGTCTTAAGAAAGTAAACAGGCGCCAGCACGTTTCACAACTTTTTAAAACATCTCCCTCTCGCATTATTAAATTGAATGGATTCAGCCTCAGTTCACGAATATTATCTACAATCTGGCCTCTGGCCTCTGGCCTCGAGCAGCCTCGAAAACTGACCTCTGAATCCAGACTTTGAATGAATGTGGGGCCCGTAAAAGTATGTGTTTACAGAGAACATCATCATTAAACTGACCATCATGTTTCCACTGGTCTTTTTGCTAGAGTCCACGTAATATCGTAGGTTTTTGAATAGCATAGCTGATTGGTCTAGATTTTGGTTTAGTTTATCCCTTTTTCTCCTGAATAAGGTTTTGATTGCGAGCATATCAACAGCAGTCTACTTCCGGCAAATGTTCTAGCTAAACTGAGATCAAAGTAACGTACAGAGGCTTTAAGAAGATGTCCTCTCGCATTATGCTGGCTCTGTTTCAACCATGGAAAGCCTGCAACATTTCTATGTTAATCTTTTAAATAAGATGAGACTAAAAAGGCTCCTTTGAGGTCTTTTTCAGAGGCTGCGAGGCTGCACGCTTGACGGACGTAGCTTTAATCTATGTAAATAAATACAATGGAGGTTTTCTTATGAAAAATTAATCAGATGTTGAGTATAACTTATGATGAAACTATTTTAGTGCAGTGCAAAGGCAGAGTTTCAAGAGAAAGCCCAGAGATGGCGCTGTTGGAGAGCAACTTAATATCATTTTTGTCAGCGTCACCTGGCGGAAAAATCCCGAAGCTCTGACGTGTACACTGATAAAAAGGATGCCTGTGATTTACGTAGCTACAACAAATCAAAACAAAACATAACGAGGATTTAGTAATGATTCAATTAGCTAAGTGCATTTTGGAGAGATGGTGTGTTTTGGCTACTCGAGGTTTCTATAGCAACCGGAAAAAAAGAGATGAAGGCCTAGGGTCTAAAACTTTAACCTTTGTCACGGTTTGCTTTAAGCCAGCATTCGATCTTGTCTGTGGTTGTCTAACTCCTTGGAGAAAAGGTGCTGCTTCATACTCAATTTTCATCATAGTTGTGTTGTTGTTGTGTACTTAACCTACTTAGGTAATTACTAATTAGATAATCTTGTAAAAACCAGAGCTTTAGAGGGACAATATTTTTGCTTGCTGTCAATACCAAAATGTACCTGGGATTTTTTCCAACTCAAGCACATCTCTAAATTTTTTGAAGGGGGCTCCCCAGAAAAAAAGTTGTGCAAAAAAGTTTCGTAATTCAAAATTGGCCATGATGCCAACTTTTTTCCCTCCCCTCTCCCGCATCAAAAACATTCAAATCCTCTTGGGAAAGAAATGTGAGAGATGCCTCAAAACCAGGGAGAAGACATATAAAATTAATATTGCCCTAGGGCAAGCACAGAGCCCTCGGGTAGGGTTTGCTTAACTTTACTCACCCGGCTTCGGAGGCGATGGAGGAGTTGCGGGACATAGATTTGGGGGAGATTTCGAAGTCCGAGTCCGATTTGTATAGAAAAGACTCCCTTCTTTGGGGCATGTGCTGCAAAATGAGCCCTGGGGAAGAGCCTTCCAGTTGATCTCGGCCCCCGGGCACAGCGCCATTGTCCACATCAAAACTGTAAAGAAACAAGAAAAATCTGTCTTAGTACTTTTAAAGTGGTTTTATTTAGGTTTGTTCACGATCATTTGTTTCTTCTGATTCTTGGGTTTCCATTTAGGACGGTATTGAGTTACACCGAATCCTCTTTATAATGGGACTCGTTTTTTTCGAGATTGTCCAATAGCCTTTGAAGATTTGTATTACTATTTTACCTTAGTCGCTTAATAGTCAGTCTAGGGACTCCCCTTATAATGTGGCTACCCGTTGACCTTCTTCTGTGCATCATTTCGCGATATTTTTGATATTCAGTCCAATCGTAATAGGTGTTTTCATAAAACAGAGCACTAATAATAAGATTTGGAGGGATTTTTTACACTTGCTATTTCGACGACCAAAACTGAACAGACCTGAAATACCAACCAACTATTTTTATGTCGGAAAATTGGCTCTTCTTTTTTTAAAAAATTCAAGTGGATTAAGTCACAGTGACGTCAGCTCTCGATTTGATTTTGTAAAAAAATCTATATTTTTGTGGCTACTGATGAGCTCAATTAAAGTGAACACAAAGATGTACAAGAGCTAAAGCGCTCTTGTTAATTTTGTCAATCAGTAAAAGTTTTTTAAAACAATTGTCCTTTGAAATGTGATAGGGCAGCGAAAAGAAAACTGTTGATATTATTAATGTCAGAACTTTGACATTTTTCGCTTTGTCGGCAAATAATCAAGATATTTTTTTCCAACTTTGCACTTGGCTCACAAAATTAAAATAAATATGTAAATAAAATTTCGGTCAAAATAGCAAGAGGTGGGTGTGTCCCTGTACGGGGTCGATTGGGCGACGATGAAGGTATTGGTGGAGGGCGTGGCCATCGACATCGTGACGGGGGCGGTGTTAAAAGTGACTTTAGTTCCCGCCGAGGCCGGAGAACTCGCGGGTAAATTGTTGTTCAATGCCATACTGAGGGATGGCAGCGAGCTCGGACCGCGATTTTTCTTCATTTTCACGATTTTTTAGCCTTTCTTTCTTTTATTTCTCTTTCTGGAGTTGACAATTTTGAAATAATACTGAATTTTTGAAATTCCAACAGTCTCACAATATAAGTTACGGGCACGGCTGTGAAGAATAAAATACCCTAATCTGCTTACTTATCTATATGTAAGAGATAAAAATAAACAATATCATTTATTTTTTATCAACAAAAATAACCGCGAAAATTGGCTAGGCATCAGTCTGCTGTCAATACACTGGAGGATTCTCAAGCTCACCAGAATTTCCCAATCTAAGCTTTTCCCTCTTTTGTGTTGGATTTCTTAAAATATACTTCTTAAAAGAACTGCTGACGCTCTCACCTCTCACAGCTCTCGATTTTCGATTTAAAAGCTGTTGAATTTAAATCCAAGTGTCAGTAGCCGTAGCTATCAAAGGTCGATCATCCATTGTTGTTTACGTTTTGAAAAATGTAAACAAAGGATAATCACAACCGCTTTCCTAACCACTTGAGGAAAATTGGTCTCAGAACCCTCTTGTAAACGAGAGATGAGCTCAGCTGGGCTTTGCTTCAGGCTTCGGCAGCATACTTTGTGTATATTTTCCATCCTTATTTACGTTTTATCTCCTTTTTGTGTCCCTTGGGCATGGCGACCTCGAGCGGCCTCGCGGCCTCCACGGCCTCGACGAGGCTGCCGACATCCTCTCCTTCAACTCCGACTAACTCCTTGCTTACTTTTTAACCATACCATACCATCATTTCCCAAAAAAAGAGATGCATTATGATATTTATTTGCTTGACCTCTGAGCTCGTTACTTCAGATATTTCCGCTCATTTTTAATCAGGCCCTCGTTTTTTTCGGTAAAAGTCATAAAATTGTTGGCCAAAGAGGATGTGACATCAAAGTGCAGAAAATAGAGATAACAACAGGTTAATCTTCTAAATAACTTTGTTCAGGAAAAGTAGGTCCATATAAACAAGTCTAACGTTTAATGGCTACAATAAAACGTGGGGCGTAAGTTCGCTCTTTTCCTTCATGAATCATGATCAACTTATCTAAAATACTTTTCACATTCAAAATTGTCAACCCTTTCAGCACAATAATTCTAAGTATAACGTGTTGATTACGTAAACAATCAGCTGATCAGTAGCTGAACCACCTGTGCACTTTAACAACAAACACGACACTAGCGCCATCTGGCCAAGTCCGAGCCTTAATTAAATCTCGTGACACAGAAAACAAATTATAAATATTATTTTTTCCGTGAAAGCACAACCCAATGGTGCGTGGGCTGGCTGGCTCTCACTTTAATACTAAAGAAAGAGGAGGAAGAAGAAAAATATTATGGGGAAACTCTGGCAAAGGTCGAACGAAAATGCGCGCGCTGTTCTGTCACCACTCTCCCAATATCACGTCCATGTTTTATGCAGAGCAAGCCCGAGACCATGTTGAATCTAGCAATGACCACAAGCTTCATTCAGCTGTGACGACACTTTTGTTTGGTCTTTATAAACAAATGCTTTCAACCGAAACGTTCAGCTTCAAAGACCTGTGAAAGGTGAATGTTTTGGTTGTACACAAAGCAATTTACTATAATATTTATTGGATTCAAGTATAGAGGCCTAGGTCGGCTTGGCGCAATACCCTAGAGCATGCCCACGGTCTTAGATATTTTTAGTTTCAAACAACCGCTTTTTTCGAAAGCAAAACCGGTTAATTTCCGGATTAAACTAAGGCGGTAAATTCGAAAATTGTCGGTTATTGTCAGGTTCATGTAACAAGACTTGCCTGAAAGAGCCTCTAAGGAAAGATGATTTGTCATAACATAAATGTACTTCTTTGATGTCTAGATTGTCCTATTTATATGGGAAAAAGAGAGAGAAAGCTTTTTATCTAAAAACCCAACCGCATGCCAAAATTGAATTAATGTGAACTCCACTTTAAAATGCATCCGAGTTTCATTGTGAGGGTTTGGTTTGTGGTGGTACAGGTTAGGGTTATATAATGGTCTCAAGGGAGGCAGCGTCAACTTCCTTTCACAGAAAAATTGCAAAACAAAGCTCCAAATCTTTACATTTTTTCTTTAGATAGGCTTTTGATACATGACTAGAAAGTTTCAACCCAGCCTCTCTTGTCAAAGGAATTGAAGATAGACTGGATCTTATTTGTGGCTTTTTTCGGAAAGAACTTTGGCTCTGGAATGCATCAAGATGCAACTGTAATAGGACTAGACAAGGGGCTCAAGAGAGAGATGTGCACAGAGTGTTGCCAGAATGGCTTTTTAGAATTTTGTAGACTCAATTTTCAATTGATTTAAAAATATATCGAAACGAGATTTCTATTTTTAAAACGTGGAAGAAAGCTTGAAAAGTTTCTGACGTTAAAACTCTGACCTCTCTTTTTCCGACATTTTTTCACCTTTGTGTCCAGTAAAATTGTTGTGTAAGCGTATTTTTTTCTTTTGTTAGTTTTATTTTTTCAACAAAATGTACAAATACATTTACAAATTTGTGAAAAATCATCCATTTTTAAGAATTTAAAAGTTGTAACACAGAATCCTAGTATATAATGCTAATTGCTATTACAGAAAGTTTCCCAGACTTGATTTAAGAGGGCGCTGTGTGCAGATATTTGAGGTACGAGAGCGCCATCTTGCGGAGAGATGGAGAACTAATGTATTTATTAGTTTATTTACCTGCTAGGAGCTATAAAGGCGCTTCTTGTGCGCAAAATCTTTCTATTGTTGGGTGAGACGCGTTGCAGGTGCGAATTTCCGGGACTTTTGGCCATCAACTGAGCCATTTGCAACGCTGAATTCGAGGAGGTAATTGTCGAGGCACCACTACCTCCTCCTCCTGCTCGGTTCTCTTCCAGTCTCTGACGCAGCACCATTAATTTTGAAATTGGACGCATTTTTATCATATACTTACTTTCCAAAACTTAATCACCCACATTACCTTGAATGACTCCATATTTGCTACAGCAGCAAAAAATGTGTTTCCAAAGAAACTTTTTAGTTTTTGTCCAAGAAAAGAAACCACAAGAGCATAATGACTGTTTCAAACAAAGTTGTAAAATATACAGCCGAGTCCTGTGGCTGCTGACCTTGGTGGCAGGCAAGGACCTGCATTTTCGGAGTGGTGCAGTCTTTTTTTCAAAAAAAAGTCCAATCCTTAGATAGCTTTTTCTGTTTGATGTCAAAGCACTGGGATTTCCCAGGTGGCTCAAGGGCTTTGCTAAGATAATTAAAGAGCAATTAAGTCATTAAGTACCCAGGTTGTAGAGGATATTTAGGTGTCTTGTCATCTTTAATTTTCAGATGAAAAGGGCCTCCAAACAATCGTGGTGCTTTCTTTGTTTCTAGTCCCAAGGGTGCGTGTGAGGAAGACCATTATAAAGCTTTTAAAAATGAAGAAAAAAGCTTTGACTCTCTCTAGCCATTTTTTGCGCGCCAATTTCAAAATGCTGATTTTCCTTGAGTATGTCCGAAACGTTTGACCTCTGGCGACCAACGAACAGCAGCTTTCGCGGAGGCCGGTCACTGAAAGCCAGCCTGCCCCCGGGCGAGCCGGCCTTCCTCAGCCCGATGCCCGGGCTGATCGGGCTGACGGGCAGGCTGTCGTGGTCGCGGAATATCGGTTGCTGCGAGGTCACAAAACCTCGCTCGCTCGTCGTCGAGGTCAGTGAGGGACTCCGACAGACTGACGAAGCACTCGGAGCACTCGTGGTCGACGTTGGACCTGTTGCTGTAGAGGTCATGTTGATATTGCTGCTACTTCCGACAACACTTGATTTCTGAACCTCTTGCGAGGACTTCGGCATGCTTTTTTGAACTTTGATTCGAATTTCACACAATTGGAAGACCTTTGCAAAAAGAAAGGCTTGATGTGGCCGTGGGTTTTCAACTCAAATGGGGGGCTGGCAAATCAAGCCGTGTTTAAATATCTAAACATCTACGTATGAAAGCGGAGATAAATCGTTTACTACTTTTCAGAGTAGACCTATGTAATAATTCTCAATAACATCTTCAGTTCTGATTCGTTCACTTATGCTAGACTAGCGTCTAGTCTATAGTTTAGTGTGCATCTGCATACGGACAAAACAAGACACAAGAACTCAAAGAAGTGGCACAGCCTTAGAGCAAAAAGTTTGGCAGTGTGCCGGTTGCAATTAGCTTGGTTTTCCCTTAAAAGTATCTTATTTTTTAATGTCTTGATTGAAATTACGTTTGGTCTACTTTCAATTTTCACTTGTTTTTTTCGATGGTTCGAGTAAGGTTTGCACAGTTGCACTTTTCAACCAGGAAAGTCAGTTCGAAAGGCTTTTTTGTTAAACAAAATTGTTCAACAAGAAAGTGAAAATCAAAAGCTTCGAGCCTTCGAGACGATGTTACTCGTATCTGCAATGAAAAAATCTTGAAAGTCCCGTTGCATTTTATGGCAAAAATCGATACGTTTGTTCGGTGCACAATATGAAAAATATGAAGAAAAGTTGCTAAATATGGATTTTTTATTCGTGAAATAGTTTCTCCAAAGGTTGAAAATGTTGAGATCCACACCGCGGTTTTTCGCCCGCGGGGAATTTTCTGATATTTTAAGTGATTACTGCTGCAGCCAACATGATTTCTTGCCGTGTCAATTTCAATTTGATCAAAATGTAACCTTTGGAAGGAAACAAAAAGGAAATCTTTTTTTAATTAACGATTTTCAATGTGAAAAAGTTGATGAAAAAAATATATGAAAGCGTCCTGAAGTCTTCCTGCTTTCCCGACACGATATCACGCAAGGATGGCGAGGCTATTTTTCAAAGTATTTTAATTATTCAGAAGTCAGCTGAGATTCCGACATTTTTACCGAACACAAAATGTACCTTTTATGAAATAGATTAAGATTAATTTGAGAACGCTTAATATCAGAATTAACCACCTCAAGCCTCTCTTATTGCTTGGTCAGTTTGGGAGGGGGGAGATTGTGACCAATCGCTAGCGCAAGAAAAATGGCGCGCAATTTGAATTCAGCAAGTCAACACACTGTGTGGGCACTTTGTTTTCTAACTTTATGTTTTTTCCTGCTTGTCAAGAATTTGGTTAAGCCAGCATGAACTTGAGACTATTTGGCGAGGAAATAATGGTAGCTTTTCACGGGACGAGAGTCTGAACCCAACTGAGAGCACACACAGACACGAAAGTTTTTGCTGCAGTGAAATAGAAAGCACAAAGCTACCGACACTATCTAAATACGTTAAAAACTGCATAAGCAGTGTTTATGAAACTAAAAGACCATTTTCCCTGAGTTGAAGCCATTGTTATAAAAAATAAATAATTAATAATAAATAAACATCAAAGTTTTGACAGATTTTCTTTAATTACCTATTAAATAAATCAACAGCTTAAAAACGTACAATTTAACGTCGACAAAAATACTGTTTTTTATATTTCAACAAATAAGTATAAACCTTGTTTCTGCATATTTTTTTTCTTTTTCAAAAAATAGGCAAGGTCAAGTAAACTAATAATAATGGTTCCCCAGATGAAAATAAGGCAGTGCGGTGCCCTTTGGGTGCGATTTTCCAAAAATAAACAAACATTCTATCTGTACTCAAAAATCTGGCATTCATGTTTTTCATTTTTAAATACGTTTTTACTTGTAAATTACTCACTGCCTTAGTTTCCCTAGTTCTTATATAACGCTTCATTAAGCTATGATCCTACTGATCTGACACACTAACGTGATAAAAATCAAAACGATCACCTTGGTCAGTGAAGCATTTGACTTTTTTCTTGGAATTTTAATGGCAATTCAAACCTTATTGAAAAGTTAGATATTCGTCATACCTGAAATTGGAAAAAATTAAAGACATTAGAAAATGGTACAGAGGCAAAAAGTTTACTTGTTTGCCTAATAGAGGGCGCTGCTGGCAGCCAAAGTGTTTTTGTATGGAAAACGGTGTCCCTCTAGCGGAGAAACCTTGAAGCTTGTTAGGTATTAAATGAATGCCCCAAGGGACACTTGTTACGTTTTTAGAAAGCCCCTTGGTAAAAAATGGAGAAAATAAATCCTTCGAAGCCTTTTTCTTTCATTTTTTTTGTCGCAAAACATTGTACTCATAAAAGCGGATCATTTGCAAAAGATGTCTACATATTAAATATTTATTACAACGACCGCCACTTATGTTCTTGTCTTGGGTTACCAAAGTTTTATATTCCTCTTACGTAATTTTGTTCTATTCTGTTAATCGTACATTTTTGTGCTGACGAAACGGCGAACCAATTTAGGGTATTTTGATCAGAATGACGAAGCAAATATTTTTTTACATTTTTTCCTACAAAAAAATCCATAAAATGCAGAAATATTTAAGTGGCCCCATTAAAAACACTCGAATGCCCATTAAAAATGGCGAACGAGACGATTGCCCAAAATTGGCCTTACCGACTGCTCGTGTTTGGCCAGGAGCCCGCCGTCATTGTGTACGACCTCCTCCTAAACCCGGACCCCGAGCCGCCCGCGGGTCCCCTAGTCGAGACCATCGTGATGGCGGGGTGCTGGAAGCACACCTGCCTGTTCGCGGGATGGCCTCCGCCGAGGCCGCCGAGGTCGCCTATGATGGCCTCGGCTGTCAGGGCGGAAGGGGAGATGGCCTCCAATGCGGAGGTCGGGGCTGACGGGGTTAACCATGGCGGCGGCCTCGACGTTCTTGACGGCCGCTTGATTGACATCGATTTTGACCTCGGATGCGGGTACTGTATCCCGGTCACATCCCTGAAGTCCTTCTTGAGGCTCATTTTATTGTTTTAAGAGTCTGCGAGGCCGTCGAGGCCAATTTAAAATGCTTGTTCCACCAACATTTTTCACGGATTTTTTCGAGATTGGCTGATGTGATCGAGTGTGATGTATACCAGAAAAAAAGGATCTTACCCTGGTCAACTCTAAATTCGTGTGTTTTGGTCTTTGGCTGACATTTTTGGGAACAAAAAAGTTTCTGAAGCATTCTCAACTTTTTCCCTTTGTTAGACGGGCTGGAAATTATTGTCATATTTTCATGATGATAATAAATGGAATTCCTTTCAACTTCCTAAATATGAGAGCAAAGTAGAGTTCAATTAAAAAATTGTACTTTCAAAAGTAAATACTTTTAGCAGATGAAGTGCGCCTCTGACAGCACGAAAACCATTCTTTAAAATCAGACAGCTGAGAAAACCACAAATCCAAAGTCCATTTCCCTTTTTTTCCTGCCCCCCTGGCCATAGAGGTTTTGTTTACAAACAAACAAAAGGTCGTCGTGGCTGACCACATAAAAGAATAGCCCAATTCTAAAATGAACCAATCTTTAGCGTCTGAATTCTGTGTTTTCTTAAACAGAAATCACTCTATATGCAGAATAAGTTCCCAGGCCTCCTCTCCAGAACAGAATCTTGATAAAAAATGCTTGCTGCTACTTCCACTACTATTGATTAGATCTAGCTCGTTCCTCATTTACATTCATTTTTCCTTGCAACAGCAGCAATTTTTCCTTCCCCAAGAAAAAATAAGATTATACACAACAGATTTGGATTTCTGTTCACATCAACCACTTCTGAATCCCTTGTGACTATAAAAATGTAAAATTCTCTTGAATGGGTCTTTCTTTTGACAGGATTTTTTTCGAGTCCTGGGCAAAATCACTTAAGAGCCTCATTCACACAAGGAAAAAACCGCTTTTCACTTCACAGCACACTCTCAATTAATAGAATTTTATTTTCGCACACATTTTTGTTCATTTTTTTCGGCGGAGATGTTTTTGCAACAGCTGAAAATTCCGACTATGAGTATATCATATTTTTCAGACTTTTTCCTGTGCAAAAAACATTCGTCAGATTTTTTTAGCAAAAGCAGAGCTGCACCAAAAAATAGCTGGCTATCTATATTTTTAGGCAGCACACAACTCGAAATAATCTATTATTTAAAACAAAAACACATAGATATCAAGTTTGGCAGGCGACAACGGCATGAAAAATTCAGAATGCCAGGTACAATTTTTTAAACAGGTGACTAGGGTATTTGGCAAATTGCATTGAATTAATAGATGATTTCGATTAACTATTTTAGTATGAGCAAGTAGGTAGGATAGCAATCTCTGGAGAGACTGAGAGGACTGAGAAAACTGCGATAGAAGAGGCTTTCTTTTAGTAGTGGCGAAGCAAGCGCTCTTTTCGAGTTCAGCTGTTGCATGTGTCTAGGACCTTGTCATATATATATATTTTTTATTTTTTTGATAGAAACATAGATGACAGGGGCCTTATGGGAAGATCAGTTTCACGGACAAGTAACTCGTGGTATTTTTTTCAAGACCGAAAGCCCTGGGTAAACAGAGGTAAATAACGTTCTACATATTTTTTCTGGTGCATGAGACAAGACTGTTCTCCATCTTTACCCCTGCCTTTAATAAACTCAATTGGCTTCGGCCAACAGCTATGAAAATTGCTGGATTTAAAGGGCTTTAAAAATTTTCTGCTGCACATCACTGCATAATGTTTGTTTTTGTTGAATTTTCAATTTTGTTGACACCCAAAGTACATCACAACAAAACTTGCTATGTTGGTTTCTAAGGAAATTAAATCAGTCAGTTCCTTACATATTTATATTTAGTAGCTCAAAGACTGTTTAACAAAGTATGTAAAATTGAGTTTGCTTTTGGGTGGACAGTAGTTTTTGGTATGGTTTTTCTTGGAAGGAAAGTAAGTAGACACTTGAAAGCTCATCCCGTCTTTTCCACTTTAAAAAGGCCCTGGCCATTGATCACCAATAATTGCTAAAGGTCAGGCATTTTTAGAGAATACAAAACCAAAAATAAAGACACACTTTAGTGGCTGCTGTATATTTAGGTCGATTTTTACGCTCAACCGAACCGGGATTAGCTCCGAATAAATATCAGCATCTTGAGACAGCTTCAAAGAAGCCCAAAATCAAGTGCGTCAATCGTTTTCAACTCCATTATTTGTCTGTTCAATATAATATTTGCGCCTATTTCCAGACATCTTTCAATCAAACCAATGTGTGATTGCGTAAAAGCTTATTCGTGTAGATACTCGTAATAATTCTATATCCAGCAGAAAGAATCTAATAGTAAAACTTTTGTTTCTTGTTTGCGAAAGCTATCTATCTATTTTCAAGAAAAAGTAGCAAGTATTTTTAATTTCATAAAATCTACGAAGACTTTTTTAAAGTTTTGACCTTTTGACGCACTTGAAAATGAAAGGAAAGTTGAGCCCAGGTTATTAGTTTTACCAGTCCTACACGTTAAATTGGACAATTCAGCACCAGAATTTTGCGCTTGCATGATGCTGAAACGTTGGCTTAACTTCATACAAGCGTTACATAAAGCTAAGTAAAATGTTGATATTTTAAGGCTTCCTGTCAAGATTCCAACCATTGAAAGTATAAAACTGTATTAGATATTGCAGGGTGAAAATAAACAACCGCGCCAGTGATTGTCCTGTATTGCATATATTTACCGAAAGCTGGCTGCAGAGGTTGGTTTTGGTCTTGTCTGTTTGCTTTTGGTGCTATTCAAGTGAATGAATCTCTCAAGTCTTCATCAAATGTATTTATTTCTTTTCTGTAGCTCATCATGAGCTTGTCTCAAGTGTTGTTGCCATGTTACAACTTTTTTGCCCCCTATATAAGATGTCAACAAGTGCATTGGCGAAGCGGAAAATGAGAGAGAACGAGAGTTACACTGAAAATAAGCATTACGCAATTCACTCTAAGGTTATCTATTGCGAATGGCATGAAGTTTTTTAATTGAAAATTCTTCGGAGAGCCAGCAAACTGCACAAAAAGTGGGGAATCAAATGGGAGCAGGAATCTGGGCTTTGTTTTCGAAAACCATATAAGTTAGTAACTTAGTAAATTCGCTAAAAGAGGGCGTGTTTGTCAAGGCCTTTCTGTGCCGTTTGATCGCAGCGCCATCCAACGGAGAAATTTTGAAACTCGTGCATGTGAATCAAGCAATTATAAAGAAATAAGGCTGTTTAATGTGTTCACTGCCATGGCCTTCATACCAGCATGGTTTGAAACAAAAATGCAAGGCCCGATGCCGTAGAAGACGGCATATATTGTCACATATGTGTACCTAATCTGAGAAGCTCCCCCTGTTGCATGAAATATAAACATTAAAGACAACAGCAGACCAAGAGCGAGAATGAATCTCCAGAATTTTAAATTGTAACTGGAGCTTTCAATTTCATCAGATGAATTCTGGCTTTGGCAAACCAGCTTTCGAATGAAAAACCACCAGCCGGATTCTTCGTGAAATGTCAAATTGTCGATTTCGATGCGGAGCTGAAGGATGGCCCCGGTTAAAAAGTTGAGGATTGACAGTGTCAGAACTCCAAAATCAGCCTTTGCGTCTGGAGAGGAGCTTCCGGTCGTGGCAAAGTGATAGAATGACAAGTCGGAGAATTTCGTGAACAAACCAAAATTCAGGGATGAGTAAAAAATTGGAAGGCAGACAACTGAAATCCTGATGCACAGGAGAAGAGTCACTTCGTTAACAGATTCCATCAGGGCAGAATGATATATTGAAATGTACTTGGTGACAAGAACAAAGAGCAGGGCAATAATTAAAGACAGTAGGCAAGTGGTTCCTATACGAGTAATTAAGTATTTTAATAAGATAATTGATTAATTAAGTACCCAAAACTTGAAAGAATGCTCCTATGAAGTGACTTTTTGGAGATGGTGCAATTTCGATGAGAAGAATCGGTCCAACCAAAACGAAGCTCTGGACGATAAAAACATTGACGAGCAAAACAATCACTTGCCCGAGAAAAGTCTGCATTCCAAGGGGTTTCTTCAAATGATATGATCTTACAATACATGCTGCAAAATTGCCAGAAAAATATGACAAAACGTAGACAAGAATTATGATGGCCAACTCTAGGTTGAGCATGACGTTGTTCTATTTAAGAGGCTTTCTTAAATATGTTTTGTGAAAGGGAAATTTCTTTGGAAATTAATTAGACTCGTAACTTTTTGGGGGAAGGAAGATTGGCTTCCTACATATATTTTCTAATTTTCGTGGGTAGACAGGACAACTTATTATAGTGGGCGAAATAATTTGATCTTGATAAACATTATAAATGCCCAATTTAACTACCAAAACCTAACCTAAAATCTCTATCTCGATATTGTCGACCAAAAGAGGGCGCTGGCTGTCCCCAGAAATATTTTTAGGAACGACAGCAGCGCCACGACGGAACGGTGACTTTCTAAACCTCTACAGATTTTTCTTCTCTAAGAAGAGCCTATAAAAACTGCTACTGCAGATTACGAGCTCGAATGCACCCGATCATTTGATTTTCATACCCAAACTATGCAAAAAAAAAACGTTTTGGTAGGTTTTATTTTTTTCAAGTGAATATAAAATAGGCCTAGAGAAGAACAAAGTGTGACAGCGACAGGGCATAATATTTACATAAAATGTGGCGTCCCCGCCCTAACTAAATATTCCAACAAAAGCCGGGGCTCGGCCTTGCTGGTTTTCATTGAAAAAAAGATACAAAACTTAACTTTTGCGCGTAACCATCGCAAATGCTTCTTACTTTTTTGATAAGAAAACTTTTCTGCTCCCTCTCAGCTTTTGTTTCTTCAAGATCAATGGTTGCGAATGCTGTCAATGCTATCACAGGGTGTCAGGCCGAAAAAAGTTTGTACATGAAGCCGGTCAAACAGTGGAGACTGGAGGGTATCCAGATTAATTGCAGCAATAAAACATTGGCGAATGGCGACCCAACCAATCCTTTTCTATTTCATTTTGGTTGGGGCCCCGTGCTGGAAAACTTGAGAATAAAACCTCGGGATTGCGGGAGGAGAAGGAACTTTCGTTGTGCACAACTCTTAAGGAGGGGGTGGGCCTGAAAGGCGCCGTCATCAGCTGCCTCTATGATAAACTGGTTAATCCAGGTTTAAGTTAATTGCTGATCAGTGATCAGCAGATGAAAAGGGTCTGGTGTGTGTTCGCCGGTAAAATGTGGATAGCTCTCTTGAATCGTGCCCGGTTTGTTGATGGGATGGCTGACAGCCTCAACGGCCTCGGATTTTCGAGGCCGGATACCCTCCTACGACCTCGCGGCCTCGCGGCCTCGAGCAGCCTTCGTTCCCCTATCTCAAACCTCACGTAGCATAAATCTAATTCACATTATTGTTGTCCCACCACCACCAAACTTTTTTTCCAAGAAGAAGCTTCTTGATTTCTCCGCTGTGTTCCTTTTTTAAACGAATGTGAAAACTTCCCCGACATGATTTAGGACCAAATGTGTTCGAAAAGCACCGAAAATGGTAATAACCAGGCGAAAGTTAGCCAGAGTTACCAGATGTGTAGGGAAATGATGGCCTTTTCTCTACACTAAATGCAATTTTCGCCTGAGGCCGGAAGCGTACAAACTTTGAGCTTGCCGCGCCGAAAACAAAACCTCGACGTGGGATGTGACCCTATAAGCCCGCTCGCTATAGTCACAACAACAAACTCGTCTCTAGACAGGGTGTGTTGGTTGACATATTTCTTACCCGCTAAACCAGGAATGTCGACGACGGGGAGTGCTGAGGGGGACTTGGAGAAAGGCAGTGCCCACACTATTTTGGCCTTTTTCGAGCAAATTTGGCGACAATTGAGGCGCCAAAGGCCGAGGAGGGTAACTCTTGAGGAGCCTTTTGTCCAGCTTCGACAAGATCGGACTTGTCGAAGCCTGCACCTGCTCCTGCTCCTCCTCCTCCTCCTCCTCGTCTAAGTGCTCCATTTTCCTGGGTGCGTCTGGCGCAACTCTTCAACTCTCCAATGTTGCCTACCGTTAAGTGGCACGGAATCGAACTCGGAACTGGTGGCTATTCAGCCCATCGTATCCGTGTCACGGTCTGGTCACTTTGTTGACAAATTTGAAATGTCAAAACTATTTATTTTTTTCTGCACTCTGACACAGAGCAGAGATCAATAAAAACAATCACACAAAAACTTGTGAAAATGGCGCTAAAAGCCTTACATTTTTTACGTAATAGATATAGATGTAACTCATCTGTTCTGCTATTTGCAATTGTCTGAGCTCAACAATTTTTAAAGAATAAAAGAATGTATTTGACTCATGTCAACTTGTCTTTGGCAGAGTCAAATCAGCAACTCACCAAGGTCCAGAAAAGGAAGCAGTCTGATCATCATTACCAAGAATAAAAAATATATTAAAAAAACTCGTTTC
>JAAUYL010012198.1_pt1 | contig 20726 bp, 21 predicted proteins | sample 7278011 | NCBI WGS metagenome assembly JAAUYL01 (sample SAMN14350225, study PRJNA611818) | marine sediment metagenome | isolation source: surface marine sediment (1.8m) | place: French Polynesia: Moorea | collected 2018-08
CCGAAAAGCCGTATGCCTGCACACTATTTCGAGAGTACGCACGTTTCGTCATTGCACAATCCAGACAAGGTGTGTTGTCACTGTTTCACTTGATACTGACGGTTTTGTAGTTTGCTTCAAGAGCGCCACTTTACATTCAATTCATCAAATAAACAATCTTGTTTTGAACAGGTCTTTGAAGAGCTCCATCATGGCAAGCAACGGATCTTCCACGAATGGCACCTCCGCTGCCACAAGACATGTCCCAGTCACGTACGCCATCACGAACGACCAGCCCGTCTTGGCACTGGACGCCAAGTCGGCCTTCGAAAAATTGTCTGGGAACGAGCAGCTGTACGCACATTACTTGTGCCGGGCCTCCTTCTATGGCGGCCTCATCGTCCTGGTGCAAACCTCGCCGGAGTCTCCGGCCATCTATCGCCTAATTCAACGCGTCAACGCGCAATCCATCGAGGAGCTGAAAAAGGCCGTTGTTGGTAAGGACGGTGTCAACGACGATGACTTCCAAGCGTATCTGGTGTTCTGCTCAGGCGTCTATGCTAACATGGGGAACTACAAGGTACAATAATCTATTTCGAGTCTCTGAAATGAGTGTGAACGTTTCCTGTTTTCTTCAGGGATTTGGCGATTCCAAAATAGTCCCCGACATCCTCCCTGAACGATTGGAGACCATCATTCAGGGCTCCAAGGCGTGGGCCGAAGACAAGACCGGGATGGCGGAGTTGTGGTCCCTGGTCAAAGAAAAGGTGTTCAGCCTCGACGACCGGGCCAAACAATTGGGCCTAGGTAGCAAGGGAGTGACCACCTACTTCACTCCCAACTGTTCTGAGCAAGATGCCCAAAAGGTGACGAAGTTTATGAACCAGGCCAACGTTGAGGGCTACATCACGCGCGTCATCAAGAAGGACAAGGGTGGAGAAGATGGCCGTGACCTCTATGAGATACGACATGCTGCTGTGGACAGCTCAGTGAGAGGGAACCGTGCCACTTTCGAGGGCGCAGATTTTGTCATAACTGCAGGTAAATTTCTTACCAATTTTAGGAAGAAAATAGTTATGCTAAAACTCTGCATATTCTCGGGACAGGCGACTACAGCAAATTATTGCTGAAAGTCAACGAGAATCTTCGAGAGGCTGCGAAATTCGCCGCGAATGACACCGAGAAGAAGATGCTCGAACAGTACATCAAGAGTTTCCGCGAGGGCGACTTGGAAGCCCACAAGAACGGCTCCCGCCACTGGATTCAAAACAAGGGACCGACCGTGGAGACCTACATCGGCTTCATAGAGACGTATCGTGACCCGGTTGGGATGAGGGGCGAATTCGAGGGTTTCGTTGCCATGGTCAACAAGGAGCAATCGGCCAAGTTCGGGGAGCTTGTGAACGCTGCCGAAAAGTTCATTGGCATGCTCCCCTGGCCCAAAGAATTTGAAAAGGACAAGTTTCTCCGTCCGGACTTCACAAGCCTCGACGTTTTGGCCTTCGGTGGCTCCGGAATCCCTGCTGGCATCAACATTCCAAATTGTAAGACGTAGCTTATAAGAACTTTTCACTTTCTAATCAATAAATTGAATGTCTTTCAGACGATGAGATTCGCCAGTCCGAGGGGTTCAAGAACGTGAGCCTGGGCAATGTCATTGCTGCCTCGTACAAAGCCGACCAGAAGACCCCGTTCCTTTCAATGGAAGACCACAACCTGATGAAGGAATACCAAGTCGCCACATTTGAGATTCAGGTTGGACTCCATGAGCTGCTCGGTCACGGCTCCGGCAAGCTGCTTCGTCGCAACGACGACGGCAGTCTCAATTTTGCACGAGGCCTGATCAATCCACTGACAAACTCCGAGGTCGACCAGATGTACGAGAAGGGCGAGACTTACGATAGCAAATTCACCTCGCTTGGCTCTGCCTACGAGGAGTGCCGTGCCGAGGCCGTTGGCTTGCACCTGTGCTTCAACGACGAGGTCCTCAGGATTTTCGGGGTCACCGATCCGCAGAAGAAAAGCGATTCAGTCTACGTCAACTGGCTCTCCTTGTGCCACGCTGGAGTGCGCGGAGTTGAGATGTACAGTCCCGCAGCCTCGGAATGGAAGCAGGCCCACTGCCAAGCTAGGTTCGTGATCTTGAACGTTCTGATCGAGGCTGGACAGGGTTTCGTTACCTTGAACTCCGTCACCGGCGAGGATGGCCAGCCTGACCTGCTCCTTACCATGGACCGGAACAAGCTGGAGAGCGTGGGCAGGCCTGCCATCAGCGAGTTCTTGAAGAAGCTCCAAGTCTACAAGTCTTTGGGAGACGTCGACAACGCCAAAAAGATGTTCGACCACTTCTCCGAGGTGAACGAGACCTGGTTGCAATGGCGCGACATCGCAATCTCCAGGAAAAGGCCAAGAAAGATTCTCGTTCAGGCCAATACCGTGGTCAACGGTAAGTGAGCATGTTTTGGTTTTTCAATTCTAATTATCTCTCATCACATATATTTACTTAAATATTCAGGAGAGAAAGTGGACCTCCTGGAGTATCCGAACACCCATGAAGGAATGTTGGCCTCTTGGCGCGAGCGTTTCAGCCCGGACGAGGCCAAGGAGATCGACGATATCCTGGTCGAGCTCGAAAAACGCGAGGCCGAGCATTTCTCCGTCTAAATCAAAAACCCACAACCATCTAAACCTACTTTATCCTGGTTCAATTCTAGATATATCGCTACGTTGCTATATCGCTGGAAAAATGCGATAGATAATATTTTATAAGAAAATGATGCTACTTGATCCCAGTTGATTTCACGAGTTAAAAAAATATGCAGATATGAAGAAAGAATAATAAATAATTTAACTTGCTTTATTGGACGGATTGTTTCTGTGTTGGTTTAATTTTATGCTGCTGCTTGTTTGACTGATTTGGCTACACGACAGCACACAACTCCGGCCTCGGCCCCGAATGCCATTGCTTTCCCGAGGGGATTCCACTGCAGGCTTTTAACTCGACCGTAGTCCCGATCCAAGGGTGGCAGTTCGACTCGCACGGCACCAAACTTCGTCCAAGCGTAAACGTTGCCGGCAGACGTGATCAAGATAAGGCTGGTGGGCGCCTCGTGTGAGGGGCTCCATGTTGCATTAACTATCGGACTGTCGTGGACGAGAACAGCCTCCAATGTTAGTTTTCTGACGCTGTAAATCCAGCAAATGTGAGAGAGCTCTGGGGTCGCTGGCATGGCCAACAGGTAGTTGTTGTCGTTGCTGAAAACCAGTGACACGTTGGGACGGAGAAGTTTTCGGCTGCTATGAGATCGATGAAGCCTGCTGTCACCGTTGAGTAATTGCAGTGGTCCCTTGTATGCGACATACTGCAAGTGAGCAGCTGAGGATTGAGTAACTAGCTCCCGGGCCAGACGTGCGTCCATGTCGTCTTCCCGGATGGCCTTTTCCTCCTCCACGTAGACTTGAGCGGTCGAGTCTTTCTCCAGAACAAGCGGCACGTCCATGTTCTTGACGAGGGACCAGGTGAGTGTGTTGCAGAGCGCCAGACTGGCTGAAGTCGCAATCGCCAATATATTGCCGCACTTGGACCACTGGCAGTTAAACATTGACAAGCCGATTTCATCGGGACAATAGGAGAACAGGCATCTGCCGTCGATTGTGTAGACATAAGCGATGCATTGTAGTTTCGAGCTGAACACGCACATACGATCCGATTTTCCCGGCGACCAGGTTAGGCTTACGGTATCAAGCTCTGAGGATAGCTCGAAATGAGAGGCGACTCCCCAATCCGAGGAGCACGAAAAGAGGCTTACACAATCTTTGTTGTCCCGTCTTTCGACAACGCCCAAGTATTTGCCATCGTTTGAAAATGCCACACAGTCCCCAGACTTTGGTGCTTTAATGTAACGAACTTTCTTTTGTACAAGCGACCTATGGAGAAAAAGTGAGTAATGCCTCGTTGAAACCCTTGATAATTCAATAAAATAGAAACTTTCAAACTATTTTCTTACCAAACAGTGAGCTTCACATTAAAGTCGGCTAATGAGACAATGTGTCTGCTGTCTGGACTCCAGAATACGTCTTTCATTCCTGCGGCACCCTCGGAGATCTTGGCTCGCCAAGTAGTGCTCTCCTTGTCAGAATCGGTTCTGAAGCAAAACGTCAGTCCTGGGCGATACATTGACGCCAGCAAGAACTTCGAGTCAGGCGAAAAAGCAACCTTGTCAATTGAGGCCCCTTCGTCCCCGCTTCCACGAGAAACTAGCACTTCTGTTCGTAAAACTTCAAGACTTGCGGCATCACGAATCGCCACCTTTGCTGTCCCAGACACAACGGCCAAGAGACGACCATTTGGTGACCAACACGCGCAGTCCTCCCCGTTCAGAGCGATGGCTCCACTGATCTCCATAGTCGGTGCTCAGGTTTCCAATTTATCTTCACATCACTTGCAACTGGAATTCTTAATTCTCAATCTTTTGTTTTGAAGTTTGCTTTCATATCCCTTTGCGCTTTGTGATTGTGGAACCAGACAGTATAGAATGAAGTTCTGAACAATTTGTGTCAAATATGCATAGATACTCGTTTCTCTGCACTTTTATCGCCGAAAACAGTTAATTGCTGCTTTAAATCACTTCGCTAAGGATTTTTTTGGAGGAATTTTATGATTTAATCGTTGCAATTCAAAGTCAAGAGCGACAAAGAAAAGATAAATGTTCAACTTCGTGATCATTTTTGATACACAGATCTGGTAACGACTTGTTTACAAACAAAACAAGAACGAAGCAAAACCAAAACTTTCGAGCTGGAGCTAAGCACGAGCTAAGATAATCAAGGTTGAAGCGATTTGAAGCACGAAAAAAGAAAGGACAAAAAAATGAAACATTTAGACGGTGTGTTCAAGATCAGCTTCAGCATTCACATTATTTAGCACAGCAGTCTGAGTCAGCAGTCAGCTTTTTTAAATCGACAATCGAAATCCGTAAGGCACAAACCTGTTTATAAATTAATTTGTTCACGCTGATCTCCAAAACGTTCTTGGATTCCAATTTCCAAGCAAGTGCAGTGCCGAGTGTCGACATTACATCGAGTCTCTGAACAGTGAACATTGAAGCCAAAATGACCAAGACAAGAAGTCCAAGAAGGATGGTGGACCAAAGCTCCTGGGAGCAGCTGGCCGAATTCACAATCTTTCTCGAATCTGTATCCAACGACGAAGCCATCCGATGCCTGGGAACCAGAGCCATTATCGACGACCGCGACTTGTTATTCAGGAAGCAATTTTGCGAAGAGGACGACGGCGATCGATCTTCAGATGATGAGAGTGATGTCGAATATAAGTCGAAAGTTTACAAACAGCCTCTGATGCAGTTTGATCCAGAATTCGAGCAGGATTTGGACGTAAGTTCTTCTTGAGCTTGGCAAATGTTTTATTTAGACGTAATCTATTCCTTGCAGGACATGAAACAGATGGGGCTCCCGCTGTCGTTCAGAACCCCTCTCGTCAACGCGGACGGAGAAGAAATCAAACCAAAGATCAAGACTACGAAGCCCGCGGGCAGATATCCCGAAGGGATGGAGGTAAACAAAATCAGCTTTTGTTGAGAGCACAACAGGAACCATGCTAGTATCTAAACTATTAATTATTTTAATTTTTAGGCTCCTCTCCCGTCTACCTGGATGACAGCTGAGGAAGAGGCTGAATTAAACTCGCAATTCGAAGACTACTGGACCGCGCATGGATCAGATTTGGTACTTCAACAATGGAATGAAACCTACAGCGAGTACTTAGACACCGGTGACACCGAAAATGAAATCGAGGAGACTCCGTGTGAACAAGATGATCCGAAAGAGGATGAAGCACAGCAGCAACAAGAAGAATATCAACAGGCTGCAAGTGAGCCCAAGGTTCCCAGTGATACTGATTGGGGACAGTTTATTCCGTCCAGTGGGGTCACTTGGACCGATGTTTCTTCTGTCAAAGTTGGAGCGAAAAATGGCCAATGGGGAGTCGATGCGAACAACACACCATCCAAAGTCCAGGAAGATGAGCCAGGGCCTGATTGGAATCAACTCTGGCTTGAAATGTGGCAAGAAGTTTGCGTGAGGGAACACAAAAAGTTCATGGAAAACCGCAGAAGGCCCACAAAAGTAAATGACAGCATGGCCGAGCCAGCAATCGACGACGACCACACGAACAAAACTTCGAATGACTCTGCTGAACCGAAAAAGAGCGATGCTGAACCTGAACAAGATGACCAGGGATCGGAGCCGAAGACGATGGAGACCGTCGAGAACATCGACAAAGATCAGTCCGAACCGAAAAACGCGGCCGATAGTTTGTGTCAAAAAATGTCCGATTTGAAAGTTGGTCAAAAAAAGCCAAGAACCGATGGGCTTGGCTTTTGGCTCAACTACATAAGGGAAGGCGATTCGTCCGAAAGTAAAGGCTGTGCCAACGGCGAGGGCTCAAGTGGCAACCCCACTGAATCCAAAGACAGCAGGGATTCTACGTCTGGCTCTTCAGCAATCAATAATAGCAATACGATCTCGCCTCATCGGCAAGGAGGAGCAAATGGTCTTGGCGACGATGAAGACGACGAGCCGCCTGAGGAGAGACCAATTGTCAAATTGAAGCATTCCCATGACGAGGATCAGTTCATTGCTGCTCAAGACGTTGACGAGGGAACTGCAATGGGCGGTGAGTTTGCGCAGCCTTGTCATGTCAGCAACAAGAAAAGGGATCGGTCTCAACTCACTCCGATTGAAAGAATCAAACGCTCCAAGGGTGGTCAGGCCTTTGGTGAACTTGGCTACACATTCCGCCCACGGGAGGACGAGCGCTATCCCAATACGCCCGAGGCCAGGGCGGTCGTCGTTTACTTTTGTTCGAGAAATGTGGTGAAACGCTCGAAACAGCTCAACTTTGGCAGGAGAAAGCCGCCCCAGCTTCTCTACGGTGCTGACGGAACCGTCTTGAAAGAGATCAGGGGCAGCGTCAAGGACGAGGTCAAAGGCTTCCTCGAAATGGCGACCAGCAGCAGCGAGGACTTCTATAGTGTGGAGGACGATTCGGGCAGCTCAGCAGAGTCCGGTGGCAAATCGACCTCGGAGTTTTACTCGGCAGACACAGGCGCCGAGGACAATGAGTTGGTTCCAAAAAATGAAGATGGTGAGGAGGGTAAACCCCGCAAGAAGAGAGGGCCGCCGAGCGAGCTCATCGAGCAAGATCCCAGGCTGAAGAAATACTGGGCTCAGAGGTATCGCCTCTTTTCCAAGTTCGACGAAGGCATCGTCATCGACTCGCCAGAGTCCTGGTTCTCGGTCACTCCGGAGAAGATAGCAAAGCACTTGGCGGAGCGCTGCCGCTGCGACGTGATCGTGGACGGGTTCTGCGGTGTGGGTGGCAACAGCATCCAGTTTGCTTTCACCTGCAATCGTGTCATTGCGATCGACATTGATCCAGTCAAAATCGCGGCCGCCAAGAACAATGCCAAAATCTACGGGGTCGAGGATCGAATTGAATTCATCATTGGGGACTTTTTCAATATAATGCCCACAATCACCACGGCCGACGTCGTCTTCCTCTCCCCGCCTTGGGGAGGGATCGATTACCTGAAGGCTGACAAGTTCGACATCAAAACAATGATACCGGTGGATGGCATCAAAGTGTTTGAGACGGCGTTGAATGTCACCGAAAACATCGCCTACTTCCTGCCCAAGACCACCAACGTCGATCAACTCATCTCCCTCGCCGGAATGGGTGGCCAGGTCGAAATCGAGCAAAATCTGTTAAACACGAAAGCCAAGACGTTGACGGCATACTATGGCGAACTTGTCCACCAAGAAGAAGAAGATATGGAGGAGGACGAGGATGATGAAAACGCTTCCTACTAGCAATCGGGAGCTGGAGCTGGACGCACCCAATGCTTTCATTGAATACTAAATGATAAATGATAAAATCTCATTATGTCACTATAAGCCAATGTTGTTAAACTGAATCGCTTAACTCATGTTCAGTACCTGGAACTAATGAAAAATCAAGAATAAAAACCCGTTCTAGACTTTTAAAATAAGACTTCCGAATGTTACATATTTTATTCTGCAAAGAATTGGACTTTGTAGTGGAATTATGATCTGTTCTGAACAAACATTATTTTCGAATTTTGACCACGTTTTTTCTTCACAGCCGACAGAATCTTCTTTTGTCAGTTGTTCTTCTTAATGCCAGTACACATATCTAAGTTTAAAGCCGTTGAAGAGTCTAATCCTTGAGATTTTTTCATTATTCTGCTTGCGATTTTGCACTTTTTCCGAGACGCAGCAGCAGTCTCAAGTTTGAAGTTACATCATCGGGCATCCTCCGCCAACGGCGTGTCCGATGATCTCGTTTTCATCATCGCTGAGACCGTCCTCGTCATCATCCAGGAGCGAGTCGTCGGAATCTTCCGAATCGGAGTTGAAGTCATCTGGCGGTCCAACGAGAACTTGGAAGATGTCGTCGAGAATGCCACTTGGATTTTCTGTAAGCTTGCCAGACATAGGGTGCCGCCCTTGACACGAGAAAGTTGCCCGATCCTCGACATAGCGGGTCAAGAAGTCGGGCATTGGGCTCTGATCGGAAGGGGTGTTCAGGACGCGAGTGAGCTCTTCGTCGAAAACGATGCTCCGGTTTTGCAACCTCGCCGTGTTGATGATCTCGTCTCGCTCCTGTCGCCTCAAGCTCCAAAAGCGGAAATTTCCAAAGTGGCGGAGCCTTGGCAGCCGCGATAAAATGAAGTCGGCAAACGGCTTTATAAGAAACTGGCGTCCACGCTTGTACCTAGACGACAGGTGGAGTTCCATCAAATGTTCCAGCTTGTTCACAGAGAGGATTTCATTGAAATATCCCTGACCAAGGATGTCGTCGCGACTGGCCGGCTGGGCGCTGCAGAACTCCACCGGGATCCAGTCAATGTTCAAGTTGAGCCTCGCCAACTTGTCCGCTCCTTTCAAGGCGTACTTGACGATATCGTTGCCGAAGGGTCCGCTCAAGTAGAAGTTTTCGAGCTGGCCCAACCCCGGCCTCTGACGTCGCAGCTCTTGGCTGCCGAGGTCCTTGTCAATTTCAATGGCCGAGACGGCAGTGACAAAGTTCTTGTTGGTGATGCAGAGGACGAGGTTCTTGAGAGACACACAGTGGAGCTTTAAGGCCATGATCCAGGAGTACTTGAAGTGGCACATCTCCCTCAGATCGAGAACTGTCAGCCTCGCTCCAGACGGGCCGGCGATCAAGCTCTCTGTCAGTGCGTTTGTGCGGAAGTCGAAGTCGACGATTCTCAAGTCTTGGATTGCCGGTGCCTTCGAGCACGTGACCAGCCATGCCTCGTCGGACACGAGCATTGGATCCCTCGTGGTTGCCGACACATGTTTTAGCGAAGGGCACACTTTGACAAGGCTTTTCATCACACTCTCCGACATGTTGGACTAAAATTAAACAAACAAAAGGGAACGTATTAAGACTTTGAACAACATTTCAAACAATTAGAATAAGTTAGTTTACCTCGCTTATAACTTCCAAGTTTGGAAGAATGACTCGGCCACCTCCTCGACGTTTCTTGCAGAAGCGCGCAAACGACAAAACAGCTCGTCCCGAAACCTTGGTCCAGAAAACACGCAGGTTGGGGAGAAATCGTAGCATGGCGACGAAGCCTGAAGTTTCCGGTATCTCGATGTACTGGAGATAACTGGAGGGGCCCTCCTGATGCCAGTTCATGATTGGAATGTTGAGGTCGCTGAACATCGGAGGCCAGGCTATGGATTGGAGGTTCTCTGCGACAACACTCGCCAGTTTGGAGCATCCTTCCGCCACCTTGTAGAGCGCTGTCGTTGACCCTCTTGAGCGAGAATTCTTCGTTCGCTTGCAATTCCTTGGCAGCCTCGGCTTGGCGCGCTCCTCGGCCTTGACATGTAGCTCTTCAACACCGCACAGTGCAAACAGGCCTCGATCCGACACCGGAGAGTTGCTGACGTCGATGTACACAAGATTCGGGCAGGACAAGCCGACGACGACTAGCAAGGAATCAAATGCGGCTCCCTTCATTTGCAATTGTGTAAGATTCGCCCCTTGGAGCAAACTATAATGCAGTATAGCGACCTCGGTGCAGCTCGCCCTCAGTTTGCAGCGCTGGTGTGTCAAGCTGTAAGCGTTATGAAAGCGGCCACATGGCCACAGCTTTTGCGAGTCGACCAACAGACTTGTGGTGTTTGGCGTCATGAGCATGGCCTGAAGAAGGAATATCCCCGATTCCTCCCTCGCGCTGTAGTCGGAAATGTTCATGATCGTCATCATCATGGCGTTGATGACCGACTTGTTCAAAGTTGACAACAGGTACTGGCGAACCTTGTCGATGTCCTCGACCAGCTTGCATTTTCTGAATCGGATGTAGTCGTCCGTCAATATTCCTTTGGGCGCCCGGCAACGCTGGCGAACTGATGGCCGCTTGTTGGAGTTTGATCCCGATGGTAATGGCATAAGAAAGGGCGACGGGACCGTTGGAAGAGGAGGTGGAGGTGGCGCTGGAGGCCTGTCGTAAGGAGTCGAGGAGCGCCTTGGCCGAAGATGGTACCGTGTTTGTTGGCTGGCACCGGAGCTTGTACCTTGGAGTGCTGCCCTGCCGGCCTTCAATGCGTTTCTTTGTGCCTTCTTGTTCGCCTTCATTGCCAATTCTTTCACTTTTGCCTCGTAATTGGACACGATTACTTTTGTGTTCAATCCGCAGATGTTAGTTTCTTGTTCTCGCAATCTCGTCGAGTTCGAGAGTTCGTCTTCTAGGAATGCGAAATAATTCGACTCGAGAGCAATCGCTTTCTCTTGGAGCGTGTACAAGACTTTGATCTGGCACAAGAGGTCAAGGCGCGGAACACGAGCACGGTCTGCATCCATGTCTGAAAGTTTAAAATGGGAAAAATGGTAATTCTGACACAGCCCGTGAATGAAATCGAAATGGCGATGAGCAAAAATTCTCAAACTCGACTTACTTGATTTGCGGGTGGACGACTCAAAATGAAGGATTTAGGCAGGCACGCAGTTCCTGCCCGAGACCAGCTAAAAGATTTGATCAGTGCTTCAACAACTTATGGACCTTCTTTCTTTTTCCGATCTATCTTTTTCCGCCTGGCTTCTTTTTTCTTCTACTTTTCTTCGTACTTTTTGTACTGCTTCTCCTGCGTCTGGCTGAGACTTTCGCAATGTTTACTTTTTGGCAATTTTGGTGGCTTACTACAGAAACTTGGGCAAAAAGTATAATTCTGATAGTTTTAGAAAGACCAACAATCAACGAGAAAATCTTCAGATTTTTTTGAAAGATTCAAAACGGTGCTGTTACATTACCAAAAACATTTTATCACTTTTTTTCAATTTTGTCAAAAGATAATTCTAATTTGGATAATTTATCATGGGTAGAGATAAAAGTGGTCCGTTCTGTTTTGAAAGTGCATTCACTCGCTCAGTCGCAGTCATCGTCAGTCACTCAGCTCAGACCTCACTTTACAGCTGCAAGGAGACAAAGAAAATGTCAAACTCTTTCAAGGGGCGTTTCATAAAGGGCTATAAGAAATAACATCACTAAGGACTTGACCCGTGAGCCCAGATGAAGCAAAGTTGGACTTGGACTGGACTGCTGAAGCTGAATAAAATTCACTTGTGACTTGATGAAGCTTGAAGTTGAAGTGAAATACTTGATTCGGGACTTTGAAAGATCATGGTGGAGACTCAACCTTGAAAGCATTTTCACGATTGACTAAGGAAGAGATTTGAGTTTGCACTGAGAACTAAAAACAGATCCACACCTACTTACCTTGCCCAAGATGGCTAACCGTCGAAGAATGGAATCGGAAACCCAGTCGACAGGCTTTGAGCCAGACTTGCCGTCCACTGGCTCCAGCCCTCGCCAGCGTCACGACGACAGCCTCGACTCAATATTCGACGATCAAGCCTCGCCACTGTCCGATGACTTGCCAATTATTGAAAATCCTCCCCACAACGCGTACAACCCTAACGGCACGAACGACCTGTACACGACCCTGCTTATTGTCAACGCCGCCCTCGGAGCTGGACTCCTAAACTTTCCCAAAGCCTTCGACGAGGCCGGAGGAGTGCTGGTCGCCATCCTCGTTCAGGCCGTCCTCATCGTATTCATTCTCGCGGCGCTCTACATTCTGGCATACGCAGCCGATCGCACCTCCACGCGCCCGGCATCCACTATCCAGGAAGTCTTCAGCGCTTGCTGTGGAAAATTTGGCCGCATCTCCAGCTCCGTTTGCGTGGCGGTCTACTGCTTCGGCACCTGCGTCACGTTTCTGATCATGATTGGGGACCAGTTTGACAGGATATTCGCCTCCCTCGTGGGTCCCGACTTTTGTCACAAATTCTACATGAATCGGGACTTCACCATGACGATCACCGGCATCGTATGCATTCTTCCCTTCTGCTTCTCCAAGCGGATTGACTTCCTCAAGTGGCCCTCGCTGCTCGGGGTCTTGGCAATCCTCTATCTCGTGGGGTTGATCGTCTTCGAATATTTCTACGGAAACTTTACTCCCGGCCACATCAAGCATTGGCCCTCGCGTTGGACGGACGTTTTTCTCGTCGTCCCTGACATCTGCTTTGGATATCAGTGCCATGTCAGCGTTATCCCCATCTACTCGTGTATGAAGCATCGAAACATCAAGCACTTCAGCTGCGTCTCCTTTTCGGCCATCACCTTGTGCGCCCTGTGTTACACTGGCGCAGCGGCATTCGGCTATCTAACCTTCGGGTAAGTCCCGCTCTGTTTTTCGCAATGGACAAGAACAAATTATTATCTTCTTTTGCCTCCGTAGGTCCAAGGTCAACCCCGACATTCTCTTGTCATATGACGCCCAGCGACCGGAGGTGATGATTGGAATAATCGCAATGGCATTGAAGACGATATCGACGTATCCCATTTTACTGTTTTGTGGACGCGAGGCATTGAACACGGTGCTGGACGAAATCGGGCGTTGCTGCGGGACAACTGTGTCCGCCTTTCAAGCCGACGGCGACCATGAAGTTTTGGTGAACAACGACGTCAGCGCGTCCGGCAATTCCATCAACGATGTCTCCGCTTCTGCGAGAGCCTCTTCCGAGCGCCGTGTGGTCCGGACCGACAGCTCGAGTAGCAACAGTAACCACGTGGACGGTGGATCCGCCAGATCCTGCTGCCCGACAGGATCCAGCCCGGAGACAACCCGGAGAGCTTTTATTGTGATCATTTGGTTTGCCGGCTCTTGCGTCCTGGCAATCTGCGTGCCCAACATCGGTCAAGCCATCTGCCTGCTTGGCTGCCTAGCAGCCATTTTCATCTTTGTCATTCCGGGCTTGAGCCTGGCCAGAATTATCCGCCGCTCGGACCCGTCCCTCCTGAGGAAACAGAACAAGGCACTGTTTGCCATTGGAGTTATCTTTGTCATAATCGGAACTCTACTCTTTGGTGTCGTTCTCACCCAAGACATCCAAGCCTTGAGGAAAATCAGCACGATCAAGTTCTTGCGATACTACTTCCAAATCAACCAATTGCCTTGCAGCGGGTCTTAAAAAGACCCACCACTGCAAGGAACCATCATGAAGAAGACTGAACGGGACTATGGTTACAGCAGCGGTTAGTCTTGGGTCTTGTGATACCTGCGATCAACCAACATTGATACATGTAAGACATAAATTGAGATTACCTATTTATTTGCCGTTTTAGAAAACGAATACCACTATATTTATGCGAGACCTATACGACGATTCTCCAATTTTTAAAGATTCTCATTGTCAGCCACGATAAATGTCAATAAAGGACAACACATCACAATTGCTTTTATAGGTGAATCATATGCATGCAGCAGAGTGTATTTTCTTCGTCCATCTAAAAAGCCGCTTGGCTCTCCTGTCGCAATTTGTCCTCCATCATGTTCCGCTCCTTCTTGGCCTTCATCCGGCGGTTCTGGAACCAGATTTTGACCTGCCTCTCCGAGAGGCCGAGGTGGAGGGCGAGGCTGATCCTTTGGGGACGCGCGAGATAGCACTGCTTTTTGAACTCTTGCTCGAGTTGGTGCACCTGGGTTCCGCTGAATGTGATGCGGGGCTTCTTCAGAGTTACCTGCGACAGGTCGGCGTTAGCGGGAACGAAGCTGGCAAAGTCGGGCCGGGTCGAGGCCGCCGCAGCCTCCGCCACCTTGTTCAACAGGTTCTGCTGGTGCTGGTTCACCACCAAAGGCTCGGGCGATGGCGTGCTCGACGACGTTGACGAGGAGTAGCAACCCGACGAGGCTAATGGAAAAGTGGTCGTTTCTGCAAGAGAATCAACATCGTGATTCGTGATTATATGCGTGAGGCTTGGCGCGTGTAGATCTTACCAGGCATATTCTGTGGTTTACTAATCAAAGATTGGTAGTATTGATTCTGGAAATAGTGCCCGTACCCGCTGTTGCCCCACACGTTGTTCATGTTGTACATGTAGCCGGCGGCAGGGTAGTTGTAGTAGGCAGCGGCTGCCGCAGCCGCCGTGGCCGCCGGGGTCTGGTGACCATAGGGTGTTGACGAAACGGGATATCCGCCAGAGGCTGCGTACTGGTACGCAGAGTTGTACATGGCCTGGGTCTCTTCGCTTGTCAGCTCATTTTGTTGCTGTTGTGGGGGATGATTTTGGTTGCTGATCTGCTGTTGCAAGGCTTGATTCTCATCAGGCATAGGCGAATGGGTCATGCCGTTGGGCGGCGTTGTCGTGGAGCCCGTTGACGTTGCCGCTGCAGGTCTCGACGAAAGCAGGCCTTCAAGGCTGCCGGATCCGGATGCTTCATTCTTTACCGTCACACGGTGGTCTGTCATCTTGGAAGAAGCCTCCGGGTATAGGGTGGGAGCAGGGGCAGTGGCAGTCTCGCAGGACAATGGCCTTTGTTTTGGATATGAATCTGCATGCTGGCTGCTCTCAGTCATTCGGTTGTCGTTAAGGCGATTCTCAGCGATATCAAGAGCTACTTTATCGGGTACATTATTGTTGATATAGTTGGTCTCGGCCTCGAACACGGCCTCGCCAAAAAGGCTTTCGGCAGTGGACTCCTCGAATTTGCCCACATTGCACCTGTTGTGTATCTCATCCATGTTGACTAAGATTTGGTATGGAAAGATTTTTATGCTTCTGTCTTTTTTCTCTGATCTTTCGACGAAGACTGAACTCTATTTCATATTTTGCTCTTGCGTACACCAAGACCATATTCTTGTCTATTCGTACATTTTGAAGACTATGCAGCTATAGATATAAGGTACGCCATAAATCAACGCGCCGGTCAATGTCCCGGCTGTTGAACCAAATCAAATTCTACCCTGGCCCGATCTGCGCTAGGGAAGGGTCTATATTACGAATGAGTCCTAGTATTATCTTGCATCCTGTGTACAAAATCGGCTGCTTTCAAATCTCGAATCATTCAAGGACCAAAAAAATACTTTGAGAACATCTGGCCCACCACTGATTGTTACTTTTTGGGGTTGAGTAACATAGGATTAAATTAATGTTTTATTTTAAATACTCGTAGCTCGTACAAATTTCTTGGTGAAAATGTTATAATTTATTGGATGCTCTGTGTGCTCTATCTGGATTGAAGAACAATTTTAATGACCATGGGAATCATCGATCAAATAATGGCTCTTTCTTCCTGTCACATCTGGTGACGAAAAAATACATTTGCTCTTCCCTTCCCACATTCACACTTTTCGGTCTTTCCCGGATTTCTCAACCTTGGTTCAATAAAAACAGCTCATTAGTTATTTCATTTGATAATCTGCCTCAAGTAACGTTTCAAAAAATGGTTGATTCCTCCTAGAAACTTGACCTTAACTTTTCCAGATTCTCAGAAATCCACAACACTCTTTGCGCTCAGATCCTCTCGACGTTTATGTTTTGCTCTATTTTACAGATCGGTCCCTTGAGAGTTGTGGCCATTGTCCCCATTTCAAGTAAATATATCTCCATATTTTTTGTTCACTTTGCATCTGGAAACCCTGGAAACAACCTAAGCCCATACCCATTTATCTAGATTGATAGTACTGCATGAATTATTTGCCTATTTACTAAACTATGATGACAATGGTAAATAGTGCTCAACTCGGCGAAACCTTCTAACCTGTCGTCGGCCTCTCTTCAAATTTGCTGATCCAATTCTAAAGATGCGAGACCGCCCACAAATAAAAATGCAACCGGCTAGTGTCTGTCTCGTATAAGCTATTGTCCCGAGCAGAAGAATAGTGTACAGACAGTTGACCAGCTCGAAGTGGACTTTAATCGGGATTCGATTTGTTTGTCGGTCCTGGACCACAAATGGTCCGTCGAAATTCCTTGGGAAAATATGGAAGTCGAGCCGATGATACCAGATGCGGCGTCGTTCATTAATTTCTGTCAAGACGTCACAAAGGCCGACATCTTACGCGGGATCCCTCTGGAGCGGCTCTGAGATACGCCGAAAAAATGGGTAGCCAACTCTTCCCGAAAAATGTTTTGACAGGACATTTCTTGTTCAAAACACGATTTTCATTTATAGAAAAAATGCATTGGCTTGGCTTTCCATTCCAACTTCCAATATGGTGTTGATCTTGGTTGATTTGTATTCATCTTACGTACAAAAGTGCAAAAAATGAAGGTTTTGTTTCTGCATTTCTGATCTCCATGGGGGTATAAAAGGATGGGTCTGATGTCAAACCAGGTGTCAGAAAGTGCTTGGCTTTGAGAGGACGACGACACAATATCAAGGATGGCGAATTGGTCCAGGAATTTTCTCGTGCTGGTTTTCTTGTTACAAGCATTAATCGGGACCCTGGCCGAAGAAGGTGACGACATATTTATTTTTCATAATAACCAGCAACCAATTGAGCTGGCAGTAAATCATACTTATATTGCTGCCCCATTCATTAATTTGTTTATTTATTATGTCATTATCTATATGATCACTCATAGTTTATTTTATGGGCTTTTTTGCTAAATTATGGCTGCTCGCAAATAGATTTTTGATATTCATTTACTTTCCTTAATAGGATCTAAGCGATCGGCTGAACAACTCTTGACAAGAGTCATGAGAAATGATTTCTTGATTCGGGCACTGCGGTCGCCGTCCCGCAAAGACTTTGATGAGGTAAAAAACTAAGGCGCATAGGAAAAGCAATACACCAAAAACCGCGACATTTCCAGGAGGTTAGCGAAAGGATGATCACAAAACTGATCACGGACAACTTGCAGGAGAAGCGATACGAGGACGACTTTCTTGCGAGAGCGATGAGGTCGTCGGACTTCTACTCGCGGTCCATGAGAAACCCCGCCTTTCAGGAGGCCTTGCGCTCGGCGGCTGCGAAACAAGAACGCAACACCAGAGGAGGCATGGCCAACCAGTATCTCGTACGAACGATGTAAAACAGAAGCTCACTCACTCTTTATTTAGCCTTTTTAATTGAAATGTCTTGTATCTAAATATAAAATCTTTGCTGGCGAGAAGCTCGAAATTTTCACTTGGGCAATTTCACTTTTAAATATGTAAAAATATACATATTCAAACATTTTCATTCAATATAATAAAGAATTGGCCAATTCTTATATCTATGCAGTTCTCGATCAAGTATAAATATACAAAAATGTACAGTGTTTGTCGAAAGACGATACAACTTAATTTAATTGAATAAGATTTTGCAACCGAAGAGGGAATAAAATATTTATTTTTCTGACAGTATTTCTGAGATATTTGCTCCTATGATTGTTATTCTCTATGCGTGTGGTGTGTGAGGGAGAGCCGAAAAAGTACACGAGAACGAATCTTTCTCACCAAATTGGTTACGCTTTCTGACTCAATAATGTGTGTACACAACACCATCAAGATGCCCTCAAGGGGGGTGTCTCACCTAATGAAATCCCACCGTTGACAAAGTAATTTGCTGCCATTTAAAGAGGTGCCGAACGAGCGAGATGGTATACGTACGAAAGCTCCAAGACAAACAGACAGCGCTCATTTCTAAGGTGGACAAGGTTAAGAAAATTAGGTTTGTTAAGCACTTCGTTGTCGGAAACTGTTTCGGCAAACAATCGGTCTTAATGATGCACCCCAAAGTATTTATAGTAAATATATTTTTAATACCAAGCGAAAAGACTAGCCAAGACCGACTGCGACATCATGAATTCTTGTAGAAAATGGCTGCTGCATTCTTTTTTTCCGTATTTCATTACCTCCCATTATTGTGATCTGTTTGCCTTTCAGCCACTTTGTTCCGGGGCGACACATGGCACAACGTGATACGATGCTCAATTTCGTATTTACCCGCATCACCGTGGCCTCGGGCAAGAAGGACACCACTGACGATCTGTCCGAAGATTTCGCTTTTCTCAGAGATTCTTATGCTGTGAAACAGATGTTGTGGTCTGGTCTCGATTATTTATTAGACGAGAATTGGTCTGGAATCACATCACGTCTCCTTTTCGCTAATATACTGACGAGTGACGATTGCTCCGAGGCCGCATTAATATCATTGCTGTAAACGGCCTCGAGCATCCCGAGGCTGAGGATCAATAAAACGCACCAAGTTAATGCGAGGTTAGAAGTGCCAAATGATTCCCCCTTCTTTTTGTTTGGATTCCCACACTCCCTGAGGGTCGAATCACGCTTATCGAGCTTCTGAATTTTAAATCACGGAAAAGATGAAAACGTCAATTCGAAAAATCCACTTGTTAATGTTTCTAAATGTTTATATTCACTTATTTATTTTTTTTCCAAAAACGATACATGGGGGTCCGCATTTTTGTTGCACACCGCGCAATATCAGCACTTCATTGTCCTACAGTAATTGATTCTTATTCACATGCTACTTAGCATTGTGCAACCAGATAATCCTGGTGGGTTTTTCAATGTTGTTAAAATGGAAAATGCTACCGGTATGGAAAAATTTTGGTCAACATGAAAACCTGCGCTTTAGAACTGGACAGGATGCAAGCACAGTGGTTGGCATGTATTTATGTACTTTATAGGTATAGGTATTTATCTGTATGCTCTCCTGCTTGTAGCCTTATTTTCTGTGAAATGCGTGTAAATTCTTTCTGATAAATGCGCTTTTAGTGGGAAAAATGGGGAACTCAAAAAAATTGTACTGATTTTTCGCTCTGGGAGCATCAAAGAGAAAGAAAGACTCGGACAATGACAAAATAATTGCTGTGGAAAAGTAGATTAAAGTAGTTACTACTCGTAGATACGTCTACGTGTTTTTGGGTCCTAAATATCTATTTTTATTTATTTATTTATTTTATTTTGTTCAGAAACACAATTTTCAAAAATTGTTTTAATATCGTAATGAATGAAAACAAGTACAGGCTGAGATGTAGCATTTAAAAAAATGTCATGACATCTTAATAAACCTATTTCAGAGCCCTAAATTGAACCTTAAAGGCAGTGGAGCATGCGTAAGAGGATTTGTATAAATATGTTGTAGTTTAGCGCGATTAGCTGCTAGAAATTGGCCAAAAAATTGTTAACTACATCGTTTTCCTCCTCGCAAAGATATTTCAGCGTGTAGAATATCTACATACACACGTGTGTAGATATATCTACATAATCTCAGTAAAATAAAATTGTCCCATAATCTCCAATGTACCTGGATTGACGCGCTCGGTCGCCCATAATATAATCATTATCTCTAATTGATTCAAATTTCCGAATTTTGAGGGATTAAGTGCTATTATATGATGATGCTTTAATTTTATTGATCTCGTTTGATGCAAATTAACGTGATCATTGGTTTCGCTCGTGAGCCGCCGATTGCGCCGCGATTGCCCAATGAAGCTGTCCTACATGTATCTACATGTAATTTGTAGTAGGTATCGCACGTACGCACCGGCGTCGATGCAACAGAACATCCACAGCACACATGTTTCATTTGCTTTCTACCACTCAATTGGGTGGGTGGGACTTGGAGATATTTTTCCAAGTTGGCAATGAAATCACTTTAGATTCTCAATGGATTTACAACAATAAGCTGAAATTATTTGAAGAAACTCCAGCAGCGATGGAGTCAGCGAGTGAGGTCGATAAGAAAGCTGTGACGAATCCACATAGCATTGACAGCATCTTGGGCGACGGCAAAAGCAGCAACGTCAAGCCTCCCAAACTGGTCAAACTACCGACACAACCCTACCAATATCCCGAGCTGTTGAGGCTGCAGCAGGCTAGCTTGTTCGCGCCGAAGCCAAGCATAACCCCAACCTCACTGACCGCCTCGGCCTCCGAGACCTCCTTAGGAAGGATGTCTTTTGGACAGAACCAACCCGGCCTCGAACTCCAACTGAGTCACCTACGCCAACAGATCTTCCGTGATCATCTAGTCAATGTTGCCAATGGTAAGACGCGATGCACTCATTCAATGCTTGTCAATTTAATTAGGCTCGTCGCATAATGACTATTGCCGGAAGCCAATGACACTACCCTAATTTTCTACATAAATATTAATCTGTATAGTTGTGAGCAATTTACTTTCTAAATGAAGAGCTATCAAGTAATTAATTTGGTCGTAACTGGGGTGGGATTACGACGGACACGCCTCCCGGGCGGGATTGCCGAACGAACGGGAGGGCAGATGGAAAAAGCTTTTTAGCAAAGAGGATTAAGCAATATAAAAGATGACATTAATTACACTTACACACTCTCGCCAATTTCATCACCTTTGTAAGTAGACTTTTGCGAGCAAATAG
>JAAUYL010026635.1_pt1 | contig 20703 bp, 14 predicted proteins | sample 7278011 | NCBI WGS metagenome assembly JAAUYL01 (sample SAMN14350225, study PRJNA611818) | marine sediment metagenome | isolation source: surface marine sediment (1.8m) | place: French Polynesia: Moorea | collected 2018-08
CCTTTCAGTAAGAGAATGGGAGTGTCTAAACTGAGGCCGGAAACACGATCGCGATACCAACGCAGCAATAAATATATTAGTCGCCGGAGGACATGCCTCCTCCGGAGGAGCTGCGCTAACGGAGACATTAAACGGACGCGGAGGCAAGCATAAGACTACCGCCAAGGTAGCAGCAGTCAATGAAACGTCAACCCGCTCAGAATCTTTCAAGCAGCGAGCGTCTGTTTGATTTAGATGGATGGGAATCTCCGAGTCTTTAGGCCGGAGAGGATGTCAATTGGTATATTCTATTTCCATAAGGAGAGATAATTGACGATAAGCCTCGTCCGGGACTTCACTTGTTTAGATTGAATTATAGCTCTAATTTATACTTGAGCATATCTTCTGCTGAAGAAGCTGTTAGAGTAACCAACGTTTTTAACGGTTTACTCAAAATAATTAGTTAAGCCAAATTAATTGCACATTTTCTGGTCAAGTAAAATAGGTAGGCCAAATTATTTTTAGCTCTACTGCTAAAGTATACAAGTATATTTTTCTTTCCTATTCCCTATTCCCTATTCCCTGTTCCCTATTAACAAATGTTAAATTAATTTTGCACAGGTACTTATGTTATGTTTCAGGTATATGTACAATTATTTTATAAAAATAAAAAATCAAAAAATATAAATCAAATTGTAACAGTAGCCAAACTTTAATGAATTGAAAATAATTTCAGGTGATTATTTGATAACTCAGGGTGCAAAATTATTTCAGTGAATTGCTATGAAATCTCTCTTAAGTATTATCACAATTTTTTGACCATCATTTCACAGATTGAGTAGGGACTAAGAAGCTAAATAGTCAACTTATAGTCCAAACTTTTAATTATAAACATACCCAACCCAAGAGATAGTCAAATAATCTAAAATAAATGTAAGATAGTAATTTTGTAGCTAAAATTTTCTGAATTTGCCTATTTTTAACCAATACTAGCAATGCTCAGACTAAACTATAATTACCTACCAGTCTGTAAAAGTTGCCTCTGAAAACTCCTGAGAGAACATCATGCTCCACCACAAATCTACTTTTTTTATTGTTACATGGTTGACTTTCTGCTGCTTTTCTCCAACTGCGAGTAGAGCCATAATTTATGATTCCAAGACAGGGGAATTCAGTAATCGTACCTTGACAAAAACAGTAAACCTACAGCAATCTCATCAAAATTATCCAGTTCCTCTGTATATTGCTCAAGATAGTGACTCAAAAGGCCAGGAATCTGAAAAGACCAAGAAAAAAAAATCGGATTCCTCTGATTCAAAAGTGCCTCAACAAGTTCGTTCCATACTCAAAGCTCTAGGAGGACGAAGAACACTATTTCTGTTGAGTATCATATCTGTTCTGGTCACTGGTACAGTAGTATTTATTTTACTCAAGTTGTTTGACGATCATCAACCCAAAGACTTAGATCAAAAAGACCTATCATCTCGAGAGAAAATACCAGAAGCAACTTCTCCTGATTTAAAAACTAACTATCCCAATCTTAATTCCCCTCAATGGCCAGTACCTCGCGAAAATTATGCCATGGCCAATGCAGAAAATTCTTTAGATGCTTCTTTTCCTCCACTACAAGCAGAGTCAAGGGAGAATACTGATGTCCCAATTTACCAAAATAGCTCCCAACTGCATCATCAAGATATTGAAGCAGAAACATTTCCTATAGTTGATAGTAATTTTTCTATTGATCGCCAAGAAAATAATAATTATGAGCAAAAAGAAACTCCACTAAATTTATCAAAATCAACTGAAGAAAATTATATAGTTCAAGATTCTGACAATATTCCTCAGAAAAATAACTATCTTGTGCCTCAAGTTAATATTGTTGAACAATTGATTAATGAGTTACAAAATTTTGACCCGGAAAAACGGCATCACGCTATTTGGGAGCTGGGTCAAAAAGGAGACTCTAGAGCTGTTCAACCATTAGTTAATTTACTCATAGATTCTGATTCTAAACAGCAAAGTTTAATTTTAGGGACTCTCTCAGAAATTGGCACTAAAACATTAAAACCAATGAGTAGAGCTTTAGCAATATCACTTCAAAATGATAATGCAGAAGTCAGAAAAAATGCTATCCGAGATTTAACACGGATTTATGAGTTAATCATTCAAATAACTAACCTCTTGCAACAAGCAGAGTATGACCCAGATCCGGAAGTTGAAAAAACAGCAAAATGGGCTTTAGAGCAGTTAAGTAGAATTCACACGAGGTAAGTTGAAAAATTACAACTTACAGAAAATTTCTATCTTTTTTTTATCATAAAAATTATTTAGGGTTTGCGCTCAAAAGTCTTATGGGTGAGGGTAGAATTCAAAACTCAGGAGGAATAAGAATTACAGAGAAGTTAGTAGGAATAATTGTCCCTTGATTTTTCCGCTATTCTCCTGAAAATCCTTAAATTTTGAGCTTAAGGAAGCGAAAAACTGGCACTTTTTTCGCTCTAAAAAGGCTTTAGTCTTTATATGTAAATCCTTTCTTTGGGAGTTAATCAGCAGGGTCTATTTATTTATTATTTCATATATTAGAGACTAAATGTATCAGTAATACCAGGGGCGATCAATGTTTACTACAAATCAAATTCCTTGATTATAACTGCTGATTTTTTCCAGGTAAGTCCTTGATTTGATTGAGGGACAAAATCTATCATTTTCCTTCTTTCTTTCTTACGAAATAGTCCTAAAAAATTGACAACAATATAGCTAGTCTTCTGTAGGGGTTTGGTAACCAAACCCCCTACCGTAACAATATTTTTTTGGGAATCGTATTATATTAGCAATTCCTGATTATTTAACTGCCAAAGTTCGCAGACGATTTATTGCTGCCACCAACTCAAAGCGTCGGAAGAGAGCTAAATCTCCTTGTGGAAAAGGAACTAAAACATCCAAACTCTTAGATTCAATATCTGCCATGACAGCATCAATAATTTCTAATAATGTCCTATTACCATCCATATATTGTTTTTTAGCATAAACCATAGCGGCACCAATTGCCCTTAGTTGGTCTTTACTCACCAATTGTTCCACTGCAGAAAGGTCAACATCTTCATTTCCAAATACTACCTCGTCAACATCCCGCACTTTTAAACGGACATCTCGTCGTCCCCGACTAGGATCTAAACTTGCTGGTAGTGGTATTCGCGCTCGAATTTCACCAAATTTTTCACCACCTTCAGCAGTACGACCAGTAACGTATTTTTCGGCAATCTCCTTAGCTTTTTCTGTAACCTCTTGGGCTTCAAAGTTTTCCATTGCAATGATTTTATCTGCCATCTCAAAATAGTCACCACTACCACCCATAACTAAAATAGTTGAGACTTGATAATCCGTATATAACTGTCTTACCTTATCAATAAAAGGTGTAATTGGTTCCCGATCTTTAGCAATAAGTTCTTGCATTCGGCGATCGCGAATCATAAAATTAGTAGCTGCTGTATCCTCATCTACTAATAACACAGGGGGAGTAGTAGTAGTTGCAGTTTCCTCCGAGTTACTATTTCCCAGACCCGTCTCCAAAGCTTCCATAATATTTGCAGCTTGAGAGGTACTACCACTAGCATTTTCAGTAGTAAACTGAGTAGTCGAACGACCTTGAGGCAACTGATTAATAAAAGGAGAAATATCTACACCAGCAACACTACGACCATCCTCCGCTCTAATTTTAATTGCTGCGGGATCTGTCACTACAAATTCACGTCCATCACCAGGAACATGATTATAAACCCCTAATTCAATGGCTTTAAGAAGAGTAGACTTACCGTGGTAACCACCACCAGCAATTAATGTCACCCCTTTAGGAATTCCCATACCAGAAATTTTACCTTGATTTGGACATTCAAACTCTACTTCCAGAGAAGGGGGAGACTTAAATGGCACTACTTCCTCAGAAGATAAAGGGCGATCGTCAACTCCACTCCGACGAGGTAAAATTGCCCCATTTGCCACAAAAGCCACTAAATTTTTTTCTGGCAACTGTTTCCGCAACCAATCTGTATCTTCTACAGTTTCTACATGACGGCGACAAGCATCAGCATCTAATTGTTCATATTTGAGACTCCGGTGAACAATATAAGGGATATCATCACAAAGCATTTCTGCTGCTTGCCTACCTAAAATCCGACGACCACCAGCAGGTAATCCTACTATTAATCGGACTTCTACACCCTTTTGATTACCTAATTTTATGGGTTTTGCCCTTTGTAAAGCTGGATTTTCACCGGGAGCAGGTTTAGGAGCTGGGGGAGCTATCTTAACTAGGTATACTGATGTTCGTTCTAGAACTTCTTGTCCCATTTTCGTAATTGCTATCATCCCACTCTTGCCAGTGCCACGACGTCCACTTACTTCGTAGGCCAGTCTGTCAAATTTACGGGTTAGGAAATCTCGTAGGGCCATTTCCCGAATGGGATTTTTATAAAGTTCTGGAGGAAAGCCAGTAACTGTATAAGGCACCTGTACCCGAAGCTTACTAGGGGCGGCAAAGGGGTCTCCCTGAACATAGTCAATAATTAGGGTAAAGTCAGGAAATTCGTAACTACCTTGGATGTCTCTATAGGCTTTGTAGTTACCGTTGTCTAAGTCTAAGAGTTTCCGCCTGAGAGTTTGTTGATTAGTCATTTTTCAGGTGCCAGATGTCATTTCAGTTATCAGTTATCAGTTATCAGTTCCTCTGGCTGTTTGCGCAGCATTCCGCAGGAAAGTCAAAGGCTTGAAATACTGAAGTTTATTTTTTTATCCCCCTTCAAGGGACAAGAGACCTTATTTTTTGGTCACTATAAGATTTCGTAATTTAGATTTTGTATTTGATGATCTATCTTTATAATCAGTGCCTGTGGGAATACAGAATACTTTATAGATCAGAACATATCTTTAATCAGTAACCAAAAACCTTACACTAAAATTTGTAATTATGGGCTAATGATCACCATTATTTTCAAAATCGTATAAGTTAATCAAAACTATTTATTATACTTTAGCAAAACTTTAATGTCAAGCATACAAATAGGATAAAAAAAGATAAAAAAGATTTTACTACTCAGTACAATCAAATGATTTCGTTTGATTTCGTCATACTTAAAGTCAGATAAGGAAATTGGGTATCATATCAAATCGGGTAGCATCGGTGTTATTCAGTATTAAAGATCCGAGTTTATATTGTAGGGGCTTGCTGGCCATTCGCCCTTACGCATTGTATAACGATCAACGCAATTATATTACTCCGATTTCTCGGGAACCGTAGCCAACGGATTTGATATCAGATAAACAATCAATCCAACTATCTAATCAACAGCAAAAGTGATGGAACAATTCATAGGTCAAGTTTTACACGATCGCTATCGTATCCAATCTGTACTTGGTGGTCAAATTGGTCGTAGAACTTTTCTTGCTAATGACTTACAAACAGATTTGTTGGTTGTCGTTAAGTTGTTGCTTTTTAGCCCCGACTTTACTTGGGAACATCTGAAACTCTTTGAACGGGAAACTGAAGTGCTGAAATTTCTAGAACATCCAGCTATTCCTCAATATCTAGATTACTTCAATGTGGAGATGGAATTAGGAAAAGGTTTTGCCTTAGTTCAAACTTATATTGAGGCTAAATCTTTATCCGACTGGATACAGTCTGGTCGTACCTTTAGCGAAGACGATATTAAAGCGATCGCCAAAGAGCTATTAAAAATTTTAGATTACCTGCATAGTCGTCAACCACCTGTTATTCATCGGGATATTAAACCGAGTAATATTTTATTAGCTGACCGTAGTGGTAATAGCATTGGGCAAGTTTACCTAATTGATTTGGGTTCAGTTCAAACAGCAGTACATGGTGGAACTAGGACAATTGTTGGCACTTATGGCTATATGCCACTTGAACAATTTGGGGGAAAAACTACACCTGCTTCAGATTTGTATGCTTTGGGAGCAACTCTCATTTATCTGGCAACCGGACAACATCCCGATGAATTACCTCAAGAGCAGATGCGTATCAAGTTTGAGGAATGGGTTAATCTCAGTCCAGATCTGATCGACTGGCTGAAATCAATGACAGAGCCAAGTTTAGATTTACGGCTGAAATCAGTAAAACAAGCATTAGAAGCTCTAGAAACATCTATCCTCCCAAAAAATCAGTTGACTGCCGTTACTAAACCTGATGGTAGTAGAGTTCAAGTTACGAAGACTGGACAAATGTTGGAGATTGTTTTTCCGCCACGGGGTTTCAATTTAGAGCTAATCCTGATCATTTTGTTTGCATTTCCATGGTATTTCGTTTTTGGCAATGGGTTTATTGTAAACTGGAATTCTGGTGATTGGTTATCTGTTCTATTTACACTTTTTTTCTTCCTAACAGGTCCGGCAATGACTTGGACAATTATCTCGATTTTATTTGGAACAATTAGATTTTGTATTACTCAATCAAAGATTTCTCACTCTTTGGAAATATTCGGGTTGAAGTGCTGGCAATCAACTGCACCTCGACATAAGATTACACAAATTGAAATCACCCCCTCATATATAATAAAAGAGAGCGAAGGAGGTACTGAAAGAGTACCTCCTAAAATTAACATTTGGGTAGGAATGAAGAAATTCACAGTGGGTAATAATTTAAGATGGAATAATAATTTCGACTTGACTCCCCCTGAGCGTGATTGGCTTGCTCAGGAGTTAAGCTGCTGGCTAAATTTACCGATTAGTAGGAATTTTTAATAAAAAATTTTGACTTGCCAAAAAGTTAAAATTTAGGAGGTTCAATAATTGATAATTGATAATTATCTCTCCCTAAAAACGGAATTGATTGAATAATATCAAATCCGGTAGCATCGGTATAATTAGATAGTTAATCTAGGAGTCAGGAGGGAAGAGAATTTAGAAATATTGGCACTTTGGGTGAAGATGAAAAATTTTTTATACTGAATTAAGCGGATTTGATATAAAAGGAAAATTTTTTCTTATTTCTCCTTTAAAGGAGAGGCTTTAAACCTTAATTATTCGGTAAAATAACAAATAAAAATCCAGTTGAACAGTTAGTTGTCATTGCGACGATAGGAAGCAATTTCGTGGGACCCCTGAGATTGCTTCCTTCCACTCCGTTCCAGTCGCAATGACTTGGATATAGTTATCATCCCGATTGTATATTACTGCTTCATAAAACTGATACAAAGCGCCACATAATGTGACAACTTGAAGTTTACTTCCTGCTTCTACTGAGGCTGTCGGCAGTTACTCATCCACAGGCATTGACGGTTAAGCCAACTGCATCTGTTAACTCTACACCTAAATTTCAGTCTTTGTCAATAGACATCATAAACATTATTGTCTCTTGCCTCTGACTCCTCTTTTCTCAGTAACGAGGGGGATTTTTGGAGAGGTCTAAATAGATAGACTGCCAGAAATGTTTAAGCAGCAATTAGTCCAGAAGATACAAATTTCACCCTCGTTACTACTTGCCAAGATAACATACCGTATTATATCGTTTACACACGTAAATTGTTAACTAAGTCGAAACTCCTTACTTCCTAATAATTTCCAGAATACCTTTATCTCCATCAAGATTAGCTTCCACTCCCACAGGTAAAGCAGCATTAGGGCTATCATGACCAAAGGGAAGGTCAGAGACAATAGGAATATTTAGATCGGCCAAGCGATCGCGCAATACGTCCTCTACAGTAAACTCAGTATGATTCATTCGTCCAGGGGAACACTTACTAAAGCGCCCCAGAGCGATACCTTTAACCTGCTGCAAAACACCAGCCATACGCCAGTGGGTTAACATTCGGTCAATACGATAAGGAACTTCATTTGTATCTTCTAAGGCTAAAATTGTCCCACTCAAATCTGGTTGATACTTAGTACCTAATAAATGAGTAGCAACAGTCAAATTAGCAGGCATTAAATAACCCTTTGCTTGACCACCACCCCAACCATTTCCTTTTAAAGGTTGTAGAGGACGACCCTCTATCAAATCAAACAGTCGTTGGATTGACCACTCTGGTTCGGCAGATAAGGTAGTCAATAATGGACCATGAACGCAGAGAAAGTCCATCTTACTAAAAGTCCAGAGTAGGGCTGTAATATCAGAAAAACCAATCAACCATTTAGGAGTAGATGTTGATGGCCATTGCCAATTTTCGAGTAAGCGAGTAGCACCATAACCACCCCTAGAACAGAGAATGCCACTAATATTTTTATTATTAATAGCTGTTGCTAATTGACTACAGCGACTTTCATCTGTACCTGCTAAATAACCCCACTGCTTGTCGTAGTTAGGAGTGAGTTCTACTTGATAGTCACGCGATCGCCAAATTTCTACTCCTTTGTGAAAAGCATCTAACTCTCGCAAACAGCCACTGGGTGAAATAACTTGTAGTAAGTCACCTGGTTTTAAGTAGTTTTGATTTAGCATATTAAGTACGATTCTCCCTAATTATGTTGTAGTAGACTGACACAGCTAAAATAGTGCATTAGATTTTTCACTGTAATTGTTGCCCTAGCAAGGTTTGGCAAATTTTCCTAAAGCAACATTTAAGGCGTGTCAGTCCAGTAGTCCTATTCACAATTAAAATATTACGATTTCGGTCGCCTACTCTTTCATACCTCCAGTCGTCAACAGCTTCCTTAGCTAAGGGAAGCCCCCAACCACCTGGGTCTAAATTTTCCCCTGTCACAGTTTCTGTTGTTGTGGGGTCAAATTGTATTCCAGTATCTTCAAGAACAATAGCGAGACTTTCGGAATTTATTGTAGTTTCCAGATATATATTTCCTTCTAATCCAGCTTCATTATAACCATGAGTAATAATATTTGTTGCTATTTCATCTACTGCTAAACATAGTTTATATGCTCTTGTTTCTAAACCAGCTTCTATTGCTGCCGACTTAACATATTGACGAATTTCTTGTAAAGAGTCTAGGCTACCAGGCACTTCTAAAGGTTCCATAAATACTCCTTTTTTTGAGTTTTTTAGAAATAGTTTTAGTTAATTTATACCCACCTTTAACATTCAAATACAATCAAATTATAGTAAATATTCCACTTGGTAGCCACGCGATTAGTAAATATTCCACTTGGTAGCCACGCGATCGCCAAATTTTCACTCCTTTGTTAAAAATATCTAACTCTGGTAGACACCCAGTAAGTGAAATAACTTGTAGTAATACCAATTCACTTTAAGGATGTCACAAATAGTTTCAAACTTTAAATGTCAAATAATTGCCTCAAACTGTTGTCTTGTCAATTTTTTTAGCCTATCCAATCTAACTTCAGAATTCTGAATTCAGAATTCCGTAAAACGGTATAAGTCACCTGGTTTTAAGTAGTTTTGATTTAGCATATTCAGTACAATTATCCCTATTATGTTGTAGTCCTATTCATAATTAAAATATTACGATTTCGGTCGCCTAATCTTTCATACTTAAATTCATCAACACCCTCCATCGCTAAGTATACCCCTAAACCACCAATGGTACCTTCTTCTAAATTGCTTTGTAAATTTTCTTCTGTAAATGGTTCTTGTATAGTAGGGTCGTAAGGTATGGCTGTATCTTCAATACAAACAGTTAAATTTTGCTCATTTCTTTCTGCTTTGAGAAAAATATTTCCTTCTAATCCATTCTTATCATAACCATGAGTAATAATATTTGTTGCTATTTCATCTACTGCTAAACATAGTTTATATGATGCTTTCTTTTCTAAACCTGCTTCTGTTGCTGCTGACTTAATATATTGACGAATTTCTCCTAAATTCTCTAGTTTTCCTGGTAATATTAATGCTTCCATAAATACTCCTTTTTTTGTTTTATGCTAAGAGTTTTAGTTAATTTATTTGCACTGCCAATATAGTAATATCATCAAATTGTGGTACATATTCTATATAATCAAACAATCTATTTTTAATCTAATCTATCAATTATGACCCAGAATTCGCAGGTTTTTCTACTATTTTTTTAAGTCTTTTATATGTAAATTAAGTTTCCCTCCATTTACCGAATAATTAAGGTAAAAAGCCTCTCCTAATTAGGAGAAACAAGCGGTCGGAAAGCGAAGCATGGAGTAGGATGGGATGACGAGGTCTCCCGCTCTTTCAGAGCCGCTGCCTCTTGCCTCCTTTCCTTCGGAATGCTACGCAAACGGAGGAGCTGCGCAATTCAAGTCGCTCCGCGAAACAGAGGAGCTGCCTCTTGCAGAGGAGTTGCCTCTTGCTACGGTAGCTCTCGCTTTTCATGTCGGCGACAGCCGAAACGGTTTTCATGTCGCTCCGCGTTAACGCGCGTTGTGCGGAACGCTAAACGTCATATCCAATCTCCCCTCGATCAGAAAAAATTTTCACGCTCCGCGTCAATCCAATCCGTTTTAGGGAGAGGTAATTATCCATTAATGAAATAGCTGAGTCAACCTGTATTTGGATCTAGCACCCCAAAAAATCTTGTTATTAAGATAACAGTGTAGGAGAAAAATAGGGAAAAATCAGGTTTTTTGAATTAAGGAAATCTGCCATGTCTACTTACCCTTTTATTTAGCCAATTTTCACGACATAGCAGATTCTCATAGGTTATTAATTAGGGCTTGCTGATTAATTCTAAAAGCATTTACAGGTAAAGGGTTTAGCCTTATTAGATGCAAAAAAAAGTGCTCTTGTTTAAGTCTAAAACCCTCAAAAAGTTAGCATTTTGGGCAAAATAAGGACAGAAAAATTGAAGGACAACTCTTACTCTTATCTCCTCTAAATTCCCTGTTTCTCCTGACTGCTGACTCCTGAGTCCTACCTCTACCAAAAGACTTTATTGAGCAAACCCTAATTAAGCTTCTATCTTAGCTGCATCATACTCATCTAGCAAATAAACACTCTGATTGAAGCCAGTTTTGGTGATAGTATCCAGCACCATTTCTTGAACACCTACCATATAAATATCAACACCTGTTCCCATTTTTTGTTTAGCAAAAATCAATATCCGTAGACCCGCACTTGCCATAAATTCTAGGTCTTGCATCATCAAAACAAGTCTTTTCGGACTTGTAGCTGCTGCCTCTTCTACTTTTGTTTTAAACTCAGGAGCTGTAGCTCCATCTAGTTCTCCAGATAATGTTATTTTAGCAATATTATCTTTGATTGTTTCTAGGGTTGCTGTAAAAGCCATAATTTTTCCTTTGTTGTTGATTTTTTTTGATTTTGTAGCAATTTCACTATAGGTGAAATTTTTGGTCTCTTTATAATATCATTTCTGAGTTTATTTACTTACCAAAATAACTACGGAGCGATCGCCAACCATTAACCCCTGCTGATTTTCCAAAACAGGTTCGTTCCCTGGCTCCCAAGCATCTTCTGGCGAGGTACAAGCAGTATTAGCAAAAACGTGCCAATGTTTCCCCTCTGATAAACCGGGAATTTCAAACCAGACACTTTCCCAGTGCATATTCATTGCTACATAAATATCATTATCTTGCTCTGTTGCTTCTCTGGCATGTTTACCACAAAGCATAAAAGCCAAAGTTCGAGAATGAGCTGACCAGTCAGCATTCCAAACCTGAGTACCATGCCAAGTAATATCAGAATTTCCACTACCTGCATAATCTTGATTTCGGAAATGGTTGCGATTTCTCAATACTGGGTGAGCTTTCCGAAATGCAATGCAATTCTTCACAAACCTAAATAACTCGCCATTAGTTTCGAGAAATTCCCAGTTTAGCCAATTTAGTTCCGAGTCATGGCAATAAGTATTATTATTACCATTTTTGCTCCGCCCTATTTCATCACCCATCAACAACATAGGAACACCTTGACTAACCATCATAATTGCGATCGCATTTCGCATCTGACGACTACGCAAAGCATTTATCCCTAGGTCATCAGTCCAACCCTCCGCTCCACAGTTCCAACTTTCGTTATCATTCGCACCATCGTTATTATTTTCGCCATTAGCTTCGTTATGTTTCTCATTGTAGGAAACCATATCAGCTAGAGTGAAACCGTCATGGGCAGTAATAAAATTAATAGATGTTGCAGGTGCGCGACCTTGCCAAGCATATAAGTCTGGGGAACCTTGTAATCGTTGCGCCATCTCCCCTACAGTACAATCACCTTTAATAAATTTACGAATTGCATCGCGATACTTACCATTCCATTCTGCCCAACGTCCAAAAGCAGGGAAAGAACCCACCTGATATAAACCACCAGCATCCCAAGCTTCTGCAATCAACTTACAGTTAGCTAAAATTGGGTCAAAAGCCAAAGTTTCTAATAGTGGAGGATTTGCTAGAGGTGCGCCCCAGGGGTCGCGTCCGAGAATTGAAGCCAAATCAAACCGGAAACCATCAATATGATATTCACTTGCCCAATAGCGCAAACAATCTAACACCACATTTCTAACAATAGGATTATTACAGTTAATAGTATTACCACAACCACTAAAGTTAAAATAATAACCTTCGGGCGTTAACATATAATATGTCTTATTGTCAATACCGCGGAAAGAAATTGTCGGACCATTTTCATTTCCTTCTGCTGTGTGGTTGAACACAACATCCAGAATTACCTCAATTCCATTTTTATGCAGCTCTTTAACTAGAGTTTTTAACTCATCCATCTGCATTCCTAACTTACCTGTAGCTGCATATCCAGCTTTAGGAGCAAAAAATCCAACCGTGCTATAACCCCAATAATTGTAGAGCATTTCCCCTGTTATCGGGCTGGGGCGGGAATTTTCAAACTCATCAAATTCGTATATCGGCATCAACTCAACAGCATTAACACCTAATTCTTTGAGGTAAGGAATTTTTTCCCGGATAGCAGCAAATGTTCCCGGATGTTTGACCCCAGAAGAGGGATGAGCGGTAAAGCTGCGAACATGCATTTCATAAATAATCTGATCTTCTGGCGGTATTTCTAGAGGGCGGTCATTTTCCCAGTCAAAATCATCATAAGCAATTCTAGCCCGGTGTTGATAATTGTCATCCCAGTTAGGAAACACTCCCCAAATATCCCGACCCCCAATAACCTTAGCGTAGGGGTCCATGAGAATTTTACTTTTGTCGAACCATTGACCGTCATGGAAATTATTCGGTCCGTCCATGCGGTAACCATATTCGATATTTTCTATATCTAGGTCGAAGACAATCATGCAATAAACGTTCCCAATTCTAAATTCTTCAGGAAAGGGAATTTCTGCCATTGGTTGGAGAGCGCCTTTTTGAAACAAGACCAATATACAGGATGTGGCATTAGAGGAGAATATAGAAAAATTTACTCCTCCAGGTACCAGAGTTGCACCGAATGGAAAAGGTTTCCCACTACGCAGTTTCAAGTCACCGTGACTGTGGGTAGGGTGAATATCAATACGATCTAATTGCATGACTTTATGATTAATTATGATGGGGAAATAGGAGAGGTAATTAATAACATCTCCGGAAAAGATGGAACACTTAACACTTAACAGGGAACACTTAACCCACCCCTAACCCCTCCGGTGGAGGGGAGTAATTGATAATTTATGGATGAGAATTGATTTGATTTTTAATTTTCACGCCTATGTCTAATAATTAATAATTCAGGACTTAGGCTCCTACAGCGTATTTTCGTCATTGCGACCCATATGGAAGCAATCTCAAATCCTAGCTATTGGTAGGGTGTGTTAGCGGTAGCGTAACGCATAAAGACCTATATCTATTGCCAGTGCGTAAGTCCTATTTATATTTCTTACTCCGTTCTTAGAAACCTATGATTATCTATATAAATCTATGATTTTCTCTAGATAGCCTGTTCTATTCCCTATTCCACTGGTAACGTCGGCGTTCTCCAGATCCTCTGGCTGTCACGGGCGTTTGCGGAACGCGGAGCGTAGCTCTCACTGCCCGCCATAGCTAAATTTAATGCTGCATTCAAGTCTCGTTCGCGCGGTTCGTTGCGGAGCAATCACAAATGAAATTGCAGTATTCGCAATTTGATTGCGCGCTCTGATAACAACAGAGACCCTTTAACAGTTCCACACCTACTGCAGGTCTTAGAACTAGGAAACCATCTATCCACAACAATCAGCTCAGAACCATATAACTTGCACTTGTACTCTAACTGTCGGCGAAACTCGTAAAACCCCATAGACTAGGGCAGCCTTAGCTAGCTTGTGATTTGCCATCATTCCTGATACATTTAAGTCTTCACCCACCCCTCTAGCTCCCCTCCCGGGAGGGGATGGGGGTGGGTTGTGATTCTTGGCTAAGTAAGCTGTCAATTTATGGAATGTATCTTTTCTGATGTTAGCTATTCTGCTATGTAACTGAGCTATCTTTAGTTGTGCTTTTCTCCAATTATTAGAAAACTTGACTTGATGTCGGTTCAGATATTGCAACCGAGAAAGTTTAGCTTCTAATTTTCTGTAAGATTTAGCACCCTCAAATACTTCACCAGTCGATAACGTAGCTAATGATTTTACTCCTAAATCTACTCCAACTACATCTACTGATTTCTCAGTAATTATATTTGCTGTTTCTCAGAGCGAAACTGACAAACCATCTATCAGCTTTTTTAGTTATAGTTATAGCCACACGGAGTAACATTGTCTGGCAAAATTTCATAAGTTTTCACCCATGCGATTCTTGGTAATTTTATGCGATTAAAGCCTACTGATATTGAGCCCGATACGAGTAAAACTATCGTCTTTACCTTTTTTCTTGAATTTAGGTTGACCAGACACTTTGGTGAATCTTCGTTTCCAAGCTAGAGATAAATACCTCAAAGCATACTGAGGCACTGTTTTAGACACTTCGTACCGACCAATAGTTATGAGGTTTAACCATTGCTACTAAAAGTTTATGCAGTTCGATTGCCGTCGGAAATTTAAGTTTACTATCAGGATTATTTGAATTGTGATTAAGGATGTTTTTAGTTAACCACAATCCCCAATTGTAAGGATGACGGGCCACACCTGCGTGTTTAGCCAGCAGCGTTTTTTGCTGGTTTGTGGGATGTAATTCAGTTTTGAATCCTAATAGCATAAAACAGATAATCCCAGATTTTTATAGATAATACCAGATTTTAGCCAACAGTTACAAGCCCTTTCACAAAAATTGGATATGTACTTTAAATGCTGAACAGCTTAACAAGATTTTACCGAATAATTAAGGTAAAATGCCTCTCCTTTAAAGGAGAAACAATGAATTAATTTTCTTTTTATTCAATTCTTTTCCTTTTAGGGAGAGGTAATTATCCATGATCAATTATTAATTATTGACTTTAGCGTTGCCATTCCTGACTCAACATTTTCAGCAGTTGCAAAAAAGTCTAGAAACCCAGTCACAGACATAGTATCTTGAAGATCTTCAGAAAGTCCGACTAATACTACTTTTCCTTTTTTTGCTTGTGTTTGTCGGTACAATGATAGTAATGTACGCAACCCTGCACTAGACATATATGGCACATTGCTCATATTTATCAGAATTTTGCATTCAGGAGTCGCTAGGGGGAGAATTTCTTCTGAAACTTTAGGTGCTGTACTAGCGTCAATATCCCCTGTTAGTTCTACTACTGTAATATTTTCTTCTATTGTTCTAATATTAATTTCGATTGCCATTGGATTTAGTGTAATAATACTCAGGTGTTTAGATAGATTGGGTTGAAGAACGTTTGTCTAGGACAGGCTAATGCCAGTGTGGAACGTCTCCGTTAGGGCAGCTTATCCGCAGGATAAGGAGAAAACCCAACACAATAGGTATTATATAGAATCCGGTTATATAATAATATAGGAAGTATGGGAAGATGGGAAGATGGGGAGATGAGGAGATGGGGAGGTACATTTTCACCTTTTCCCCCTACTCTATTTCTCTAACTCCTGAGTTCTGTACGTCCCCAAAAGGAAAGGTTTGGACAGCTCTACACTTTTGAACTCAGACAAAGTCAGGACTTATGCAGAGACTCTACATATAGCGAGGGCGAATGCCATTTGCCCCTACAGATGGTGGTTTAAAAGTCGATTTGTGTAAGTCCTGAAAGTAAGACTTTCCCTTCTTCCTTCTTCCTTCTTCCCTCTTCCTTCAGGTAGGTACAATATTTACCTTAACTTTCACCCTTTCTTTAGTATCAGGCAATTTAACACTCAGTTTATCAGCATCAAAATCACTGTAGGGTTTGCCATCAATTTCTACAGAGCCAATTTTAATACTACCTGGAGGTAGAATATCTGGCGACACCCGCAGAATATTATCAGGGAAACCACCAGGAATAGGCTTAAAGTAAAAATCCATTGGCTGCTTATTAACCAATAGATTAGTATAAACAGCCGCGAGGAAAGCTAACTCTGTAGAGTGATAACCGCTCATGGAGTGGGAACCTTTACCCCGTTCGTTACCACTTGCCAAGAAAGGAATACCATTAGCAAGAACGTTGAAATAAACACCTCCATCTTCTGTATCTAAGAACCAAGCGTTGTAAAAAGCAGCAGCTTCCCGCGCTAACCGATGATATTCTGGTTCTCCCAAAACTCCTGCGAGGATGTAATAAGCTAGAATAGACTGTTCTTGCTGCCACCAAGCTTTGCGGTCGTGCCAAACAAAACGGTGAGTCTTTTCACCTTCTCCTAATGCTCTTTCTACCACATCATACCAACCACCTCGTTGTTGGTCACTACCCACTCCTGGCATTAACTCAGCAATTTTCTTTGCCAGATTAACATAAGCATCCTTGGGTTTGAGACTATTCATCCGCATCAAATTCCAAGCAATTTTCATGTTGTGACCAACTACTGCTCGGTTTTGCTGCCATCCCCAAGTCTGGTCTGGACTCCAGTCTTCAAAGAATTTTTCATTGACGAAGGGGCAGTTTTCGTAATCGGGGAAACGCTTTTCAATAGTATCGAAAGTGTATTCGAGCATATCTGCATATTCTGGTTTTTCTGTTGCTAACCAGAGATTAATTAGATATGCTGGTGCATGGTCACCAACTGAGTTCCAGTTTTTAGTCCCTTTGTTCCGACCTAATGACTCGCTCAGAGGGTCTAAAGTAATAGGATCTAGGTGAGAGTAATAACCACCACGTTTGCTCTTATCCAGGTAGAAGTCGTTGAATAACTTAATCGTTTTCTCGGTATCGTCCATGATCCGAGGGTCGCCATTGAGCCGATATGTTTGTAATGGACCTGCAAGGGCGTAAATTTGTTCGTAAGCAGGAATAGCATCGTAGTCATCGCCAAATTCTGAAGCGAAGATTTTTTGTTCCCGCTCTCCTTGTACATCAATACCGTGATACCAATAGACAATTCCTTCGTCTAAGTCTACAAACCTCATGTGGTCTCGCAGATATTCGGTGCCTTTTTCTGCTGCTTCTAGAAAAGTTTCTTCCCCAGTCATCATATAGGCAGTTGCCATCCCGTAAACCATCCGGGAAATAGTATCAGTTTCTTGAGAGAAGTTTACCTGAGATTTTGCACCGGATAGACTTAGGGTTGTGCGATAGTTGCGGTAGTCAATTTCTTCATCGCCAAACTGAGCTTTGACATAAAAATTAGCAAGGGAACGCACCTGGTCTACCCACCAGTTTGGTTTCTCAAAAACGTAGTCGTCTGCTTGGCGACCGACAAATATAATTTGTTTGGCTTCAAATATGGGGCTATCTGGGTAAAAGACTCCGTATGTAAATATATACCGACCAGGTACTAACATTGACCGCATCGAACCTGTAGCATCTGGGTATGCTTCATCTAAGTTTTGTACGAGTTTGGCGTAAGATATCGGACTTAGTCTGGCTTGAAATTCTCTGTCGTCTGTTGTTTTGATGCCAAAAATGTCTTTTTCTTTGTCGAAACTGGTGACATATCCTGCTATTAGGTCGGAAAAGGTAAATTCTAAGGGGATACTCATTTTTTGGTTATCTTTGACAATGTTTACAAATAGAAATTAAAAAATCATGATTTCTGCTAACTCTTGTAGCCATTTGTTCTGTCTACTTAGTTGGGAAATGTGGAGCATATAGCAATAGACAGGTAGGGCGCGGATATATAATAATGATGAATCTTAGACTAGGCTATTTTTTTTCACTGTTTCCTATTCCCTATTCCTTGGTCTATAAACACCTTGCTCGCACTCACCAATAATTGAAATTTGGCAGACTACTCTGGTCATTTTTTTCAGTTTCACCTCATAATTCAGAATAATTCAGACTAGAATTATGAGATGAAACTTTCCTCTAATTACCTCTGAAAAAAGCCAGAACTACAAATCAATTATTAGCTTCGATCGCTTCTACAAATTTTTCCATAAATTCATCTGTCACCCCTGGATGTTTTGCCGTAATTAAGTTACCATCAATTACTAAATCTGCTGTTTGATCTCCATTAAATATTACATCTGCTCCAGCATTTTCTACATCACAAATAATGTTATGAGCGCAGGTAACTTTTTTATTTTTAATCATTTCATTGTCGGCACAAAATAGCCATAAACTATGACAAATTGCTCCTAATTTTACATTTTCAGTATTGACAGCTTTGCGGAGAAATGCTACTGCTGGAGCTTGGTTGGGTTCTCCTTTTTTGGGGTTTACCTGATACCTCAATCTATCCATAGCATAAGCGCCAATACAAATTATCCCTTTATAGTCTGAGGGGTTAATATCATTAACTTCTGTAGAAACAGTAACTTGTTGTTCGACAACATTATTTTCTGGGTTAGAGCCAAAATGTAATTCTTTATTACCCCACAGATGAGTAATATATTCTACTTCATAGCCTTTTTGAGGGAAAAATTCATTAAATTTCAGATATTCTGTAGAATCGAAATGGTCTTCAATTAAAACTCCAATTTTACCTTTTGTTGCTGTTGCCATATTTTTGTTGCTCCTGATTTTCTTTATAGTGTATAATCTACTTTCGTGTCAAGCCTTAAATGTTACTTTAGAAAAATGGTACGATGATGATTTTTAAACACTTTTTGTCAAAAATCTATTGCACTACTTTCAGCTTGACACGACACTACGAATTAATTTTTGACATTTTTAAGATATTATCTGTTAAACCGCAATATTGATTGGTTTTCCCATAGAATGCCCCCCTTTCAAAGCTATGCTTTATAAACATCTTTCTTAAGATAAAACTTAGACATTAGAAAAAGGTTATGTTTATTACGATTCAATGGATATGATAGGAGAGTAAACGTATTTAATTAGAGGCGAAACTCCCCCCACCTCCCCATCTCCCCACCCCCCCATCTCCCTATCATAAAAGGATTTTAGGAGTTCCTTATCAGGGATAGCTTTCACTCGTGGGGATCGAGAGCGCCGGTCTTCAAGCAACATTTTGATAAATTGATTAGCCAAAATTTATGAATAACTATAATTTTACAGTTTGTCGTCTATTGACATCCTCCCGACGCTGCTCTCACGAGACAGCGCGGGATTCCCTAACAGTGATGCTAGGGACTTTCTGCTTCTTAGCACCCGCCTTCCGAGATTTACTCCCAGAAGGTCTTACAGTCGCTCCACAGACTGACACTGCGAGTCCCGCAGCCTTCTTGGTGGGCGTTCCCTTGCGTCTGACGCCGACGCGGGTTCCCATCCGCAAAATATTTATCGAAGCGTTTATGTCCCTGTCATGGTGACTACCACACTCTGGACAATCCCACTCTCTAATGTTTAATGGTAATTTTTCTACTGTGTGCCCACAATTAGAGCAACGTTTAGAACTAGGGAAATATCTATCAATTTTGATTAACTCTCGGCCATACCATTCAGCTTTGTATGCTAATTGCCTGACTAATTCAGACCAGTTGGCATCACTAATTGCTCTTGCTAATTTGTGATTCTTGACCATATTTTTTACCCCTAAATCTTCAACTACAATAGTTTGATTTTCTCTAATCAGTTGAGTGGTCAGCTTATGGGTATAGTCTAGCCTTGAATCTTTGATTTTTGCGTGTATCCTCGCTACTTTTATCCTGGCTTTGTGATAGTTATTAGATCCTTTGGTTTTACGAGAAAGTGATTTTTGGGCTAACCTCAGTTTTTTGTGTAACTTGTAATGATTCTTTGGGTTAGCAAATTTTTCTCCTTCACTGGTTGTTAATAGACTGGTAATTCCTAAGTCAATACCTATTTGTTTGGTGACTGACTTGAGACTCAAATTTCTGGTATCATTGACTCTCAAAGATACAGACCACCTACCACTTGAGTCCAGCTTGACTGTAATTGTACTCGGTACACAACCTGGTGGTAGTTGCCTACTCCATCTAATAGCTAACGGTTCAGAACATTTAGCTAAATAGACTTGACCGTCTTTCCACTTAAATGCAGACTTTGTAAATTCAGCACTACCGCCATTGCGCTTTTTCTTAAAGTTAGGATACTTAGTACGTCCACTAAAAAAGTTAGTGAAAGCTGTTTGTAGATGTCTCAAGCCTTGCTGTAATGGTACACTGCTTACTTCTTTTAGGAAATCTAAATCTTCCTGTTTTTTCCAGTTCCTCAGCATAGCTGAAGTTTGCTTGTAACTCACTTTTTGCTTGTGTTCATACCAAGCTTGAGTTCTCGCTGCTAAAGCTTTGTTGTAAATTAAACGCACACAACCCAAAGTCCTGCGCAACAGATTTTCCTGTTCAGGAGTTGGGTAGAATCTAAATTTGTACGCTTTTTCGACCATCTACTGTTTATTTGTCAATGTTTACATTGTAGCATATTATATGTGAAACCACAACATTGATTGGTTTTC
>JAAUYL010021940.1_pt1 | contig 20653 bp, 9 predicted proteins | sample 7278011 | NCBI WGS metagenome assembly JAAUYL01 (sample SAMN14350225, study PRJNA611818) | marine sediment metagenome | isolation source: surface marine sediment (1.8m) | place: French Polynesia: Moorea | collected 2018-08
AATGACCTTAATAAACTAAGTGGGGCTTTTAAAGTATCAAGGCTAACACACTAAATCGTTACAGATGCCCCTTAAAAAATTAAATGCAAGAATTGTGAATTAATTTTTTCTGAATATTCAATATTAAATAGCAAAAATACAAGATAATAGGAGAAGCAAAAATATTTTGGCTCAAAAAATGTTGCTCGACTCTTGCTGTGTTTACGCTCGAAATTTTGAAATGATTTGGTTTGCTCGTAATGGCTTTAGCAGTCCGGAACGACACTGGTCAAAGAACAAAATCAAAGCAATGATTGCCAGCTGGATCCGGCGAAATGGAGCATTGTGTGCCTGGACTCTGGAGAATGGGATCATGACGCCGTCGTTCGCGGTGGTCGGCTCGGTGGACATGGAGGGGGAACATCGTTTCGGTGTTTTTCATTTGACCCGACATGGCGAAGTCTCGGGGCACCAGATGGCCTACATCATGCTTCTCTTGCAATTGGGCTTGACGTCGTTGGCGCTGCAGCAAGCCAACATTGCCGACGAGTGGGTGCAGCCAGACTGGACTTCTCTCTTTACCGGCGATTTTCAAAGACTTTAGAGACCAAGCACAGTGAAGGAATTCTTTGAGTTGGCTGTTGGGGCAGCGACGGACCAACACGATTTCGATTATGATTTGCATTTGTTGGCGAATCGGTTCGAGTTGAGACCATGGTGTGCAAGTGGTCGTTTTTATCGAGCAGAGCGAGGAAGGCTTCGAGTCTAGAGCGAGGCTGCGAGGCTGAGTCTGGAGCGCGTCTCGCGCATCGAGCGTCAAAGAGCCGTGATATTTTGTGCTTCTCCTGTAACAACATAAAAAATATCACGCAGTTTATGTTCAGATGTCTTTGGCAGTGGATATATTAAATTGTATCAATAAAGATTGTTAAGCACATTAATTGTAAGTAGTCATAAAGTAGTCATAAAATAGTGGCAAATACAATAACATGAGAAAAATGGACTCTTTGAAATTTCTGTTTCCCGGATATTAAGGAGTGGTTTTTTTTGTTGTGAAATCCGGTTCGTGCCTTTGTAAATTGTAAATGGTTCAAGCACGTCTCTTTTAACAGGAAAGAATTTCTTAAGAATCAGGTTTTGATTTGGATTTGGACGACGATAGTAGCGCAAATGTCATTCATGTCGGGGGAGATTTTGTACGAACCGGTTTTTTGCCGTTTTCACAGGAGGGGGAAAATTGTCAATATTAACGACTTTTTTGTTTGTTTTTCAGCTTGTGCTGAAGACTGAGATTTCAATCCAGTCAAGATCATGGGTGTTCAAGACATTAACTTGGTCTTGACCATGATCATGTTCCCCATTCTGGTATTGGTCCCAGTGACCGGAGCTCAATCTCTCGAGTACGAGGTCGAGTCTCGCTCGTTCAAGGACGAGGCATTCGATTTTGATTATTGTGCCATTTCGAAGACACTGGAGGTCGAGAAGGAGAGCTTGGACCAGACTTTGGATTTGATTCAGGCAGCTGACTTTCTCAGCAGTCCTGACACCCTTGCTTTGCCCAAAAATCTGGCTTATTTCGACTGGTTACGGGATGTCTCTGTGATTCGTCTGGAAGGATCTGTCATTACAATTGGTCACAAATGCAGATCCATGGATGGATTTCTCCCTGACCCGACCACAAAAATAGAATTCACTGCTTTGGGGTCCCTAATGAAAATGGTTTCCCCTCATATTGTGGTCCAGGCTCTCGAGCTCACTTTCGAAGGCAAGTCCTTCTTGATTTTACTTAGTTATTTAATATAAAAATATTATTTACATTTGACTTTTACTTCCCTGCTTGTGTAGATGGGACTTTGAAGTACACAGATGGTTTGGTTGCCGATCTTGATCCTGGTGTCAATGCAATCTCTGGTATTTCTGATACGGCAAACCTGGTCGTGAGTGATGTCGATTATCCGGACAAGGCTGTGGCTTCAACAACATCGACATCTACGTCTACGACATCTACATCTACAACATCGTCATCTTCAACAACGACCGCTGGTGCGGGTCCAGGGCGGCGCAAGAGAGCCATCAGTGCTGATTCCATGTTACAGTATAAGGGCTCCTATGTTTTTGGCTATGACTCATCCCAGGAGAAAATAGTGGTTATGACAAACAAGCAGAGCAGTGGCCCACATTTGTGTTTCATACCAAAGATCAGTGGCATATCCCAAAAGGGACTCATTTTGGAAAAGGCAAAAGTTACAAAAGCTTTGAAAATAGTGAGAAATGAGTTTGTGAAATTCAAAGCAGCCTTTGAAGAGTATGCCAGTGATTGTGGGGCTCATACTTCAACCGAGATTCCATCGTTACCAAGATGGTCTCCGAAACTTACTCTGATCCTGTCCGAGCTCATGTCGCTCTCGAACACGGCCACAGACTTGGCCAAGCTCAGACGGATCTTGGAGAGGACTCGCAAATTGCCCTCAATGCTTGCTCGATCGCGCACTCTCCTGGGTCATGGATTGTTGGATCTCGGTGCTGGCACTTGCCAGCTCGGCTCTGGATCGATGGGGAAGTGTTTCGTTCGGGACGGTGAGGTGGCCTGGAATAAACTTGCGCTCCCACGTTCGGAGAAACAGATTTCTGAAATCGAATACCCTGCTGGTCAACCTGAAAAATGTCTTCAAACTGGATTAGCATATGATAACATCTTGGACAGTGAGTGTTGCAAATCGATCCAGGACGAAAAGGGCTCGGTAAAATGCCCCTTAGATCAGAACGTCATTTCGCCTATAACGAGGGATCGATTTGGAGTTTTGCAAGTTCCAGCTGGAGCTGAAATCCAGGCACATTGCTCTGGATCGGAGAAGAAAGTCAAATCTGCTTCCGGACTTTTGTCTTCCTGCTCTCTGACCATCTCTCTTGGAGGTCGAACGTATAAGATTGCAGGAAATGGAGGATCTCTAGTGAGGCTCGGCGAACAGCAAATGGAAAAGGAGGAAAGTGCAGAATTCTGGTATAAGACGACTTTTGTCGTCATGGCAGTCATGATTACTGGACTGACACTACTTGTTCTACTCCTATTGGCCCTCAAGTGCAAGTGCTGTTGGGTGATCAATTGCTGCTTCCGGAGAGGTCGGCGAGATCCTGAAGCTCGACCTCGAAATGGGCAACTCATACGACTGAATGATGGTGCACAGCGGCAAAATGGAAACGAGGAGGAAATTGTACGACTCTACTCGAATGGATTGTCTTGGAATGTGCACTGTCCAGCTACTCTTTAATGATTAACAATGGAATATCTAATAAGACTGGTGATTGAGACTGATAAATAAATTATTTTTTCAAAGAATATGTTTATTTAATCAAGGGGGAAGTGTGGCAAACTTTCTAGCTGTTTGAACAAAGCTTTTGCATAGATTTTGGCTCCTGTCTTTGTGAGGTGGACTCCATCTTGCCAAAGACGCTTTTGGATCTTTCCTTTTTCGCACAATGCTTTAGTCGTTTTGGCAAGAGTCGTGTTCGGGTACTTTTTCAAGAGATGGACCAGTCGTCTCTCAAGCTCACGAAACTTGTCTTTGGATTCTGGAGGCAGCACAGATGGTATCAACTGCGAGATGAGGACACGGCACTTGCTTAAAGTCTCAGCTGTTTTCGCGATGTCCTCGAACCACCTGACAACTTCAAGGAGGTTCTGCTCGCTGCTGTCCTTTCGTACATTGTTCGTGGCAAGAATCAGCACAACTACAAATGGTTGGTCGGGACCTTGGGCTGCCATTTGACCCGTGATTTCTTTGACAAGGCTCTCATTAATCCTCTGGCCACCTTTGGCCTGAATTTTTGGCACAGCAAAACGCCATTGATTTTTCTTTAGAAAGTGGCTTTTGAACGGCGTGGGAAAATTTCGATGCTCAGTGCCATGAGATGAGGCAAAGACCAAGACTTTGGTTTTCAGCTGGGCTTTCAACAAGTTTTTCTCACTGGATTTCATTTTTTCACTGCAAGAAGATTGAAAAATTCTTATGTGGTTTTTCAGTTTTTGACATTTGGTTGCTGTTTTTGAACTTTGGCGGATCGAATCCGGACGAGCTCAAAAATCCAGGATTGATCTTGGGTAGGAAAAATATCTTTAAGTAGTTTCTGCAATGATTTTCGTGTTAAAAATTGGAAATAAATATTGCAAAACAGATTTAAAAGTGTGAATGGCCTTTGCATTTTTTGATTTTCAATGGTATTGAAGCTTTTGATTTTTCGAAGTGCCTCAATTTGACCGACACGCTCCTAAGGCGCTTGGCTTGGGTTTGTTTTCCTTTCACAGAAATGTCAAAAAACAAAAATATTTCGAGGAACTTCAAAAAGTGCAAAAATCGTCCCAAGAATTCAGTGAAAAATCAGATCATAGAGCTCTGCCGAAAAGATTGGTTGACAGATTTTCAGAGACCAGTCTTCTACAAGATCGTTCTACGGTCAAGGCCGCTGCGGCCTTGTGTTGAGAGACAGGCAGAGCAGTGCTGTGGAATTTCACTTCTGAAGTCCATTTTTTGGATTTTTTGTGCTTCGGCGGCAGCGGAGTGTTGTGAGCTACAATTTCGCCCTGAACATACTGGGATTAAGTGAGATCGGCGGTATTGTTTGCTCGAGGACAACGGCGGCGGACTTAATTCTTTGCCCTCTTTTCACGCATTTTTAGTGGCACCTACATGCACCTCAACAACATCTTGCGAATTTTCGAGGACGGCGACCGCGGCGGCCTCAGAGACTTTTGCGTGTCGGCAACGGCGGTCTCGGAGCATTGTTATCAAGCGTCGACGGCGGACTTGATCGACTACATCAGCGAAGGGTCAGTAGTTTGATTCTGATTGACGGAGTTTTTAGTTTCACGGTCAATTCTTTTCAGAAATCAACTGGGTCACAAGATCTCCTTCTACGGGACCGTGGAGAGCGGAGATTTTTAGTCATTCTGGAGGATCTAACAGCAACATCTGCAGCCGCATCCTTAAAAGTCGACGGTGATCTCGGAGCATATGCTTTGCTTTCAACGTGCTGTTGTTCTACAGTGGCGGCGCGCATTTTTCGAGGACGGCGGCCGCGTTGATCTCGAAGACTTTTGAATAGAATCACCACAGCCGAGTACTTGTGCTAGGTCTACAGCTTCAACCTGATTTTGCTTGAGACATTGGCGGCGGCGAAGATCTCGGAGCTCTTTTATCAAACACCAACGGCGAACTCAAGTTTTTGCCCTCGTTTCACGCATTTTGACGGCGGGTGTGGCGGCCTACATCGACGTGGACTTGATCAACTACATTGACGTGGTGGGCATGATTATCGTAATCGCGGCCGTGTACCAAACCATGATTTATGTGAAATTGTTCTGAATAAAGAAATTGAATTAAATTCCTAGTTTTGTTGGACATTATCGTCGGGTGCCTACTTGTTGTTGTCGTTGTACGCGCACTCTGGCTTCAGCCTGAACACAAAATGTTTTGACATTTGGTGGTCTACGACTCCAACCTGAACACGTCCGGAACTTGTTGCCGTTGCCAAAATTGAGCGCGATCTCTGGCTTCATCCTGAACGCAAACTCGGGAGTTTTTGCACTCGAGGGCGTCTCGGAAAGCGGCAATAGCTTGCTCTGTTGTCCAGCTTCAGCCTGAACACATTATGGACGTTGGGATCGGACTCGGACAGCGGCTTGAACACTTCCCGACAACCTGCCCCTTCAATTTTGTGAGCGCGAAAAATTGGACAATTGACTAAACAGGAATTAGCGGACATTTTGAATTATTGGAAAGGCTGCTCAAGCCTGAAGAGAAGAACGCGAAATGATTCGAGTTTTTGGGGCTAGAGATTTGATTTTTGGGTTACAAAACAGATATATTTTGTTTGATTGATTTGTCTTACATTCTGACAAGATTGGTTATTGACGAGAATAGGTACATATGGATATGTTAACTGGACATAGAATTCTTAAACACACATATTAATTGGATGATTTAAACATGAAAATCGCACAAGTTAAAATGGTACACAATTAACAAAATAGTCAAAATCTTGAAAATATTCAGAAAATACTAAGTACAGCATTAGCTCTTCTTGGACAATTTTAGAGTTGGTTCTTCAGTAATCATCGTCGGAGAAATCGTCGACCCGGCGATCATCTTGATTGTTGATTTGGAGCAGACGGAACTGGTTGGTTTCCTGTTGCTCCCGAATGCGCTCTTGATAGCGGTTGTATTGCCTCTTGATGCAGAAGAAAGCGGCGCCAATTCCCATGCAAATGGCGGACAGCATGGCGAAGTTGGCGGCGTTGAACCCCAGTTCAACGGTGACGGTGCGGAAGACGTCTGACACCGAATCCCGGACGACTTGGCGAATGTCATCTCGGATTGAAACCCTCTCGGTAGCCTCAGCTTCAACACGCCGAACGACCAGATTGTTGACTTCATCGAGCCGGCGAAGCATGAGACCGGTTGCGTCCATCAGAGCAAGGACGCCTTGTTGAAGGGTTGTCATGTTGGCCTGCAAGATGGTAACAGCGTCCCCGACGCTGCTGGTGTTGTGGAAATTCTCGTGAGTGAGAACCTACAAGGAACAATTGATTTGAGAATGCTAGTTTTGAGATTGAATGAAATTGAACTAACCTGCAGGTTGCCAACTTGTTGCTGAATGTTTTGGAGTAGGGCGATCGGATACATGTTGATCTCCCCATCGTCGTCTGCGCCGGGGATCGGGATGTCCTGGACGTAGTCCCCCATGTTGATGATGATTGTGATCACCAGGGAGAGGATGACCACGGTGAACACGAAGTCTTCTCGTAGCGGAATTTTGAAAGTTTTGTAGAACACAGTCACGGGAGTTCAAATCAAAGGCTCGGGGCAAAATGGCGGAAACACTTCACTGGGGCGGCTTTTATAGGGGTTCAGGCTCTCAGTCTGAGACACATCACTAAGCCGCCCACGGGCTGAGCCCGAAAAATGAGCAAAAAATCTGCACGGGTTTCACTACATCTTCTCAGTGTCAAAAGGTCCTTCCAACTGAGAAAACCACGCTGTGTTTGCCCTGAGGTAAACTCAGTGTACAAATTGCTATTCGGTCCGAGCCGCAGTACATACAATTGTCCGCACTGTGCGCTGTACGAATATTCGGCTCGAGCTCAGTTTCTTTTCACAACGTGGTGAAATTCGAGTTAAATTCCCTTAGTAATACCTGTCTGACAACGGACCTCCGTGTCACGTGACATTCATAAGAATCGGTCCGAGCCGCGCAACATACAAATGTACAGCTCAAAAATGTGTTTTGAAATTTCGCGCGCAAAATGTCCGAGCCGCAGTAAGTACGATTTTGTACAGTTTTTATTCTGGGATTTTGGGCTCTGAGCTGATATGCATGGTCATTTTCGACCATGATTTGATAGTTAAATATTTACTAATGCTTAATTTAATTGTTAAAATTATGACGAATCAAGAGCAGACTCAGGCTCTAAGACGTAATTTGAATTTTCGGCCACTCGTGCATTTTTGAAATGGCTGTTTGAATTTTCGCGCGCAATTTCTCCGAGCCGCGCTACATAGGACAATGCCGCATCTTGTAAATGGTTTCGACGGCAGTTTTACTGGTAATTTTGGTTTTATTATGGAAACATTGATAAATCTCATTTTAGGGGGGATAACATTGTTTTTTGCAGTCGTATTTTTTATATGTATAATCATGAAAAAGTTAAATTAGAGCTCCGAGCCGCCATCAGCTTGTCTGCGGTCTCCAAGCTGCATTTTGAATTTTCGCGGGCGATTTGCCCGAGCCGCAGTACATAACATGAATGCCACAAATATCTGTGTTGAAACATCAAAAAGGCCAAGTTTTTTGTAACATTACACAAATATTAAAAATTCGGGATGAAAAATATTTGTATTGTTAATTAATTTGTTAAGAGTGATAAATGTTGTTTAAAGGAAGGAACATTGTAATTGGATTTCTTTTTATATTCAATGATCAGCTCTGTCGCACTTCAAATTTTCGCGCGCAAAAGCTCCGAGCCGCAGTAAATACTATAATGTGCAGATGGTACGATTTTGTACATTTTTTCTCGGAGAGGCCGAGCTTACGATCTTAATTTTCTCTGTTTGGGGGCTCGAGCCGACTTTTCAGTTCATAAAGGGCATTTTGAAAGCGGGTCACTTTCTCGAGCCGCATTTCATTTCAAGACGGCGATTTGAATTTTCCCGCGCGATTTCTCCGAGCCGCACTACATAGGGATTAGAGTCTAGAGAGCAGTTCTCAAAGTGCCTCTTTCAATCACTTTTTATGCTGCTTTGACGAAAGTGTGATTAACTATTTGGTTTCAAAATATGGGCTTTCTTTGTCAACATCTTAAGACAAATTGAATAAGTTGAATTGTGTATGTAGCCGTATGTTTTAGGAAGGCATCTTTACAAAACAAGCAAAGCCATAGCTCCTATTTCAATTTGAATTTTCGCGGGTAGAGGCTCCGAGCCGATTTTGCAACATTAAAATTTCTGAGATCTGAAGCTCGTACTTGCGTTTTCGTTTTTCAGTTTTGAAGGGTTATTTTTATTTTTCTCGCGCAATTTGCCCGAGCTGCAGTAAAAAATGCCTTTTTGTTTAATTTTGTTCAGGCTCGAACTGGAGTGCATAGAAGGCTCCGAGCAATATTTGAATTTTTGCGCGCATTTTGTCCGAGCCGCGCTACATACGGGTAATTGAATATCATATTTGGTCCTCTCTAAATATTTTATCTGGATATTTTACTTAAAGCTTCCTTCATGCATCGCTATTGTTATACTTTTAGGTATTTGAGTTTTGCCCCTTAGATTTGGGTCCACGTAATTTTAAGTGAAGTCACACAATTCAACATTACACACACATTGTTTTGTTTCACAGTTATACACATATAATTGGATTTTCCTTACAAACTAACATAAAAAAAACAAATACATTGTGCTCCCTGACACCTATACTTTACAACTTTTTATTCAAAAGCAAAAAACTTTACTGAACCGTTCATGCCTGCCCTCAATCGTCAAAGTCTTCCATCCTGAGTTGCACAGGATCGTCCAGATCCCAGTGGGCTCCGCCCACACCTCGTTGACAGTTTGGGCTGCAACCCTCTAGGAAAATATTTTGGATTTCAGGAACTTGGTGGCCATGAATTATCAATGAAGAAACTTGCGGAATGAGACGATTTTTTCTCGAGAAGTCAAAAAATGTTTCACGACAATTCTTTGAAATGTTGAATGAAAAAGTTGTGAAAATGCACGAATAGTAAAATACAAAGACGGATTAAATTATGAATTATTCTTTATTATTGGTTAAACGATAAATGTAGCAAGATAAATCATCGGCATGATTTGTTTCATTTTTGGGATTACTTGAACCTTTGTTTTTTGAATTTTTCATCGCGGATTTGCCGCGGAAAGACTTTTTAATCCATGCCGATATTTTCTCATGTAATTTCATGGCCGGGACCGAATCTGAAATATTTTGTTTCACTCGAGGAGGATCCATTACCTCCGAGTTTCTGGTCCTTTGCGACACTGATCCAGATTCCGATCGAGTTGATCCAACGACTGGTGGGCCATTTTCTATGCTTGGGATCGCCGATGGCTGTGAAATAGAAACAGAACTTGCGGCGTCAACGCTTCGAATTACTGACGGATTAAAAGTTGTTTCAAGGTCCTCAGACCGTTGACTTTGATTGTCTTGTGCAGCGTAAGAATGATCCAATGCCGTTGGATTCTGGTCCTCGCTGGCTGCATATGAATGATCCAACACAATGTGACCTCGCCTTGCGGGAGCACCTTCATCCGGCGGGAAGTCATATCGGTGATCGTGGAGAGCTTGTTCTCGTGCACGGCTTTGACGGTCGCGTTCACGACGTTCATGACCAAAAGAGGATCCACTGTCACTGGATCTCGGGTCCAGGATTGGATCTGGAATTCTCTGGCTGGATTCACTGCTTGACAAGCTTATTCTAGGTGGATCAAAGGAATTTTCATTGTTAGGACTGGGATCTTCAAAGTTGGCAGCTGGATCTGGTTGATCCACTGATTCTGTTGGATTCACTGGATCTGAGGGTGTGTTTGGTACATTTGAATGGGTTGAACTCGGTGTCCTCACCGTGGAGGATTCCGATGCAGAACTTGACTGTCCTCGCCAAGAGGAGGATTTATCGCTCGAGCTATTCGACTGTTCGCTTGACGACCGACTGGGAACTTCATCTTGCCAGTCAGGCGGCTGAACATCAGCTCCAAGCTCCTTCCTTTGCTCTGGCGTGAGATTTCTGTACACCCATTCTGGAGCATGATTGAGCATCTTGATATGCCTCAAATGTGTCCGAATTGTCTCGCTGGGGTCGTCGACGTTCACGAGTTTGATAAGGTATCCATGTCGGTAAGTTATACGATACAGGCGCGAATGATAGTACGCGTCTTGTTTATCTGTCCGCTCCATGTCCATTTTTAGCAAAACACAAAGATTTCCTACCTTGACTCGTCCAGCTTCAGATCTTGCTCGCACGTAATTATCATTGGCTTCTTGTCGACGTCGACGAAATTCAGCAATGATTTCAACTTGGCTCGCAAGCACGCGCTCTCTCCGCTCTTGTGGAATGTTGGCAATAGCAGTGAAAATATCTAGAGGTGGAGGTACCTTGTGCACAAGCTCCCACGGAGACAATTGTGGCAAGTTTGGTCGCTGATGAGAAACTTGGTTCATGTCGCGAACTGAGTTTGCGAGGTGGTCAACCCACTTTCCTCCAAGAGCCGCGCACCGCAATCTGAGAAATTTACGTAATATTTTGTTACAAACCTCAGTAAAATTTGACTTTGAGCAATACGCTATCGTTAGTTGGCCGATAATGCCAAAGCTGTTCAAGGTTTTTCTGATTTTCTCGTTTTGGATCATGTTGGTCGCATTGTCGCTTATGACGGTCTTCACATGGGGACCAAGGACTGTAAAAAAGTCCTTAAGAATTTTGCTTATGCGCTCACCTGTTGTGTCGTACATGGGCCACGCCCACGAATATCCCGAGAAAATGTCATTCACTTGTAACACTTGGGAAAACACGCGATTATTTCTTCGCACTGGTGGCATGTACAAGAGGTCCATGCTCAAAGTCTCGAGTGGTCGTGTTGGCTGAGTCAAAATGCCTTCGCTCAGCTCGTACGTCTGGCTGCGCTTCATAATCAGACAATTCTGGCATGACAGGACGAGCGCTTGTATTATTTTTGATTGTCGCTTCTGATAAAAATACCTGGAAATCAGCTGTTGAGTCTTTTCGATTCCTGAGTGACCACTTTTGTGCACAGTCCAAGCCAGTCTAGTAAAGTCTTTTTCAGACAAGACAATTCTCAGATTGTCCACTTCAGTTTTTGGGCGCCGTTTTGAATGTTGGCGCATAAGGAGGGATCCATTTAGCACTGTGTATCGTGCAAGATCTGGCGGTGGCGGATCTTGCGTCTGCAGGATGCGGATTTTTTGGGATATCTCTGGGTCTTGATGCTGGAGCTGCTGCAGCTTGTCGGCCGTGTATTCTTGAAATTCCGTCTGGGCCTCAAGCGCGCAAATTCTGTCGAACAAGGTCGATGTCACTCCGTAAACCTCAGACACTGCTGGAACAAGGGACATTGGGTCGTGTAGGATTTCGTCTATCTCTTCAGCACGATCAATGTAATTCGCCTCTTCGCAGGTGATCCCAGGGTGATCGTGGTCATTATTACCGTTTTGATCATCACTTTTTTCGCTCTTTACCTTTTTCTCAGAACTCTTTTTCTCGTCTGGAATTACAATAAGATTCGGGCCAAACTTTTGTATGATTTCCCTGAACTTGTGGATGTCATATTCTTTGTCCTTTTTTAGGGCTTTTGCCGCAATGGCGGCTTTTTCCATTGATTTGTATGCATACTCACACTCTTCCTCAAATAGAGAAACGAGGGGTGTGTGCAGGTTGGACAAATAATCAGCGGCCATTATTGGACTCAGATCTCTAGGACAATGAATGTATTTGATTCCGTCTCCAAGGGACAAAATTCTTGCTAACCACCGCGCTGGTTTCATTGGAGCTGTAGTCGAGTCAATTGTGGCTCTTTTTATGAGCAAAAGGATGGAACGGCAGTCCATCACAATTTGGACATCCGATCGATCTATGATCCACTTTCGATACTTTTCAAGGACAAGCAACAAGGCATAGAGTTCCTTGAGATACGCCGAGTTCGATCTTATGAAACCGGGATCATAGCGTTTACTGTAAAAATTTGCCGGATAATAGAGCCCTCCGACTTTCACGGAAATTATGGCTCCTGCAGCAAAAGCTGACGAATCTACCACGATTCTCATGGGAAGGCTAGCGCTCAGAACTGTGAGTGGTTCGAGATTAATGACCATTCTTTTCATCAGGTCGAAACTCCTCTTTTCCATTTCGGACCATTCAATTTGAGTATTTTTCGGGAGTTTCTGATGCCGCGACACAATGGCGTACAGTGGAGCTGCAAGTAGCGAAAATGAAGCCACGTGGCTTGCACAATAGTTTCCAATACCCAATGCTCCTTGGAGCTGTTTCAGGGAAGTTGGCAAGCTCATACGCTCAAACACTTTGAAACGCTGGGTCAACGGTATGACTGTCGTGCGGCGGTGACCTGGGTTGTCCGGATCGTGCGTTATGTTTAGATTCATTCCAACAAAAGTGATGTGATCTGAAGACATAAGCCGACTTTTGGCCAATGATAGGCGAACCCGGGCTTCTTTGAAGTCTTCGAATATTGCGCGGAGTAGTCGCAAATGATGATCGGCGGAGTCTGCGTAACTGAAAACGGCAAAGTCGTCAAGGTAGCAGGACACACCGGCATTTTCAACCTGTTTTGCCCGTTTTGGTAGCGTTCTGCTTGTGTACGATGTTATCGTCGGAAGGCAACTGATCCCTTCTAAACTACGGAGACAAAGGTACAGGCTATTGTTAAACGAGAACACCGTCTTTTGTTGTGCCTCAGGTGAAAGTTTGAATCCGTGAAAATAACTTGACAAGTCTAGCGAAGACATGTAAGCAGCGCCTTGACTTTTTGAGATTTCTTCGTCGAGAATGTTCAAATTATTGGCTTCAACCGTCAATTTATTGTTAAGGGCCGTATAGTCTACACATATTCTGAAACACTTTGATGGATCCTTTTTGATGGCAGCTTGAAGTTCTTCTTTCGACATGTCCTTGACTGCGGAATTTCTTTTTACGAGAAAACTCGGGCTGCTCCACCGTGAAGTAATTATCTTCTTAATCACTCCTTTTCTCTCCTCTTTCTGGAGGAGAGCTTCCCCGATAGCGGCCATCTGTGGACTAACCGGATATGGTTTGATTATGTGAGGCAAATTTTCACCTGTCGGCAGATCTATGGCAGGGGCGTTTATTTCTGGAAGATCGAACTTATTTGGGACGGCAATAATCTCGTTGAATTCGTCCAACATTGCCTCTAGCTGCGGTTTTATTTTTGGATCAACATGAGCAATGGGATCTGGCTTAATGTCACGCCAAGTAAGGTGTGCATTTTCCTCTGTAGGAATGTCTGGCAGGGCGCAGTGCGCATCAACTGCCGACGGCTCTGAAATCACTGACTCATTGTCTATCAAGTGATCAGGCACGCTTTCTGGATTTGGCACTGGGAGCCTTTTCTCAAGATCATCGAGAAGTATTTTTAGCTCCTCTTCATTATATTCTGCCGCTTTATTAGCAAGATTTTTCAGGTTCATATTTTCCTGGTTCAGGTCATCAGGCATCTCGAATTCTTCGACACTGCCCAATATCAACTCTTCAACCTCTTCGAAGGGAGCGTCCCCATCAAGATATACTTCTTCCATGGTCATGCTGGAATCGTCATTCGGGACCGACTCACCTGCTTCTAGAAGAGAATTCTTACTCTCTTCTGTGATATTTGGGGACAATGATTCCACTGTCACTGCATTTGTCACAAGATCTCCTTGAATTTTGGTGAGGGCAGCATGCACGCTGAAATACGACGTTTTAGAAGATGTGGTGATAGCGAGCTTCATATTTTCATTCATGATGTGGACATTAGCAATAGTTTCTCTCATGAAGGCACCAACGGCTTCTACACGGGTTCGGTATTCTTCGGGCAGCTCGCACTTTAGCAACAATGGTGGGTTAGGATTCTCAGAATTGTTTTCAAACTGATAACAGGTCACTTTTTTCGCACCATATGAGTTGAGCTTGATCTCCGTTTCTACCTTCCAATCGAGTGCATGGAACATGTCATGTCCACCACCAAATTGAAAATGAATCCAAGCTTTTGGAGAGAAAGGGAGAGCAAGCCATGGCCGGTGCGTCGGGCATTTATAGTAATTTGGCAACACGGTCTGAAATCGCAGACCATGTGCTCTTGAAATTCTGCAGAAACTGTTCAAAATTGCAGTTTCTCTCAAGTTGAGGTTGCCATGAGGAATGAAAAATTTAACTGTCGAATTTGGATCAGCATTCATCATTATTTTCTTTATTCTTGCTTTGAGGCCGGCATACCGTGGCTTTACATAGATTTCAGTTCCTTGACAAATTATATTTTTATTCGGGGAGATGCAAGCAAATTCATGGAAAGAGTTTTTATTCGCGAAACTGGTTCTCCCTCTGCTGTCGCATAAAAACACTTTGATTACATTTCTATTATTATTTTCACAAAAACATTGGGAATCTTTGATATAGCGGAGGGTTCCAACTCCGTCCAACGCCTCGAGTGTGTCTGTCGCATCGATGAGGCTGTTTTCATTTTGGTCCAGGACCTTTGCAGATCCAATCTTGGCATCGTTTGTGAGTCCAACAAAGTGATCTGAATGGTTAGTCAGTTCCACGTGAATGACGGTTTTGTCTGCTTCATGTTTGGCAATTGATATGACTTCTACTTCTTCGTCAAGCTCTGGAACGCTCAGATGAGCGATGCATTGCTTCCCGTCCGGTGGCTTCATCTTGACATGCGGGACGCTCATTTCCAACTTTGCGGCGACGCTTTTTGCCGGCGGGATCTTGAGCTCATTCATGAGACGCAATTCGTATACTGTCTCAAAGTTTCCAAACGAGTGGATGTTCTTTTCATAACGTTGTTCATTTTGAACGATATCTTCGGGCATTTTCATGGTCGCTGAGTGCCTTTTCTCTCCGGCTCCACCGTGGTACTCGAAGTCAATGGATGCAGACCTTGCGAAAAAGAATGACGATCCCAAAATTATTCGGGAGTGTGATTGGCTAGAGACATAAAATTCCACACATCGGAACTGCCTTGTGATTCCGTTCGAATCTGCAACAAAAATCGGAATTTTGGCTCTGCCGAGAATTTGAACGTTGTGGTCAGTATGACTTTTTAGTCTCATATTTGTGGATTTTAGCTCAATTTTTGTGTTCAATTCTTTCTCGATTTCCTTGAGGACTCCTGCTCCAAAAGTATTTATCGGAGCACCTGTGTCCACCAAGCTGACGTGAGTTTTTCCATTTTCGCAAAATTTGATTGGTAAATGAGGTCTGTAAGAATTTGTGAGCAAGTCGAATTTCACAGTTTTTAGGTTTATCGACTTGTCAAAGGCTCGACGTCGTGCCTTCCTGATCACGTTGTATTGAGATTGGATAGTGGAAACATCTTGAGGGATTGGCCATTTCTGTCGTCCTGTAATTATCAGATTTTCTACATGACTAATGTTTTGTTGAAATTGTTCATCATCGTAATTTTCTGTGTTAGTTTCATGGAACATTTCTGCTATTGTTGGACTGTATGGCCAGAGCCAGTTCATGACCGCTTGTTGTATGTCATGCACAAGATTGTGAATAGTTTGGGTAGGATGTCTGGCTCTGACTAGGTTATACACGAAAAAGATCAGAATTCCCACCGACGAGCATGCGTGAGCAAAACTCCAGATTGCTGGTGGAATCCAACCTTGAGCTACCACTGGCTGGGCCTGTGGTTCTCGGTGGTTCATCACAGCATGACCTGATGTCGCAAGGCCAATTTGGCCATGGTGCTCGGTTGATGAGAAGAGGCATGTCAAAATCAACATGAAAAGGAAGACCCTGCCAAATGGAACAAGTTCCTTAGCAATGGCACTCCCCCCCTCGTCGATTTTGTCATGTATCTGATCATTTGTGAAACCAGTCGGAATGTTTCTACGCGGTTTGTTAGATTTTTGTTTATTTTTCTTACCTGAGGATTTTTTCTTGACGGATGCTTTGCTTTTTAATGGTGATTGACGGACATGGTCGCACCCAAACTGTCCGTCTTTGGTGTCCAATGTTTCGATTTGGGCGCCGAAATGCCGTCAGTAGGAAAATGTGGGAGTGATGGGCGGGATCTTTCGCCCCGCCACAGGGCATATACCCTCTTCACGCTTGTATGCGTGGTAGCCGGTACATCCAGGACATTGCTCCCTGCAGAGTCGCATATCTGCCGTGATGTTGGTGCACTGCTTGTGAAAGGCTGGGGAATGCCCTTTAGGGTCCGTTTCTCGCTGACCACAGAGGTAGCATCTGCCATACGCGTCAGGCTTGGTTTGTCCTTGGGGATTCCCGTTTTGCTGGGCAGCCTGATTGCCCTGGGGCTGAGGGACTCTAGGAGCCTGACGAGCCTGATCATTTTGATAGTTGCGTTGCAGAACTCGTGGTCCATTGTTTTGTCCCTGCTGAGGACGCATGGCAGCAATCTCTTGGGAGGCTTCATCGAGATCATCACTTTCAGGTGTACTTGGAATGGTCTCCTGCTGCTGCTGCAGCTCTTCGGCCTCAAGTTCGTGAGGATGCTCCTCTGGCACGGTGTGCAATTCATTGGCCACATACGGGCGATTGGCTTGTCCAATGCGAGGATTATTGAGCTGGCGAGCTCTTTCTTGTCTTGCTCGCTCCTGGCGCTGACGCTCTCGGGTCTCCTTGTGGTCAGGATAAGTTTCATTGAAGTGGCTGACTGCGACGCCACAAAAGACATTCCAGTGGTCAATGGTGAGAAATTCTGGGTCCAGGGAGTACTCGTTGTCTGGATCAGTCAGATAGAGGTCCTCGCCATCGCCTCTGAGCAGATCGTAGCTAATTCTGACCTCAGCGGCAATCTCCCTCAAATGGAGTTCCATGAACTCCAGAGCTTGCGTGATGGCAGATCCAACAGCTCTTGGGATGATCTCTTCTTCCTTCTCATCCTGATTGACGCACAACTCCATCTCGATGATGTAGGAGAGGGCTGACATCAAATCAGTTGACAAAGGTCTTTGGAGGAAGCGGCGGAGCGCTCTTCGGGCCTCAGACGATTCAAGCTCGTCGTTGTAGCTGTTCATCAGAGTCGCATATAAGCTCCTGAAATTTTGGCGTGTTCTCTGAGCTGTCATCAAGGTCCTGTGGACGGGTCCTTCCGTGACAACCTGCAACAACAAATCGAAGGCAGAATCCCTGTCTAACCCTCCTCGCGTAACGTATCGCGAATGGAGTGTGAGGAGGTAGCGCATTGAAATATTTTTGTCATTCTTCGTTTTAAAGTACTTTTGTCTAACGGACGCTTTCCAATTGTCCAAAAGTTTGCTCTTCAGCTGATGTTGATTCCCGAGAACTGGGGGAGTGATTCTGAGCTTCTTCAGCCCTCTGGTGTGCTCGTTCACAGTTTTCTTCAACAAAGCCCGTTTGAAGTCAGCTTGCAAGTCAGCCTTGAGGCTGTTTATTTTTTCGTCGAATGCCTGAACAATGAGGCTGATCGAATCCTGTGTGTAGGACGAGCCTTCGAAATCAGGGTCAGAATCATGGTATGAAGAACCATGGGAAGAGCTTGGCGGTGTCGAGCCTCCACGCCTGTTTCCGCGACCACCCCTGCCACCGTTCCTATGGCCTCCCCGGCGACTGCCGTTGGAACCGTTGCCAGAGGACGGCGGATCAAATCGAGGGCGATCGTTCCCGTTACGAGCAGTGGAATTCATGTGATTTCTGTCATGTCTTACCTGGTCTGTTGATGATGATGTTGACGAAGTGGACCATGAAGAGGGCCTCGATCCTGGATACTCCGGAACTGTCACGAACGTGGAGCCTCCCAATGGAACATAGTAACTTTGTTCCTGCTCTTGGCGAATGTTTCGAATTGCCTGAGTGACGTCATTCATCTCACGCTGAAGCCTCCTGGCCCTTTGGAATTGTCGGTTTCGGTCATTTCCTCGGCTAGGCTTGGCGGCTTCCCTTTGAAGGTCTTGAATTTCTTTTCTTTGCTGGACAAGGATATGTTGCACGTCCAATAATTGCCTTCTCAACTCACTGTCCATCGAGTCGTTGGCGGGAGCTGGAGCACCTTGGACCGGACGCGGTGGCCTCGGGTTGTGGGATTGCGTTCGGCGAGGGGCCTGCCGTTGGGGTTCGCGTTGAGCTTGTTGCTGACGCTGAGCCCCATGATTGCGATTGACCGATTGACCATGACGGTGATGGCTGGTGTTTCTCTTACCACCACGCCCGCGGCCACGCGAAGTTGTTTTCGGGCGAGCGCCACCGTAAGCTTGCGCTTGCTGAGCCTGCTGAGCTTCTCGCGGTGCTTGCTGAGAACTAGGGTTCTGACTCGCGGGAGGAGCTGATGGCTCTCGTCGAATACGATTTTGCACGACTGTGGATCCGGTTCGATACGAGGGCGGTGGTTCTGCGCTCGAGTTCATCGGAGCCGGGTATACCTCGACAGCAGGCACATTTTGGAAAGCATGGCCTTGTTCTCTGAACAACCTGTCCAGATCCTGAAGATCTGGAATCACTGGAGCTGGTCGAATTGGCATTTGGGCAGGGACTGGCTGCGGGAGTTGGACATTGACCGGAGGAGGCAGGTGTTGTTGATGTCCGTGTCCATGACGGTGTCCTTGCCCATGCTGATGCCCGTGACCCTGTCCATGTTGGATAACAGTCGGAGCGCTCGCTGGTGGCGGAGGGAAACCACCTCCAGCTGCCACTGCTTGCTGCAGTGGAAGAGAGGCCGCTCCCATCTGGGAGCGGGCGGCATTGTCGCTGGCAGCTGCTCCGTGTCCGTGTCCGTTTCCGTGTCCGTGGTGAACAGAGGCCGGACGTAATGAAGGTTGGTTTGTCGCCTGAAGTTGTCCATGTTGTCCATGGTGGCGAGGGTTCGGTTCCCTACCCTGGCTTCGAGATCGCCGTTCTGCCCTTGCAGTTGCCAGCATGGCGGAAGCCTCTTGAGGGGTCGGGAACTCAGCGTACCTCTGAGGAGGTGGAATCTGAGGATCAGGCGACCTTTGGTCTTGGCCTTTTTCGGCCATCTTGCTTCACTCACAAAAGCACTGTTTTTTGGTATTAAAAATATATGGAAATGTCGTGAAACAAAGGAAAGAAATTTGAAAAATAAAAATTCAGTGAAATTGGTTTTCTTTTTACACCAAGATTAATAATAAGATTTTATTCTATTCAGGGAGCACAATTCTAGAGATTGGAATTTTTCAGATTAAAAAACTTGTGAAATCGAGAGATATGTATATTTTATAGGGATCACGCTCGGTCCGTATGTCCGGTTTTAGGTCTTGGCAACAACCGACTTGGGGGTGATCAATTAGTGCCCCTTTTATTTGATCCTTACGAGAGAAAAGATTTTTCTGGGCCAAGCTTTCGGCGCGATCTTTAAATAACAATGCCGTGAGTGGCCTTCAATTAGAATCAGGGGCAAAATTGGAGAGTTTCGGTCCGTCCTTTACTCACTGCTCACTGCTGTGGGATGCCTGCTGGGTCCGTTAATTTTTCCTTAGAAGGACAATTTTTAGCGGCACCCCTCGTCAATAACGCTCAAGACGTTCAGGACGTTGGCGCTGTCGGTGACCTTCAACTTCAAGCAGTGCCCCTTTTATTTTGTCCTCAATAAAAAACTCGTGAAATCGGTCCGGAGCGAGACCTCTCGCTCGGGAATCCGTTCCTGACCGGGTGCAAATATAAATAGCAAGGTTTTGGCGAGTCACAAATTCACTCGCATGCAAACTTCCGGTTTTGATTCATTCATTCATTTAGCGCTTTCGTTGCCCAAGTTTCTTTTCAAGCAAAATATGCGTTCCTTTTAACAGAGCAACTCAAGAATATTCGGCCTCCACTCAAGCCTGGCTCTGCTTTTTGTTAGTCGTCACGTGCTTTGATAAACAAGGTGAAAAAATTGGATTTCAAGAAAAGCAGGAGTTTTTGGTTTGAAATAATACAGAGGCAACACACAAAATATTTAGGTCGAGGGCTTTTAGACTTGATCGGGGAAAAGAGGATTAAAATACAATTGAAAAATATGTGGAATTCAGGAAACTAGAACGCAGAGAAATCAATAAAAGAAACACACACAAAAATATGTAATTAAATCTGTTGGGAGTTTTCAATAATTCAACAGGGGAGATGATATCAATGATCGGCACTATTAAGGGCTTAGAAAACTCAAAAATTCAAATGGAAATGGAAATAATATTTTCTTAAAATCTAGGTCACACAAATACGAAATATTAAATTAGATAAGTAAATAATTGGGTAATTAAAGTTCGCTTCACTGTAGCGGAAATCGGCACACACAAAGGGTAAAAAAATATGGGAAAATTCGAGAATGTAAATATATGGTTCAAATAGCTATTCAGCGATGCATGAAAACACAAAATATGGGTAATTAATTAACTTCTTAAGACGGTTTGTCTTGCTCTTCGGCAAGGGAAAAAATATGTGAAA
>JAAUYL010109696.1_pt1 | contig 20563 bp, 14 predicted proteins | sample 7278011 | NCBI WGS metagenome assembly JAAUYL01 (sample SAMN14350225, study PRJNA611818) | marine sediment metagenome | isolation source: surface marine sediment (1.8m) | place: French Polynesia: Moorea | collected 2018-08
CACTAATTTTTCAAATTATAGTGGGGGACTTAAACCCTTGGATTTTTAGCTGTTAACGTAGTTACGACCCAGGAGGCTAGCTAAATGCTGAAAGCTAATAGCTAGTTAAAAGACTTTATCGGAAATGTCTATTTGACGAAAAATAGAAATTACGACATTAAAAATGATATAAAAATATTTATTCTGACTCCTGACTTACCCTCCTGGGAGGGTTAGGGGTGGGTTGACTTCTAAGAAATAGCCTAACTATTTGTAGCAAAAATTTATTAATTTGGTATTATACCATTTCTTGAAAGTAGCTAGAGAGATAATGCCTCTAAAATATATTCCTAAATTGATATAGCAATCAGGAATAATTTTTATATAGCAATCCTAAATTGGTCGTGACAGTTTTAATAATAGTTAATTTGACCTGAAAATCTTGAAAATTCTGACTCCTGACTTCCTACTCCTGACTCCTAACTGCCACTAAAATATTAGAACCGATTATGAGGATTGCTATAGATATTTAAGAACAATTAATATCAATCAAAATCCTTTGATCTTCTGACTCCTGACTCCTGAGTTCCCCTCCTGGGAGGGGTTAGGGGTGGGTTGACTCCTCATTACCACTAAAATCTTACAACTGAAATATGATTGCTATATTATTTATTCATTGACTGATAGAGAGGTTGGTTTTTAACTTTTTCTATCCAATTTTGGATAGCTGAAAACTGGTTTAAATCAAATCCTCCTTCATCAGCAACATGAGTATAAGCAAACAAAGAAATATCAGCAATAGTATAACTATCGCCTACAAAAAATTGATGTTTTTCTAAGTGTTTTTCCATTACACCTAAAGCTGCATAACCTCCTGATTGTTTTTGTTTGATTTCTGCTTTATATTCCTCTGCTTTTCCCAAAATACTTATCCAATAACGAGAGGTGGCAATATAAGGTTCATGGCTATATTGTTCAAAGAATAACCATTGCATTACTTGGGCTTGTTCCCATTTATTAGTGGGAAAAAATTTAGTTCCGGCACTGAGATAAAAAAGAATTGCATTAGATTCAGATAAAAATTTACCTGGTTCTATTTCTAATACAGGAATTCTACCGTTAGGATTTTTCTGTAAAAATTCTGGGCTGCGACTTTCTCCTTTTGTTATATCAATTTCTATTCTTTCAAAGGGTATTTCTAATTGGGTTAATAGTAGGCGGATTTTATAACAGTTACCAGAGGGAGAAAATTCGTATAATTTTAACATATTGTTGATTGGGAAAGGGATAATAATTATACCATTTATTTGTAAAAATGCTCTTAATAACCGTATTTGGTATTAAATAGTTTTTGAAGTATCGAATTAAGTTTTAATTCTTGATGTGAGAAGTATAATGAGTTAAGTAATACTCAATAAGGATATGTGGCAACAAAGCCTTAACTAAACGGTTTTTGCCAAGTAATGGGTTTTCCTTGCTTTAATTGTATTGTGTTTTTTAAGGAGAGCATTGACTTAATCAAAGTATAAGGATATAATAGGTCAAAAAGCATACTATTACCCAGGCTGCTAATACCCATACATGAAATCTATCAGAACAAAGCTCAAGCTTAATAACAAACAGAAAACTATGATGGCTCAACATGCGGGCTACTCACGCTGGGTTTATAACTGGGGCTTAAGTTTGTGGAACGCAGCTTATAGAGACGGTTATCAACCTAAGCCCCGTAAACTCAGAGAAGTTTTTACTAATAACACAAAACCTCTTTATCCCTGGATGAAAAACTTGTCGTCTAGAGTCTATCAATATCCTTTCATCAACTTAGGTGAAGCATTTAAGAGGTTTTTTCAAGGGTTAGGTAAACATCCAAGGTTTAAGAAGAAAGGTAAACACGATTCTTTCACAATTGACAACTGTGGAAAACCAATAGAACTGAATGGTTGGTGTCACAAATTGCCTTTTGTTGGTGTTGTCAGAACTTATGAACCTATTGAAGCAACAACTAAAAAAATTACCATTAGTAGACACCCAGGTGATTGGTATCTTAGCTGTAGCTTTGAATTTCAGGCCATAACCACACCTAAAAAAACTGATGTTATAGGTGTAGATTTAGGTGTAAAAACCTTAGCGACATTAAGTGATGGTCAAGTATTTAAAAGTCTGAAACCACTTCAGAGTATGGTAGCTAAATTATCTAGGCTGCAATACCTAAATCGTAACAAAAGAGTTGGTTCTGGTAACTGGAAAAAGGCGCAACTTAAGATAGTGATTTTATGAGTTTAGACGACAGCTAGAATATAAAACTCAGTGGTACGGCTCTGAATTAGTAGTCGTTGATAGATTTTTTCCATCGTCAAAAACTTGCTCGAACTGCGGTCACGTCCAAGATATGCCGTTAAATGTGAGAACTTATGACTGCCAGTCCTGTGGGATATCTATAGACCGCGTATGAGATGCAAGTATAAATTTAAGAAATGCGGTCGGCTTGACCGTTAATCCCTGTGGAGGTCCTGCTGCCGACAGTTCCGGTAGAAGGCGGTCAGACCCCGCGTCGGCGTAAGACGCAAGGGAATGCTGACCAAGAGACAGGAAGTAAACAGTAAAACGTCATAATGTGACATTTTATATCGGTTTTATAGAGCAGAAACTTTTATGATGAGAAAAGATATTATGGAGCAGATTACCGAAAGCTACAAGGTAATGCTAGCTTATCACCAGCAGATCGGAAGTCTGTTTAAAGTTTTAGATAATCGGTTTGCATCGGAGCAGAACGCCAAAAAACTTTTACCTATATCTGCCAATAAACTTTTCGCCGTTTGTGATTATCAGTATATGTTTTTAGATAATTACAGTTTATTGAATCATCAAGTTCCATATGATTCAGGGCTGCCATTTTGGTTAGGTCGCTTTTATGTTAATGCCGATCATTTAGTAGGCGATACTCCTATTGATGATTATCCAGCAAAACAAGTACAACATCTAGCCTTTGTCTGGACTTGGGTAGGATGTGACGATCCTAATTTAGTTGATGCAGATGAACCCGAATGTTGGATTGCTATTGTCGATCCACAGCCTACTAATCCTGAAACTCGGATTTATGATGTTGCTGAAATGGTGTGGAAATGGATTCGCATTGAGACAACAACAGAACAAGAAGCTGACGGATGGATTTTCGGTCGGTTTTATCCTCATGAGTTTGGGTGTGAACTCAACGGTTCTTGGCAAGTAAAGCGTTTTCCTTTGCAGGATATTTCTAGTATATATCAAATCTACCAGCTAATCGTCAATCCGTTAACTGAAAGGATAGCTCAATTAGCAGGAGGTGAAAGCATCAAGAGCTAGTGCCGCTACGCGGAAGTCAAAATTCAAAAGTCAAAATTCAAAAGTATTGCTTGGTAAGGCTTTTAGGATTTTGTAATTTGTCAGTTATTTCCGCCATCCTGCACTAGTAGCAATTTCGAGCTTTGCTTTAATTTTGTTGTATTCTTTGAGGCAGCTAATACCATTTCTCAAAAAGAATGCTATACTTGATCGGGTGGGGAAGTGTGGGAAGTGTGGGGAGTGTGGGGAGTGTGGGGAGTGTGGGGGTAGGGACGTTGCATAACAAAAATGCGTTTCATGTCGCGCAGCGAAACGTCCGTACAACATAAGAAGAATAAACATTAACTTGGCTATTTTAGCAAAAAAGTTATTTCCCCTGTATTAATTACTTAATAACTGAAGTGCGACTTAAGTATAGCAATGCTTTTGGGAATTGGTATAACAATAATTGCGTGTTTTGAGTAAAAAAGAACGTTAACTATAGTTTCTCGGAGTATCATGAAATATCCCTCAACACTTGTAAACCCTCTAGATATAAATTCATGCAACTCAGAGTTTGCCGGACAATATGAAATTGAGCGCGAACACCTATTCAAACTTTTCCCTGGTTTAGATCGTCAGTTCCCATCCCTTGAAGTAGGTGCTGTAATTGAAGATGGAGGTATTTCATACGCGGATCTGGCAATGCTATAGCGCTACGCGCTAGGGAATAGGGAATAGGGAATAGGGAATAGTAAACTGTTAAAGGGTTTCAGGATTTAGAAATGTCAAGATCCTTAATGCGTAGCGCTATAGCAGCTCTTACACTTTGGCTGCAACCACAGCGAGTTCTGGAGATTGGTACTTATCATAGTTGGACATCCCACAATTTAGCTCTCCAATTAAGAGGTGATGCGGAATTAGTAACGATTAACTTACCATATGGTCAGACTCCTCGCCTCAATTCTAGTGGATGGAATGCAAAATTCTTTCCCGAAGATAAAACGCCACTCCTGTTTGAAGGTCGTTCAACAGCTAACCGAATTCAGCAAATTAAGGAAGATACAGCTAACCTAAGTGCTGAGGATTTTTCAGGTAAGTTTGACTTGATTTTTATTGACGGATCGCACTCATATCCCTATGTTGAGAATGATACTAAGTTAGCTCTATCTGTTGCCAATGAGTAAGCTATTATTCTTTGGCATGATTATGGAATACCTGCACGTTGGGCCGGTGTGACCGAGTATTTACTCCAATCATCTCGCGAAGGAAACTTGTACCCACTTTATTGGCTTAATCATAAAATAGACCCGGAAATCAACCTTGTTCTCTATATTCGAGGTCTGAAATAACCAAATGAAATCAGAGAAAGTAACCATGAAAAAGCGTCAATTAGGAAAAACAGATATCAAAATTAGTGAAGTTGGACTGGGTACATGGCAAATGTCAGGGGATGTGTGGGGAAAAAAAACAGAAGCGGAATATATCCAGGCGATCGAGGTGGCAATAGAAGCTGGTATTGATTATTTTGATACAGCTTTAGAATACGGAAATGGCTATTGCGAACAGGTTGTGGGAAAAGCATTACAGGGACATCCATCAGTAGTAATTTCTAGTAAAATACCGCCTCAATGCGATGAATGGTCAGCAAAACCTCAAGGTAACATTGATGATTATTTTTCCCCAGGGTGGATATATAAGTGTTGCGAGACGACGCTCAAAAATTTACGGCGAGATTGCATTGATATTTTATTTTTGCATACTTGGAATGTGGCCTGGGGCGATCGCACAGAATGGTATGAAGCGATGGTGAAGTTGAAAGAACAGGGGAAAATTAGAGCGATCGGCATATCAGTAGGCGATCAGCGTGCTAGTGAAGCGAACAGTCATATCGAAGCAGGACGGATTGATGTGGTGATGGCGGTTTACAATATCTTAGAACAGGAGCCAGAATATACTCTGTTTCCAATGGCAAAAAAACATCAGGTGGGGATTGTAGCACGCTGTCCGTTTAGTTCCGGTGCATTAGTGAGTAATTGGATATCCTCTCAGAAGTTTCCTGAAGGAGACTGGCGGGGTTTATGGACTCCGGATGACTGGGTGGCCAAGCAGGTAGAAATGGTCGATTGGATTAAACCGATCGTCAAAAACACTGACTTATCGATGTCAGCTATAGCGTTAAAATATATTTTGAATAATCAAACGGTTACTTCTGTGATACCAGGTTCATCTAGTCCCGAACATATTCGCAAGAATGCTTCTGTGGCTGCATTACCGAATCTTTCGGAAGAGATATTGGGACAATTGCAACAACTTTGGTTAGATGGCAAAATACACGGAACTTACAATGGTGGGGCTTAGTCATTTCACTTATCAGTTAGCCTCCTAGCTCTGATGGGTAATTTACATTAGCAGCGATCGCTACTAATCCAGAAACAAATTGATAATTTAGAGGCGATCGCTAATAAAGATACCTTGAGGGACTAATATCATTTATCAAAAACTTTTCTATACTTTCTTAAGTAGGGGAGTAATATCATCTCCGTTTAATTAGTGATAAAAAAACTTTCTTCTCTTCTTCCTTCTTCTTCCCTCCTGACTCCTGACTCCTGACTCCTGACTCCTTCATCGTTATTTATAAGTATTCAACCGGACATGATATAAGGGAGTAGGGGACTGGGGGAGAAGTAAACATAATAACAATTAACATTAACTGTTTAACAATTAGGGAAAAAGTTATTTTCCCTGTGTTAATTACTTGATAACTGAAGTTTCTACCAAGTAGAGGATTACTTTTGGGAATTGGTATAATATCATGTCCGTTTAAATAGTTATAATTAAAGTCCGTAGTATTGCTCTAGCCCTACTACAAACAAAAACTTTTTTTCTCACTGATTATCCGGACATGATCTAACTACTGTTTTATAAAAAATATTCCCATTCCTGGAATTTTTGCATGATAATTTCTTGAATTTGTTGTTGCATTTTTTCTATGGTTAAATTAGCATCTATTCGTACTATTAAAGGATTATTTTTCGCTAATTCTTGATAGCCTTTTTTTACCCGTTGATGAAACTGAATATCTGCTTGTTCCATTCTGTCAATTTTGCCTCTATTTTTAGCTCTAGTTAAACCAATTTCTACATCAATATCTAACCAGAAAGTCAAATCACTTTTTAAGCCACCTGTAGCGATATGATTAAGTTGTTGAATTAATGGCAAATCTAAACCTCGGCCATATCCTTGATAAGCAATAGTAGAATCAATAAAGCGATCGCACAAAACTATAGCTCCTCTTTCTAAAGATGGCTTAATTAAAGTTTCAATATGCTGCGCTCTGTCTGCTGCATATAATAATAATTCAGTCTTTTCTTGAATTTGTTCTCCAGATACATCTGCATTTAAAAGTAACTCTCGTAAAGTCTTACCAACTTTTGTTCCTCCAGGTTCTCGTGTGATAATTACTTCTAAATGTGGAGATTTTGATAAAAGTTTACCGGACTGCAATTTTTCTAATAACCAATTTCTTAAAAGTTGAATTTGAGTGGTTTTACCCCCTCCTTCTACACCTTCAAAGACTATAAACTTACCTATCATTTTGCATCAACTCTTGTATATAATTAATTAATTTTTTTTTTGCTTTGCTAATAATTATCAACCTATTTACATTTCCAGCAAAACTTTTATTATAATCTATAATAGTCATATTTGGGTTGTGGGAAGCACTACTTAAGTAGGTAGGCGTAATTAAACGTAACTATGTCCGAAGCGACTGGAACAGAGTGGAGAGAATCAATCTCAATATATTTTGGAGATTTCAAAGTAATTTCCATTTTACTAATTATTTATGCCAACCTACTTATATCATTTCTGAAAAACTTTTCTACATTTTCTTGAGTCGCGGAGAGAGGAGTAGGGGAGTCTTACAGGGGTAGGTTTTTAACAAAGCAGCGATCGCTCGCTTTGATTCAGTTAAAAATTCTCAAAAAAATGTACTTTTTTAGACAATAAATAGCTATAAACTCCCCCCTCCTCCCCCTCTTCCCCCTCTCCCCACACTTCTTTTAGATCAAAGGTAAAAAACCTACCCCTGTGAAAGTAGGGGGGTGGGTAGGGATGTTGCATGCAACGTCCGTACAGAGAAGTAAAAATATGAATAATTAACACATTAGGTGGCTAATAATTATCAAAAAATTTATTCAGCCTGTGTTAATTACTTAATAATTGAAGTGTCATCTAACTATAGCATTAATGCCTAGTAATTAATATTATATTTCTTAAGTCAAGAAGTCAGGTTGATCTTTGGAGTTGTTTATGGCTCGCTACACAGGTATATTTACTGTTGCTGTTAAAATAGAAAATTTACAACCAATTTTTACAGAAATTTTCAGTTATTGTGGTTGTGAAATTCTTTATAATCGAGGAGACTATTTAATGGCTCGTGAATTTCCAGGTCAAGTTTCTTTCTCTAAACTTGTCACTATAGACATAACTTTTGATAGATTAACTAATACTACTGAAAAGACCAGAATAAATATAGTTATTAGAAATGAAGAACTGGCTTTAAAATTAGATAACCATTGCCGTCAAGTATTTGATTTATTAACTAAGTTGATAGTAGAAAATTCTAATTGGGAACTTTTAGAGAGCATTATTGAATACAACAGTTCTATTTGAGTTGTGAAAACTCTACAGCTCTTATTATTAGCGATCACCTCTGGATAAAAGTCACCTAGAAGCATCTCAAGAAAAACTACGGGTTTCAACTTAGACGAGGTTTAGTCAAGATTAAATCTGAAATTAAATGTTATCTTCGTCACTGTAAATGAAGCTTAGTTAGAATTATTTGTAATGTAATAAGGGAATGAATATCTCAGGTTCAGAAAAACACAATTTTTTGTTTAAATCAAAATGGAAAGTCCCTACTATAACCCTGTTTCTGGTTACCTATTACCAGTTATTTATAAGTATTCAACCGAACATGATATAGCAATCCACGCATAGGTTGCGGGTAATTAAAAAGTAAAAAAAAAGTTGAAATTCCTACCTTTTGCCTGTAGCAATAGTGCCTTTTCCCTAAAAAGCAGTAAGATTTTTGCCAGGAATAAAATAGGATTGCTATATAATATTATGTTATACTAAATTCAGTTTAGACAGAAGGTTTATAATGAAGGTAAGGCACTTATTTAACCAATCCTATCCGTTTTTAAGAAGAGGTAATTATTAATTATTAATTATTGAAGAAAATTTTAGTTGATATTCTGACTCCTTTCTCCTAACTCCTTCTGAAAATTCTGGTAAGGATTCAGGTATCTCAAACCCAGTTATAGAGAGACTTCTGAAAACGACTAACTCAGCAATTTAACAGTCTCATTCTCAATAATCAGGAAAATAAAGGCTTGTAGCAATCTTTAATTGAGAATAGGATTTTGAATGAAATTGCCGGAAATACTTATCCACCAAGATCTATAGGCTTTTCCATAGGACCTGAATCCTTACAAATTATGACTCCTGATTCCTGTCTCCTGACTCCTTCTGAAAATTCTTTCTTCAGTCACAAATCTCTCAGATATTTTCTAAAAGTTGCGCCACAATATTAGGAGAGTACAAATTACTAGGTATATCCTTGACTATTTTTGATGAATATGGTAAAGAAGCAACTTTCCTCAAATTCTCTGTCTGAAACAACCACTACGCCAAAATTAGATTACGACTTGGTTATTGTTGGTGGGGGTATTGCTGGCACTGCTCTTGCTTGCGCCCTAAAAAATTCTGGGTTAAAAGTGGCATTAGTTGAAACTAAACCTAAATCTGTAGTTGCAGCTAAAAAACTTGCTTATAATCTTTCGGTAATGTCTGGCAGAATATTGGATGGTATTGGAGTCTGGCAAAAAATTTTGCCCAAAATCAGTACATATCGACAAATCAGTCTTTCTGATGGTAACTATCCCCGCACTGTCCAATTTTATCCTGATGATTTGGCTGCCACTGGTAAGAAACCAACCTCAGAGGAGGGACTGGGTTATGTGGGAGAACATCAAGTCATGCTGACGGCAATGCAAGAATTTTTGGCGGACTCTGAGCAACTTACCTGGTTATGTCCGGCGGAAGTTTTGCAGGTAAATTATCAATCAGATTTTGTGGAAGTTGAACTGAGACACAAGGAGACAGATAATTTATCTGGTGAGGGAAAAACTTTTACCGTTCGGTCTAAGTTAGTCATAGGAGCGGATGGAGCGAGGTCTCCTATTCGTGAAACTGCTGGTATTGGTACTAATGGTTGGAAATATTGGCAGTCTTGTGTGGCAATGACAATAAAAACAGAAAAGTCTCACAATAATATTGCTTTTGAGAGATTTTGGCCAAGTGGTCCGATGGGGGTTTTGCCGTTGCCGGGAAATCGTTGTCAGGTGGTATGGACAGCTCCTCACGCTGAGGCGAAGGAATTGCAGGCGTTGGATAAGGAGGAATTTTTGGCAAAGTTGGAGTATCGCACTGGTGGTTTGTTGGGTAAGTTGGAGTTGTTGAGCGATCGCTATGTTTTTCCGGTACAGTTGATGCAGAGCGATCGCTATGTTCAACATCGTTTAGCTTTGATAGGGGATGCTGCTCACTGTTGTCATCCGGTAGGGGGTCAAGGTTTGAATATGGGTATTCGAGATGTGGGGGCGATCGCTGAAGTTATTAAAGCTGCTCATCAACAAGGTGAGGATATTGGGGATATTAGGGTATTGAAGCGTTATGAAAGTTGGCGGAGGAAGGAGAATTTAGTAATTTTAGGCGTTACTGATTTTCTGGATAGAATGTTTTCTGGTACTTTATTGCCTATAGTGACGGTTCGTCGTTTAGGTTTGTGGGGTATGGGAATAGTTCCGATGTTTAAGTCTTTAGCTTTGCGGGTGATGACTGGTTTATTTGGTCGTCATCCAGAATTAGCTCAGATGTTGTTAGTTAAGTAGATATGTGGTAAAAAATAATGTAGGGAGGTTGTATGGAACTTCTCTACATTAGCTTGACTTTTTTTATAGTCCATCTATAATTGGGAGTATTAGTCCCAAGATCATTCTATCTTTACCGAATCTTCATAAAATCTATAAAATTTTTACTGAATCTTTAAAAACAAACAAGGTAAATACCATAGAATAAAGACATTAAGGTAATAAGCGCTGCTGCTACTTGTACTTGGATGGCACTAAGGACAAAAGTAGCGCTCTTTTTTAAATAAGAGTTACATAAATCATTGTTGGAATTGTTTTCTACTTTAGACTTTTATGGATAAAAGATAGATATTTGATGGGCTAAAGCCCTACTACAAACAAAAACTTTTTATCCCTCATTATCCGCACATCGTATAATTTTAACTCACAACACTTGTGAGCAAAAGTAAGATTTTGTTACTGTAACTCCAACTGAGTAAAAGCAGGAAATATCAAAAAATTCTCATGCAGGTATTAACACTTCAATATCTAAATATTAAACGCTTCTAATAGGAAAAAATGCAAGGTAGTTACTATCAAGTACGGTTGAAGTAACTAAGTGTGATTTCACTTAATAAATAGGAAGATATCTCTCAATCTTCCTATTCTAGAATCTTTAAAATTTACACGATCGGCTTCTACTTAATTAATTAATTAATTAATTCAAAAACACTGTACTTGTAAGCTATACAAAATATAGCTATAGGAGTAAGTAGAAGGGTTAAAGACAAAGTGAAAGTAGATAAGGTGATAAGCGCTGCTCCTACTTGAATTATTTCCAGAATAATAGAAGCAGTTTGTTCAGTTGGCTTTTTCATAAGAAACTCCGAAACGAACTTGGATGGCATTTATATCTAAATAATAAAAGAGTCATAATAAGTATTGTAACCCCCTTTCGGAATCTTTACCGAATCTTCACCAATATTGCAACTTTCTTTCGGAATCTTTACCGAATCTTCAAAAAACTCTGCTGGAATTTCACCCAATTCAATGGTGTTTCACCGGATATATTGTCGTTAAAAAAAGTTACTTTTATTACATTTAACTAAGTATTTACGATTAAGCTGATTACTATCTAACAGTTACCACATTTATTATAATTAAGTTATATGTATTAAAAATGAATAAAAAAGGATTGATATAGATTTTAAACTAGAATTATACTGAGTCCTAGGGAACAATCAAGTAATGTTACAAAGCATTGATACCGAGCGAAAACATAATTTTCTAGCTAATATGAAGTTATGGTAAAGTATGTACAAATAATACCAATCGTTAACCCCTACAAATGATGTAGCAAATAGTGTAGTTCCATCTTTTGCGTAAGTCCTGAGAATAAAGTTTGAATAAGACTTAACGGTATATACAGAAAGAAAAATTGATGAATTTCATAATTCTGTGGAACTTCAGATAAAAATGGTATTATCTGCTATTTGAATCCAGATAATACCAACATAATGTACGGTTGAATACTTATAAAAAATCGGTAATAGGGAACAAAGCGAAAATTAGAGACCTTCCGTGGAAAGTCTCTACAAGAATATTGACTGACTTACCCTAACAATTTTTGCAATTAAACTTAACTGTGGAATTTAGAATTTGACTCTGGTAAGGGGAGTTGAGTTTCAGTTTCCGCTCCTAACAAAATGATGCCTATAGTTCTTTTTTTCAAGGTTGCCATCCAATTTTGGATTTTCCTCTTTTTTTCCTGAAAAAATGAATTGAAGCTAAATTTGTTCAACTGGTAGAAAGTATTCAATAAAAAGTTAGAAAGCATATTACAGGGTCTCCTCTTGGATTGCACAATAAAACAATTGATCTGATGGTAGTTATGCGCCCAATTAGTTAATTTATCTGTCAAATTACTCAACAACAGGAAATATTTCTGTAATACCAATTTGAAAAAATAATGTTACTTAATAATTATGATTAACATACTTTTAGAGGAGATATCTCTTGGACAAAAAAGATAATTTCCGACCTAATATCAAGTAACATTAATTAACCGCAATGTAGGGACGTTGCATGCAACGTCCCTACGAAGTTGTGGAAAGATTGTTTATTACATTTATTTAATGAGACATGATATAAGAAATGGTATTGAAGCCATTTATTCTGACTTCTTGCCCTCCGACCTAACTCCTAATAGACCTGTCCATAAAAGAGGGAGTAGCTAGGGAAGTTGCATGGAACGGAAGTACATATTAGGTGGAAATAATTGATTGTTTCTGTACGATAATTGATTTTATTTTTTATTATTGGAGATGTCTAATAAATAGCCTATATATATCTAGAATTATCTACTTTCCATAGAAAGTCTCTACAAAAATATTAACTGACTTATATTAATAGGTTTTGGAATTACACTTGACTGTGGATTTTGGAGTTTAACTGTAGTAAGGGGAGTTAGGTTTCGGTTTCCACTCCCAACAAAATAATGCCTACAGTTCTTTTTTTCAAGATTGCCATCGAATTTTTGGTTTTACCCTTTTTTTCCTGAAAAAATGAATTGAAGCTAAATATGTTCAACTGGTAGAAACTATTCAATAAAAATGAATTGAAACTAAATATGTTCAAATGATAAAAACTATTTAATAAAAATGAAGAAAGCATTCTGATAGGGTATCCTCTTAGATATGTACCCAATTAATTAATCTATTATTTATTATTACTGAACAACAGTATTTATGTCAAGAACTTAACAATTTATTTCATCAAATCTTCATAAAATAAACAAATCTTTCCTGAATCTTTACTGAATCTTCATATATTGAAAGTCTTTATCTGGTTTTGAATTGAGGTAATATTAATACCATGTACGGTTGAATAGTTATTATTTTGCTTCTTGCATCACCTGATTTTAGGTGTTTTTTATAGCAATGGCCATTACCAGCGCGGACATTCTCGCAACTCTCAAATCTAGTCCGTGTTGCGAATTTAACTTCTGACTTCAGCTATATATCCCACCTAAAACCTGCCACTTTCTATTTAACACCTTTTTCAACCAGCTTTCTGAAAAGATGTCACTTTTTCCTGTTCTTTCAGCTTGACTGGAATCTGAATTACAAATTCACACCCTTCTCCTAATGCAGGATTACACTGAATATTTCCTCCATGTTTTTCGACAATAATTTTATAACTAATTGCTAACCCTAAACCTGTGCCTTTACCCACAGGTTTAGTTGTAAAAAATGGGTCAAAAATTTGTTTAGATATTTGCTCATTCATACCTAAGCCATTGTCACCAATCCGAATACATATCAAATTATCATCTACAATTTCTGTACTAATTGAAATAGTAGGTTTTTTGAGTTTTTCCCGATGGTTTTGTTTTGCTAAATCAAGTATTTGGTTGGAGTTTTGATTACTATTTACAACCCAAGCTTTTCGAGAATATCCTAAATTTTCTAGAGAAGTTTGCCGATTGTTATTGGTAATTTTTGAACTGATATTTAAAGTGGTTTTGCTATGAATGTGAGACCACTTTTTCATATCTAAAACTGTATGACTTAGCTGTTTATTTTGAGCTATCCAACTATTCGATAAAATGGATATTTCTAAAGAATCAATCGCGTTATTCAAAACATTCATAAATACCTGATTCAGGTGTCCTGGATAACACTCAACTAACGGCAAATCTCCGTAGTTTTTAATAATTTGAATCTCCTCGGATTTTATCCCTGTTGCTAATCCGGTTACTAAATTTAATCGATTCTTTAAAATTAGCAATGTACTGTTAATCCCATCATGAATATTTACTAATTTTTTTTCTGATTCATCTAATCTGGCAAAATTACGCAAAGATAAAATTATGGAACGAATACGTTCTGCTCCACTTTGCATTGAAGACATAATTTTTGGTAAATCTTCCTTGACAAAACCTAGCTCTATTTCTTCTATATGAGATTGAATTTCTGCATCAGGAGTAGGATAATTCTGTTGATAAAGATCGATCAATTCTAGTAGATCTTTGATGTATTGATTACTATAGCTAATATTGCCGTAGATAAAACTAATTGGATTATTAATTTCATGGGCAATACCTGCTACCAACTGACCTAAACTAGACATTTTTTCTGTTTGAATTAACTGAGCTTGAGTTTGTCTCAATTCCTTGAGCACCGTTTCTAGTTGTTCCGCTTTATTCCTTTCTCTTGCTTCTGACTTGCGCAGAGCAATTTCAGCTTTTTTGCGATCGCTAATATCTCGTGCAAATATACATTGATATTCTTTACCTTTGAATTCCAAATGATTAAGAGTTATTTCTACTGGAAATTTCTTATTGTGTTTATTGAAATGATAAGTTTCTATTTTGAGGTGACCGCATTTTTTTAATAAATTCCAATGCAGAGGCCATGACTTCTTAGGAAAATCTGAGTTTATCTCATGGATCGTCATCGATAGCAGTTCTTCTGGAGAATATCCTAAAGAATGACAAGCTGCATCATTGACATATATTAACTTTCCATCTTTAGCTATCCAGAAAACTGCATCAGCAGAACTTTCTATTGCAAACTGACTCAGTTGTAGTTTTTCCTTAACTTGCACTTGTTCTTTAACAGTTTGACGCAACTTATTGTTTAACCAAGTTAGAGCTCTAGTACGATTTTCGACTCGTTGTTCTAACAACCCATTTACGGTCTGAACTAATTTTTCTGCTTGTTGTCGGCGTTGAATTTCTGATGCTAATTCAGCATTTACTAACTGTAATTGATTTGGACTAGGAATAGTTAATGCTGTGGGAATTAATAATACTATTATACTGGCAATTAATATAGAAATAATTGCAGTAACAGCTTGAAGTAAACCTGAAAGCAAATCACTGGGATACCACAAACTCCAAGTTTCTATTAGATGGGTTGTGGCGTAGGATAATATACAAATTGCTAGGATAGGAATTATCCAACTTCTTTCTATATCCTGTCGCTTGTGAATAAAATAGATGATTAAAGCTGCAATTGAATAAAAAGCAAAAGTTATTAAGATATTTGAAGTAGTCTGTAGCCAGACTAATTGAGGTGGGTCTCTCCAGCAATCTCCTACCTGAAGTAGGAGTGTTCGATCTAAATTGTTTAAAAAAAAGTATCTTAACATTGTTAAATTAATTAGTTTGTTTGTTTTTAAATTTTTTGTTGTGTTTATATTAACATAATTAAATTATTATTACGGCCATTTTATATTTTTTCAGAAATATTAATAATTCTTGAGATTTGCTAGATTTTATTTATAAGTGAATTATCTAAACATGATATAAGAGGATACAAATTTGGACTTTTTTGACAACATATCAGGAATTTATCCGGATTTAAAACCTACTTTTAGCCGCGAATAAAGTAATATTATGTCCGGTTATATCATGTCCGGTTGAACAGTTATAAATAACAAGGGAGGAGTCAGGAGTCAGTAGTCAGAAGTCAGGAGGGAAGAAACAAGAAAGAAGAAGGAAAAGGAAAAGGAAGAAGAGGAGAAGAAGGAGAAAGTTTTTTGGTCGCGTAAGCGGAACGGAGTTCTATCGCTAATTATCCGGACATGATATTACAGCGGTTTTCCTGCGCGGTAGACCACAGACGTTGCATAACAAAAATGCGTTTCATGTCGCGCAGCGTTTCGGCTGTCGCCGACTTGAATTGCGGAGCTTTGCGTCAGCAAAACGTCCCTACAAGGTTTTGGTTATGGCGATGTGGTTCATCAAGAGCGAAAAGCGCTGTAGATAGTAATAAATTCAAAGATTACTTTTCTTTTAACTTTTGACCAGAAAACAAGGTCTCAAGCCTCCCCTTTCAAGGGGATGAAAAAAATATTCGCCATACGTATTTCAATCCCAATGCTTCAGCCAGAGGTACTGTTAACGCAGTTCCTCCGATAGAAGGCTAACTGATAACTGAAATGACTTTTAACTGCAGTGAAGTAATTCCTTGGTTTGAAAAATTACTTCACTGCCAAATACTGCCCTAAATAAAGGTCTCCTCTTGATTTCAATTAACCTGATTAATCGCTGACCAAGCTCGCAATACTTCTGCAACACTCCATGCTTGAGCAATACAACCACGAGGTTTCATCGGTTCATTGCCATCAAAAATTTCACTGATACTACCAACACCATGCACCATTAAATGCTCTGTCATTGGTTTCAAGAACTCCTCAGCTTTTGCTGGATTATTATAAATTCGTAAATGTGCTACAGCATAAGCACCTATCAACCAACCCCAAACAGTACCCTGATGATAAGCACCATCACGTTGATAAATATCTCCTCCATAAACTCCCTTGTACTCTGGAGCGTCGCTAGCAAGACTGCGTAACCCATAAGGAGTTAATAACTTGTGAGTGCATATATCCATCACCTGTTTTTCTTGCTCTGGTGTGAGAAGGGGAGCGTAACTATATTTACCCATTGGTGGCAATGACAAAGCAAATATTTGATTCGGTCGCAAAGAAGCATCATTACCATTAGGTGTATCTATTACATCGTAACAATAACCACCTTCTTGATTCCAGAAACGAGCAAAACCCTTTTCCTTAATCAACCTTGCTAACCTTTCATAATCTAAATTATCCTTACCCAACTTTTGGGCAAACTTATCCATGATTTGCAAAGCATTGTACCACAAAGCACTGATTTCAATCGGTTTCCCAATACGCGGTGTCACTACCCAGTCATCTACTTTCGCATCCATCCAAGTAAGTTGACTACCTGCTTCTCCTGCATAGATTAAACCATCATCAGTGTCTAACTGAATATTATAGCGAGTTCCTCGACGATAGTAGTCAATAATTTCTGCTAATACTGGAAATAACTCTGCTAATAATTTGTCATCTTCGGTTGCTTCATAGTATGCTCGAATTGCTTCAAAATACCAAAGTGTGGCATCTACAGTATTATAATCTGGTGTGGTTGCACCATCGGGAAAACGGTTAGGTAACATTCCCCGATCTACATATTTGGCAAAGGTTTCTAGAATTGAACGCGCTACATTTAGTTGCCCCGTACAGATGGTTAAACCAGGTAAACTAATCATTGTGTCGCGACCCCAGTCTTCAAACCAATGATAACCTGCAATGATGGTTTTGCCGTCTGGATGTTTGGGGGATTTGCGATCGACTATAAATTGGTTAGCTGCTAATACTAACTGGTTTATCCATTCTGGTGTGGGTTTTGTTTGAGGTTTTGTTTGGGATGAAGTAGCAGTTAATGATTTCCAGAATTTCACTAATGGATTTTTTGTTTCTGGTTGGGATGTTTTAGCAGTGGCAAATTTTTGGATTATCTGCTGGTCGTAAGCACGACGAGATATTAATGCTTGCTCGCCATTAGTAGTGGGATTTTCTTTGGTGCTGGCAACTATAGTTAGAGATTTTCCTACTTCTAATTGAGCATTAAATGTGACAGCGTGTAGGTGGTCTTCTAATTCCTGTTGCCCTCGATATTTTTCTACTGCTAGGTTAAACCCGTAATACCAATCGTTAGCAGGTGTAGATACTAGGTTTTTGTCATCTATTGGAGGATGTGTCAGTAAGTATAGAGGGGTAGCTTTCGGAAAAGCTTGTACACATACTCCTTTGTTAGTTTTGTTGATGTCGATTTTCCAATCGCTGGCGTTGGTATTATGATGATGATCCCGATAGTTGATTAATCCTTTGATGGCTAAGTTTAATGGTTGGCTACCACTAAGAAAGTTATAGTCTATGTAAGTTGTGTTTTCTCCTTCCTCCATCCATATTCGTTTCTCTAATACTGCGTCTGCAAATGTAAATTTCCATACTGCTATTGTTCCTTCTAAATGGAAGCTTTCTATTTGTTGATAACCTTCTGGATTTATTGTTCCGTCTGCCCAACGGTTACAATATAGGGGGTAGTTTTCCTCTTTATATCCAGCAGTTTCGTCTAATTTTGTTAGCAGTAGAGTACGCCCTAATGGGGGTTGGAGAGCTGCTATTAGTAGTCCGTGATAGCGACGGGTTAGGAGGTTGGTTATTGTACCAGAGGCGTAACCGCCTATTCCATTTGTGACTAACCATTCCCGTGATTCAGCTATGTTGAGATTACTACATTTTTCTCGTTCAAAACTGATGACCATAAAGATTTTACTTACTATATATAGTTGTTCAAGGGTTCTTGTTTTCGCCCGGTTTCTTTATATCATATTCAGTTGGTTCGGTTGGTTAAGATGGCACTAATTTCTGGCTTTTTTTAGTTGAATAAAAAGTCATGCGTACAGACGAACAAACCCTTATGTTAAATTCATCATATCACGATAACTGACTTTTTTCTACCTTTCCTACTTAAATTTTTTTGGAGCTTCACAAAATGATAATTCTGGTTATCTTTCAGATTTTGGGGTGTGATATTGGCGATCGCTTCCTCTACTTTTGGGAGTGCTTCACAGAATGACTATTTTGGTCGTTTCTCCAATTTGGCTTTTGATTTGAGCGATCGCTTCCTTTACCTTCATAATTGAATTCCGCTTTTTTTGCGTTGAATAAACAGTCATACGTATATACGAACAAACCCTAATACTAAATTCACTATATCACGATAACTAACTTTTTGCTACCCTTCCTACTTAATTTTTTTAAGCTTCACAAAATGATAATTCTGATTATTTCTCAGATGTTTGTCTTGATATTGGCGATCGCTTCCTCTGCTTTTGGGAGTTTCACAGAATGACTATTTTGGTCGTTGCTCAAATTTGGCTTTTGATTTGAGCGATCGGTTGCGTCAGCAGTATCCTATAGCTCCTAAATAGGTTCTATAGACAGCAAAAATTAAACAGAACCCAGGCACTGCTTGTGGAATTCTCCTTTCCAAACCCAATATTTAATTACTTATGTTTTTTCCTTTCTGTTTCGATTTTCTCTTCTGACTTTTTGCCTTCTTAGCTTTTGCACGCTGCTGAACTACTTCTGGTGGCGGACCATAATCTCCATCACTAAAGTATACTCGCTCTACTATATTTTCCGGCTCTACTTCAATCCACAGCCGGGCACCTCCGGCTTGACTTCTATTCGGTTGATGGGGTTGATAAACTATTTGGCAATCTCCTTGAATTTTCAGAGCGTGGCAATAATCTTTTTTATCTCCCACTTTTATAGCTACTGCTGGATAGGAAGTTCCATGGTCTCTGTTATAGTCTATAGTCTTTCGCAGAACATGAACGATTGTCTTGGCTGTACGTTCAAATTTATTCCAAGTTCCTTGAGGACCTCGACGACCTGGTGTAATTTCTGGCATTCCCCGATGGTTCAGAGGAATTCTCCAAAATCTGCCGACTTTTTTGGCATCAACAACACGACCAGTATTCAGTAGAAGTCGCAATCTACCGGTTGAAATATTGAGCAGAAAAGCTGCTTGTGTGGTACTAATATATGAAACAGTCATAACTATAACGTTATAGTTTTAAGTTATATATATTAATTATATTAGATAATCTTTAATTTACCAAAAAAGTTAATAATAGGTCTATATCCTGCAAATATTTGTGTAGACTTAGACCATACTCTTAAAGCAGCCAAAACTTATACAGAATTAGGATTACGCGACCCCTCTTTAGATTGGAAAAAAAGTTACTAATCTTACCTAACATTTGCTGGAAAAATTAGTTAACAGAAGTTATAGATAAAATACATTTACCCTTCAATAAAACTAAATCCTGAATATCTAGGACTCTACAACTTTCTTGAACATTTAACAAACTGGGAACTATGCCATTTTCCATCTGCGCTCTAACTAGAGTAGCGGCAGTATTATTTAATTGTTGAAGGCGATGATTTTTTCTGACATACTCTAAAGTTAATGCCTGAGAATCTAATAACCAAAAATCAATGTCATATTTTTGGATAAATTTTTTCACTTCTTCTAAATTAGGACTATATTGTGCTTGGATTAAATCATTTGCTCGTTGTTTTATCTCAGCATAATATCCTTGATGATAAGGCAAAGCATATTCCGAACCTACTAAGATTGAACGTTTGGCAAAAGTAGGAATATTATTAGCTTCTAATGTTAAGGAAGCAACGCGGATATCTGAAGGTTGTTGGGCTAAAAATTCATAAAGTTGGGGTGCTTTTCCCACTACATAATTACTGACGGGAAAGTTGTTGGATAAAGCTGGATATAAAAGGAGGATAGTTAATACTATATATATAGATATGGTTTTGATTTTTCCGACTGATTTTGTTTGGGAGGGATGGTTGAGTAGATGGAATTTTTGCCTGAGAAAATCAATTATTAAAGTAAAGGCTATTCCACCAGCTAATGCCATGATAATTCTGAGACTATGTTGACTGTAACGACTGGGATGATGTAG
>JAAUYL010053051.1_pt1 | contig 20544 bp, 15 predicted proteins | sample 7278011 | NCBI WGS metagenome assembly JAAUYL01 (sample SAMN14350225, study PRJNA611818) | marine sediment metagenome | isolation source: surface marine sediment (1.8m) | place: French Polynesia: Moorea | collected 2018-08
CTGAGACGGAAATTGAAAAATAAACAAAATTCAATTTGAATTTCCGGCTTTAAAGAGTGAAAAATCGAAAATGGCGAAAGTTTTGTTCAAGATCATCCTGGATTCAAGACTTGATCCGAGAAATCCATTCTGGCCGCTCTGTCGCCGCCACCCTTGTGGACTGCTTCGGTGGTGCTCGTGCTTGAAAACGCGTACACGTATCGGGAGTACAAAAAGCTACACACCGGGTTGTACTCGTACGAGTCAAAGTGAAAGAAGTGGTGTAGTGATATTTACGTCTCGCCAGTGCTGCACACAAATGTCTCGGCGGACGACGGCGATCCGACCGAGGGCTCCGTCGGCGGCGAATTCGAGTTTGGCTCGGCCTCCTCGCTCGCGTTCCTCACCATCATCATGGCGGCGGCGGCGGCAACGTGGTTAGGTTATAAAACGCTGCTGCTGCTTGCCACTGCCCTTCCCCTCGACTCGACAAGAAGACCGAAGTCGAACGCAGCAGACGAGTGCGCGCTTCGGCTCAAAGTATTCGTACACACTGCATAACATCCAGTCTAGAATATTGCGTAGATCCACTACTCACTCTATGTAGAAATGGATGTGGTGGCCTTCCCAACAATGTACTAGATAGTCGGCGACGGCGGGCTGCCTCGACTTACTACTTACAGTCGCATTGGATTTGTGTGAGTGTATACAAAGTAAAGTCTGCTGCTGCAGACGACGGCGACGGCGACACGACTTGGGATCTTGTGTTTTGTACTACATTGCAGCAGTAGTTCTACTTAGTTCTGCACAGGGAAGCATGGACGATAGGAGTGTGCTGTATCGTAACTAAAGGGAAGTGGAAGAATAAATAGACCCGAGAAAAGTGTTGTTGTGTTGTGTTGGATCTTTTCAGAAACAGAAACAGATTCTGACTAGGTGTTACTCTGTGCTCCCAAGTGCGATTGTAGCCAAGCTACGAGCTAACTTTCAATTTGAACGATCGGTTACATAAACAAACAAGCAAGGGTTTGTTTACAAAATCTACGACGAGTCGAGTGAGTGCAACCAAGAGCAAGAAGAAGGCCATTTTTTGCGCAAAGATACATAAAAGAAGGTCAATAGCACAAGCAAAAGGTCTCTTAAAACTAGAGAAGAAGGTGTAAAACTGGTGTGTTTTAAAATTCAAAACAAGGCCAATAGTCCGATATTGGGATGCAACGTCGCCGGCGCAGACGACGACTGCGGCCTCCTCCTTCTCCAGTATTTCATACATTTCAACAAGAAGACGGAAAAACATCGAGCTTATCTTACAAAAAGACTGATTAAAGTTCTCTGATCTGACCCACTGGAAGGGTCGAATCAATTTGATAATTTGATATTTCGCACCGAATCGACAAAAATCTTGTAAATGAGAAATCAGTCTCTTCTTCATGTTCATGAACACAAAGGTCGACGACAGCAGACGAGTGCTAGAAGCATGCCAGTTCCAAGACCAGACTCCAGTGAAGTGAAGTGAAGATCGTGGAAAAACAATTTCAAAGTTTCCAAAATGAGCGACGTCCAGCCAGGACCCCGGGATATCCCGGCGTCGGCGGCCTCGGAGAAGAAAGACTTCGCCTCGACGCATCGGGTCAAGAAGCTCTTGGAGACATACACCATGACTGCCGACCGATCCTTGATGGGGCCGGACGCGTCCGATCACAAGTTCTACGCTGCGGCGGCCGCCGCGGCCTCGTCGTACAAGTTGCCTCCCGATGTCGAGCTCAGTAAAACTGGCCCGTCGTCGGCCGAATCAGGGGGGATCCCGAGTGCGGCGGGGGTCAAAATCGACCTCGCTGCGACCAAGAGGTTGCAGGCGATGCACGGGGGTGGCGGCCTTAAAGGTGGAGCCCTATCTCCTCCGCCTCCTCCTCCCGTTCATCAACACCATCAACCTCCGACGTCCTCTCACAATGGCCTCGGTCTGGTCACCCTGTCGAGGATGGACGGCAACGGGTACGATCCAGAGCTGGCGGCTCGTCAACGAGCAAGATCGGGGAGTGATCTAGGCGGTGGAGGCCGTCCGTTGTCCTCTCAGCTCCATTTGACCGGTGAAATGATTCGCCAGATGAATGCCGTGCCGAACGCCAAGAAGCCGGCCTCGTCGGCGACCTCGGCCTCCGTGGCGGCAGCCGCGGCCGCGGCCTCGCTGGCTTACCAGCAGCAAATTCAAATGCAAGCCGTTTACGAGCGAGCCCTCAAGGTATGAATCAAAATATGCAGGAACAGTACTTACTTTCTGTAATTGCGTTACATGCTGTCCTCGTCGTCATTATTTATAAAAGACCTGGAGAGCTAGACAGCTTCATAATACGTTTTGTCTACCCTCCTTTCGTGGGTGTAGTGCGCGCCACTATGCAATTTGGTTTGGGAGAGTCTTCTTTTATAATGCACACATAGCTTACATGGACATGCCTTTGCCATACATTAGTTTTGAGTACATGTGTGTTTGAAGGAAAGTAAAGTAAATAACTAAGTGGGCAGATACTACCTCCTTCCTCTTTTTCTACAAAATACAAATACCCTCCCACAACTTGTGGACTCGAGTTTTCACATTATAGTTTGCTGTTATAGCAACAATGGAGCAGACCCTCCCATTTTCAAGCTAAAGGCTACGGCCTTTATTTGCCTAAGACACTCGCGAGGCGAGTCGAGTCGCGTTGCAATATGCAGATGAACCCATTCTAAAATGCATTTCTCCTTCTAATTTTGCAGGAAAAGTCGTATCTCAAGTACAACAAGGTACACCACTCCTCTTCGCATGAGGCAGGAAGTGGAGGACCACCATCGGCTACTTTCAAATCGCCCGCCGCGTCGGCCTCGGCGACGTCAGCCTCGGCGGCCGCGACGACGATGGCGCCGGTGTTCAGCTCCCGGGATCGAGGTCAGGCCGACCTCTCCGAGACGAGGCTGGCGGCCAGGGAAATCGCCTGTTTCGAGGTCGGCGGGGAGAAGCGGTGTTGCCTTCCCCAGATCTTGAACAGCGTCCTCGATCAGATCAGCTTGCAGGCTATTCATGCAGCCTGCGACGAGCTCCAGATCTACTGCTCGACCTGCACCCCCGAGCAGTTGGAGGTGCTCAAGCTGGCCAAGATCATCCCGATCACGGCCTCGCAGTGCGGCCTTATTACCAAGAGCGACGCCGAGCGCCTCTGCTCCATGTTGCTCGACAGGAGCCCGCCGGTCGCAAGCGCCTCCGGTTTCAACGCGATGGCCTCGCCGTTCAGCTTCAGGGTCCAGCACGAGTGCTTCGGCAAGTGCCGGGGGATCGTCCTGCCCGAGGCCTACACTTCGGCGACGGCGAAATGCATCGAGTGCCTTGAATGCGAGGGACTGTTTTGCCCGCCGAAATTCGTGTGTCATTCTCACCGAAACAAAGAGAACAGAACGTGTCACTGGGGTTTCGATTCCGCCAATTGGAGAGCCTACCTCCATCTGGCCGACGATTACACGAAGTCCGAGAAGGACAAGATGTCCAAGACAGTGTCGGACTTCAAGTCCCGATACTCGACCACCCCCACACAGAACCATCACAAGCGTAAACAGGTAAGGCAGTCCGAATGTTTTATTAACTACATGGTGGCTGATTTTAATGAATTTCCCACAATTCGTGTAATTCTGTGACCGCAAAGCCACCAGCCAGCAGACTCTTGTCATTATTGAAATAATTCCTATCAAGTGCAGTAAAAAGTCTCGAAATATTGCGTCACCAGGTCCAGATTGAAGTTGACAAAAATGTAGATATCTATTTGTGCATTTTAATTTGATCTGACGTTTGATTTTTTAGACAGTTTTCCTTTTGAAAAAGAGGCTTATGCAACTAGCGATATCTTTGCCGATCTAACCGAGCAAATAAAGTTTTTTTTGCACTCTCTGCTGTGCACCTTTTCACGAAAAAATACAGAGAGAAACTTGCCTGGCAACCGGTTTCATTAAACGTCGACGTCTCGATTCTCGCTTTTACTTTGCAACAACAATTGCATTTCATTTTGTTGCAACTGCAACAAGCATTTTATTAAGAGCATGTGTGATGTCCTCACATTTTGTAGGAGACAGAGAAACACATTTTGCCGGAACTTTTTTATGTAATCGCGGAAACGTCAAGATTCGAATCTGAAATTGAAAAGTTCAAGCCAAGATTAAAGTCATTCTTGAAGGAATGGGAGCCCAAAATTGCAATATAAAATGCTTTTAGAGACTGGAAAAGCACTAGAAAACATAATCATGTGAACAACAACAATGTATAGTATTTACCTCTGGCTCGGAGTTCTGAGGATATTGTGTGTATTTGTGAGCTTAGGCAAAAGTCTCCCCCCGCAGCTCGAGCTTGCTCGATCAAGGCCATGCACTAAATAAGTTCTATTTACAGCAGAATGGCAAGCAAATATGTTGTAGTTCCAGTGCTCGATTTTCTGGCCCAACCTAAGCTTTATGTAGCCATGTTCTTACTTATTTAGTTGGGGAGAGTAAGTTTACAATTCGGGGTGGATTAGTTTTAACAGCGCTAAAACTATTTAGGAGGAAGGGAAGCATGTTCTGTGGTGTATTTTGTTTAACAAATGACCTGTACTAATGATCACACACATGGAGAGGAAAAAACAGGCCCAACCATTGGCCAAAGAAGACTCATATGTGCATTGATAGAATATTTTTAAATGCCCGCCGACTCTCCAAAAACCAGCATGCAGCATATTTATTTTTCACTTCTTCTGGCCACAGCAATCTACCAGACATGGGACTGTATCAAACCTATTCATGAACATGTTCAGTACATATGGAGTGTAAGACTAGGTTTCCAGCTCATTGGAATTTCATGCAGTGTTATGTAGAGACTAGAGAGTGGGAGGCATGTGCAGGCAAAGCAATCTTCTCTTAGTCGTGTTGCCTTATGGCAATTTCGTCTGCCGAACGTCGGTCTCCAAAGCCATATAATATAGATACTTTGCTGCAGTCTCTTTGGTTGTTTACCTGAATTTTTGCCTGCTTCTCTGTTAGATGCATAAGTAGTATAGGCTCTCTTTGGAACGTGATTTTGTTTGTGAACACCAGCAGACAGAGTCTTTTCAGGCATGTTTTCTCAGGCGAAGAAACTAGTAGAAGAAGGCAGAGTTTTTCGCAAAATGTATGATTTCCAGAATGCTAAAATTACACCCCACCAGCCGTTTGGTGAGAACTTATTTATGATTATTTTGCGGTTTGCAAAAAAATAAGCCACCCTTATTTTAGTCTGCGAGCTTCCCAAAGTCGTAAAAATGTATGCTCTCCAGTCTCCATTTTTATATTCGCAGTCTGTGGTTTTCCTGTATTTTTTGCAAATTCATAGGCAACATGACTTTCTGTTTTACAAATCTCATTTCCTCAATAAAATTTTGTACGTGAGCTGAGCCGCAATTTTGTTCTGTCAAATAATCAGCTTTTTTGACAGACATATTAATCGTGGGGTATTCTGGAGTAACAAATGATATGGCAATAAGTTTAGCCAAATTTTGTGTTTCGAGCTCGCGGGTAAATGACACGAATCTTGTCTACCGGCTCTGCGACACGATCAATCTAGTGAAAAGTTTAGCCAGGCAAAAAAAGTTTTGTATTTTTGGCCACATGCAAATATTCTGCGAAAAAAGAACAGCAAATTCAGCTTTAGCATTTCGTGTCATATCAAACTCCAACTCCTTTGACTAGCCTTTCAAATGCAACTTTTGTCAGGTCAAAAATGAAGTAACAACAAAATTGGTGCTCGGAATCTGAAAAACAGGTTTGTAATGTCTCTGAAATTGAAGATTTCTTGCTTGGCAACAGCAGTGCAAAAATATCGACGACATGAGAACACCTTATTTGAGCTTTTAATGCGTTCAAGCACTTTCCGAAAATAAATAGCAAAATTCCCCCAACTTCGGGAATTTCTTTTTACACTGTCGAAGTCACAAAAATTCCTCGCAGCTCATTCGCGGCGCGATCCGCAAGTCCGCTACTAACCGCTGAACGACAATTCTTCGGTCCTCGTCAACTGAAAAAATCATGGAAACTGACTTCTACAAAAACATTTTAACTTTGTAGCCAAGATATAGTCAAGTCTCAAGGTCTTATTTTTTGCGCGTTTTGTCCCGTCCACCCGCCGCCGCCTCCTCAGTTCAACTCTTTCTGAAATATTCTTTGATACTGACCTCTTCCTTTTGCTGTAAAAATATATATTTGTGAAGTAGACATGCCATGAAAAATATTTAACATTTTAAGTGGTAGTTGTAAGTAAATGAAATTTCGCAGTAACGACTCGTCAAATCTACGTAGAGGCGCCACAATTCAAGGTGCAAAAAATGGACGTTGGGTCGCGGGTTTAAGTTCGACTAAACATTGTGTATGTACAAAAGAATTTTAAATGGTTTTTGGCTGCCTACCATATTTTCGGTCTTAATTTCTTTTACCCGTTTTAAAATAAGTAGATGATGAGGGTCGGTCATTGGTAGTTCTATTCTGCCTCTGTCCGCAAAAAAATAAGCCCAGTTTTGAACAACGTTTTTTTTCAACTCAGCTAGCTCAAGATTTACGAACTTGTAGTCTCTATTAGTGGTGGTACCCGAAAAATGCTTTTGTATGGCAAAGAGTTGTGTTGCAACCTTGAGCAGGGAAGAATATATTTTGACTTTTATTGCCAGCCCGAGCGATTGTCTGATTAAAATTCAGCTAAAAACGTCGCGCGTCCCCGGTCCCTCTCAAACCTTTTTTTTTTACCAATTTTGCTTCGAGACAGGTCTGGTCGTTGTCTGCGACATGACATGTTTAGTTCCAAATTTCAAATACAGATGGTGGCGCTGGTGTTTCAATTTTTAACCGGGCAGTTTGGGCTATAAAAATTAATATGTTTTTCCAGTATATGTGGGGGACCGTTTGTGATACGAATCTCATTTCAGTCCAACGAGCGAATGCGTGCTACATGTGCTTAGTTTTTCATTTTTCAAAGTAGTAAAACTTTTTTGTGAACTCCAACTCAGCAGTTGTTGTTGTTTTTCCAGCCTTTTCCTTGCTGAACCGACACAATTTATTGCTGAAACATTAGAAAAATATCGAGTTAGAATCGCCATTTTTCAACATTTTCTTGGCTTAATTCATAATTGAGGCACCGTGTCTTTTCAGGACATCGTATAAAAACCACCGGCGATGTAGGGACCGAGGGCAAAAAGCCGTCCTTTTTTGTAAATAGAGGATATGTAGAAGTGAAAGTGCGTGTCTCCAACGCAGTCTCGTTCGTAATGTGGTACTTAAGTTCGACTAGTCGGCCAAGCTAAGAAAAAGTCGAGCAAAAAATGGCATTCCTCGTCGTCGAAACCTATGTACCGTAGGATGTAATGAACAAAAAATCAAGGCCTTTGCTTGCTTCCTATGTGGAGAAAAATAAACCTCGAGTCTGGCTGATATTTGTATTAGACGGTTTTACCTTGCATTTTTTGCCGAGTGGCAAAAAATCTGTTAGAATGAGGGAGAGCCAGACAAAGGAAAGTTTTATGTGATCCTGTGCTAGTGAGAGTAAGAATTTTTTCCCCGACCCCAAGTCCGTCCTTATTTTTTGCCCCCGGTCGTCGTCTAACAATGAAGCCACAGGAGAAAAATATCAACCCAAATTTACACAGACGTGTTTAACGTTGTCCTAATTCTTAGCCTTAAAGGTTCCACCTAACCTATTCAAAAATGTAATTATGGCTAGACGACAGAAATGAGGTTATTCAATCAAGAGACCATGTAATCTAGTGAGACTTGCATTATTTATTTTTGTGAGCAGGAGGCTTCTTAAAAGAAAAGCTGTATTTCTATATAGGGAAAAAGGAGAGAGTGGCTACGTAAGTAGATAGCGAGGACGGAGTTGCATTATGACGTAGAGTCGTCGCTCTTCGTTTTACTTTTATATAGTACGTCTTCAAGTCTCGTAGCCTGCTTTTCATCAGCATCGCCGCTCACAGAAGGAGAGGCGTCTGGCTCGAGTCGAGGCTGCTACTCGTTTACTAGAAAGCGGAGGACGCGCCTTCAGCCTCGTCATGCTACAAGCAGACTACAGAGCGACCTCGAGAAACCGGCGACGGCCTCGCGGCCTCCGTTGGTGCAAGTCTAAGGCTTTCCTATACTACTGTACCAACCAACTCGAAACGCGAATAATAGATGGAGGTCAATACTGAGATCCTTGCTCAGCCTCAATGACCTCGCTCGCAAAACGCTTTGAATGCATGATAGCTTCGATATATCAGTATCTAGATTTGAGGAGGGGAGAAGCTCTAGAAAAATTCGGGAAACTAATACATAGTGCCAAGGACATCAAAATCTAAAGCACTAGACGTGACTGCGAAGGCTGAATTATTTTGCTGAATAACGCCTCTAACGTGTGCATTAATGTGAAGCCTAGTTTTCGAGGCATAGTCATATATAGTCGTACAGAATACCTAAATAACAAGCAAGGCAACAACTGAAACTACTGCTGCTTGTAAATATGTGAGTGCGTGTGTGCATAACTTATAATGTGGGGAGGGGGTGGCGGTGAGCTCAGCTTACTATGTTACGGCTAGACTTACTACTGCTAGCACTCCATACGAAAAGTAGGGCAACTATTGATCACGAACAGCTTTGCCTACCCTACCCTACATATACGAGGAGGAGTGCTATGAATCGCGCTGAAGCAGCTGGCAAGAACAGCTTCGTCGAGGCCGTCGAGGTCCGAGGCTGCCGCCACTCCCGAACTAGGAGCTCGAGGCCACGACGTAGTTGTAGTTGAAAACAGGTTCAACTGTGTCAACTCAACCCCTTCTCCAGACTAGCATGCATAGCAAGTTGTTAATATTTAAACGCGATGGCGGTGCTCCTATCGATCATAAGTGTAGGAGGAGGTTCTCTCTCCACAAGTAGACTAGAAAAACGCTGCCGTGGCGGAGGAGCAGCAGCAGCATGGCCTCGTTTTTGCCTTGCCGACGACCTCGATGCAGGAGAGAGGCTCTATATAGAGTTAGAAAGGGGGTGGCGGAGTAGACAGACGTCTATCCTGTGCTACATATCTAGCTAGCTTTCCAAGCATTCGCTTCGCTTCTCGCGACCCCTTTTTCAGACCTTTCCCTAATGTATTTTGTCGTGTCGTGAGTCTAGTCTCCCCTCTTCTATTTCTTCTTCCAAGACAAGCTTTGCCTGTTTGCTCACAAAAGGGACAGCGACAAATCTCACTAGACGGCCTCGCAGCCTCGCCGTGGCCTCCATTTGTTTGCTTGAAAGACAGAGGAGAGAAATTCTTGTAACGTTGCCATTTTATGAATTCTGAATTGTTTATGGACCTTGCCCAACTCTCTTGAAAAACGGCCTGAGATTTTTGTAATGACTAAACGACTAAACGAAGCAGACGCCGTCGTCGAGACTTGGCTGTCTAGCTTAAAGATATCTTCAGAGTAAATAGCTAAGAAATGTGCTGGCAACTACACATATTTTTTCCAGCATTTGAAAAGTTACATACCGCTCGTCTGCCTCCTCCTCCTCCTCTTGAGTTTTGCTTTGCAGGCCAGTTTTTTCAAAAACTCTGTTTTTTCGATTAAACATGTTACTTGTCTCCACTCTCCAGCATCTGGAATTGACATCAGACATTCTTTTTATTACGGGAGATGGCTCAATAAAATCTCTGAATGAAAACATCTGGGAGGATTTAAGCTTAATCTGCCTATAAATATAATGTTAGGGTCGATTTCTCTTTTAGATACACCACCTACCCCCTTCCCTTCCATAGGTTCATTTTGAAGTTACTGCGCACTTTATCAAGAGTTAGCTCGCGCGAGTACTCGTTACTGACTCGGCCTCCTGTCCGTACGTCTATTAATCATGTGTGATTTTCAGTTTCCAGCTCTTCCTTTATTTTGTCGTCCAAGTAAAAATTTATTTACGTTGGCATGCAGAGGCAGTTTTTTTCCGTGAAATCAGAAAATATGCCTTGGCTGGTTGGCTGCAAGAACTTCGATTTAACGCTACGTCTGCTTCGATTTCGACGAGAATATGTGAACACGAACAACTACCCTTTAAAACGCACCGTGATTTTTCACGGATTTTTGCAGACGAACTCTATGTTCCATTGTAAAAACAGCACGCAAGAGCTGAGGGGGTGGGAGTACATGTAAAAAAAGCGAAACATTTTGCGTCACAGACGATATAATTTCACCTCCAGGATGGATGACTGTGTGCTGGAAAATTCCAATAGCGTAGATATGTGAAATTGCTCTGCGTTTCTCCAGCAGACTCCAGACTCCAGGTTGTATTTATGTATACCATAGATGGCAGACAACCACATGTGTGCTTGAATGTAAAGGGTTGAAGCAAAGCATTCAACAGGATAAGAATAGGAGAGTGTACCGCTACAATGAGTCTGCAAGAACCGACTTTGCTCAGGTCTATACTATGTACACCCTTGCCATAAGTTATTGTCCTCTGGGTTTTTTTGCCGCCCTCCCCAACTTCCCTATTTTTTGCGCACCCCCATCTCTATACAAGTACCGAGAGCAGTTTTAAAGGATTGAAATCGTACGAGTACGTATTTAGGTAGATGTCTGTGGTGGCGCTAGGGGTTAGTGGGTCAGGGAGCGAGACTGTTTTATGTACTTTGTATTACATACTTACTAAAGGGGTGGTGGAAAGGGAGAAACTTAGTTCACTTATCCCATTAAGAACTCACGAGCGGTTTTTTCTTTCGTATAGTTCCTAGGGTCGGACTTATATAACCTCATGTAGAATTTTCTAAATTAAACTGCAAGATGATCGTGCCTGATATTATTGAATGTGGAGCGACCAAACAAAGGCATGAAAAAATGAAATTCTACTGCCAACGTAGAGGGTATTATTATTATTATTGTTTTTTTTCGTGAAATTGATCAATGATCAGAAATACTTAGTAGAGGGGAGGAGGCAGAGTTTTACAGTTTTAAACACTCGTGACTGCTGAGTGCTGCTGTTCACATTTGTTTCCCGCGAGCTCTCAATTTACTTACCATTTTTTGCCGAGGCTGAAATGAGGTCGTCTATGTACACATACACTCACGTCGCCTTTCGAAACTTTTTTGTCTATAGTCGGACTACGTAGCATTAAACTAATATCGAGGACATCAGACATGTAGCAAAAAATGGTTGACCTAATAAATGCTGGGAGAAAGTATTTCTTATTGCGTTCTATTCTTTTTTTACAGACGGATTCCATGGTCTATCCCCACCATAATGGAGGCCGCGATCGATCGCTGGAGGACAAGTCACCTCGTGGAGGTCATGACGGCCTCGGCAAGAAGGCGAGGCTGGACTCGGCCGACCTCGCGAACCCCAACCCGGCCATGTTGAACGCAGACGCCTACGGGTTCTACCTCTACCAGTCATGGGCGACCGCCGCGGCCTCGGGCAAGCCCCAGCCCCCAATGCACCCCGCGGCAGCTGCCGCCGCCGCTGCTGCCTTCACAGCCCACTACAACCAAGCCATAAAAGTATGAACCAAAATTTCTTATTTTCCAGAGCCAGACATTTGTAACTTGTTTGAATTGCAGGAAGGAAAGCCACCCCCTATCCCGCCCCCAGGATTCATGCCACCCCCCTCAAGTGCCGGTCACAATGGAGGCGGTTATCATCGTGGTAGTGGAGGAGCAACCGGAAGTTCAGGTTACGAGGCGAAGCCATCGTTGACCTCACCGCACCAGTCTCACCACGGCCATGCTCAGCACCAGATCTCCCCGTCAGAATCTAGATCGCACCACCATGTCTTGGCCTCGGCTGCGGCCTCCGGAGGCCATCATCGCGTCAAATCCAGTCCCATGTCAGACAACGGGGGAGTCTCGCCCTCCGAGAGGCTGTCACACAGTAAGACTTGCCTATATCTGGAAAACCCTAAAGCACTCTATGACCGTTAATATAGTGCTTTAGAAAACCCTGAGGCCGAATTTAACCTATTTATATTTAGGCTACGAATCGTCGGCGACCTCGCCAGGGGACTATGTTTCTGTCAGCACTCAGTTGAGAAGATCGAGGCCGTCGTCCTCCTCGTTGGCTGAGGACATCATGAACATCAAAGCGGCCTTGGACGGAGCCTCCGTGACGGCGAGAGAGAGGACGCTCAAGACTCTCGAGAGGTTGACGGCGAGGCTGGCTTATGCCGAGTCAGAACGAGACATGGCAATCGGTGATTTCAATTTTAGATTTTAATTCCTTGAACTTGTTTCTTTGAACTTCTTCTTTTACAGAGCATCTGAAGCAGCTCCAGAAGAAGTACGAGAGGACAGAAGACGAGTTGGGAAAGAAGAGAGCAGAACTCCGCGAGGCCTTGAGAAACGACGGCAGTGGAAGTCAAGTCAGCCCACATTTGCCGCCCCCGACCTCGGGCCAGCGAGAGTCGTCGAGGTCGGCGGCCGGCGGCGTCTCCCTGGAGCCGATCGGCGATGACGATCCCTTCAGCAGTGCCTCCGTGACGGCCTCGAAGCGAGTCGAATACTTGTCGAAAAAGTACGGTTCCATGACTTCGGTCGGCTTGCCCAAAATGGACATCAAGTCGCCGGCAAGAGTGATTGAGGAGAAGGAGCGAAGTTGCGGAGGCAGTTCTCGAAGCAGTCGAAGCTCTCAGCCGACAGGATCGCCGCCATCCTCGACGGCGATGCTGTCGTCGACAGCCCACAACGTGGACACAGAGTCCCCGCACACGAACGACTCGTTGCCAATGCGAACAGCATTGAGGAGAAGATCGGGAACTCCTGCCAGCGTTCGCTCAAGGGTAAGATAAATCCTAATACAAGATCGAACAGATAATAGCAACTTTTAATTTTAGGAGTCTGAGGACCTCCGTGAAAGAATGATGACCATGGAGGCCGAGTTGAGAGCGCTCCGGGACGAGCTGTCGACGAGGTCGTCGGCGAAGGCCGCCGCGGCCTCGGCGTCGTCGAACAAGGAAGGCTTCGAGGCTTCCGTCGTGAACGAGGTCGACGCCGACGATGATCGCGATGGCCTCGATCAGCCTCCGCTCCGGATTGCAAGTCCTCCTCCAGAAGATCAGGTCGAAGAGTCTGCCAAGCCTCCGAACGGGAATGGCAATGGCAACGGGACTGGTGACGAGCATTATGATGATAACAATGATAAAGTGGTGGTCCCTGACAAGAAGACCAACCAAGAAGAAGGTGATACGAATTCTAATCAGAAACAGAAAGAGGACGACAAAACCGACAAGGATGTTGGGGAGCCTAGCGCCAAAAAGGCCAAAGTTGAGGCTGCGCCACCGACAGCTCCTGCTTCTGAGACGAAATCCGGTGAAGAGGTTAATGCTAAGAAAGAGAACAATATTAAAAATGATGACAAAACCAAGCCCGAGACCGAAGTCAAGGACTCTTCTGACAAGAAATAAAAACTTAGACACGAAATTCTTATCCAGAAAGAACTGAAGACTGAAATCACAACGATTCATGCTACTGCTGCAAGCCATCAGAGTTGCACACACTTTTAAGAAACTTTTTGAAATTTTCTTATTTGAAATCGAACATTATTATGTACAATAGGGTAAGTAAAGCAAAAAGATATCAGTTTAAAAACGAAAATGCCGCTGAAGAAACTCTATAAGACTGAAAAATACATTTGTCAATTTTGCCTTCCACACTTCAATCAGAGAGACGAGTTTTTGTGAAACATTTGAGTGGAACAATCATCAAAACAATGCAATTTCACAAGTTTTTTCCCTCTTCAAAAAAATCCGGCAGATGCAGATCCTTAACCTCTTTACCTTCTAATTCAACAATAATTACTCTTAATGAGATAATTGCTCAAGCAAATGCAATAGCTCTTCTGCTTTTCTCCAGTTTTCAAATGTTTTTCACAGAAATCTCTCGAAGCAAGTTGTTGGTTAAGACGAAAAAAACTTCAATGATACGGGTCCCCCAAACAACTATGAAATATATTTCAGAAATATATAAATACGTAAGAAAAAAGCACTGAAAGCAACTTTTGATATAGCATCCAATGAGCGAAATTAAGCAAAAATAATTAAAAACCGTCGATAATCTCGGTGTCATTTCACGAACAAATTGAAAAATTATCCATGTTTTCAAACAAGCCTTGACTTCTGTCCCACTAAAACAAACTATGTATCGAATCCACTATGATCGTAAGTTTAAGACTTATAATTACTATAATTAATATTATTATTAGAGATTTAAAATCTCTTTAAAGATTTTATCTGATAAAAAAGAAAGCTACACTATTACATAGAAGAGACTGCAGCATACAGATATGCTTTTGACCACCAATTATTACGTAATTATAAAACCTACATGCTTATGTTATTAAGAAATATTAAATAGAGTTGGCTGACGAGATCGAGTAATGCTGAATCAGAATGTAAGACGTAAAAATCATTCTTTTAATTGATTTCTGTTTTAAAATGCCTGTGATTTGACAATTTTCATTTTCCCCAACTTTTTGAGTTTTTCGAGCAAACTTTTTTGACAAAAGCTTTTTTATAAAATTCAGTCTTCTCCGTTTTCATACTGGACAACAACTACTTGTCAGTTGTCACTATTTAAGAATTATTCTAAAAATCTTTGCATATAAACATTAATTATAACTGCAAATGCATTATAGAGTGCTTGTATTGATAAAAAGATCGAGCGAGAAATAAAAGACCGAAGAGCGCCAATTCCTAAAAAATAATTGTTACTTTATTTTTCAAATTAAAAGGAGGTAGTAGATAAAATGCCCAGGGCTTGCAAAAAATACTAGTTACTAAGGTTGAGTTTTTTCTGTGAAATTGAGTAGGGGCTTCGTCAAGGTTTGGCGAGGACGCCATCGAGAACGTGAATCAATCCAGATTTTGTTTCCACGTCGCCTCTGACGACTCGAACAACAGATCCATCAGGTCCGTCGATCGTAATTTGACCATCAGCATCGACGTTGACTCGAATAATGTCTCCTCCGGCAGTTTCAATCTGAAATCATACAAAGTTCCGTGATATTTCTTAGTTCTTACCTAAACGAAAACTAAGCTTACGGTTCCGGATTTGATCATGGAGGTCGGCATCGAACCTAAGACGACATGCCTGAGCACGATCTTCTTCGCCACGGACGGGGGCAAGTTGTTCAGGCCGCCGTCGGGGAAGGCCGCGGCGAAGGCTTCGTTGGTGGGAGCAAAGATCGTGATGCCAGACATGCCAGCACCTTGCCGCTTAAGCTCTTCGTCCAGCTTGACCCTCTTGACGGTCTCGAGCAGGACCGAGAAATCCTTGGCGGCGAGAGCATTAGCTTCGGCCTCACTGATCATCTCGACATCATTGAGGCCAGACTCCGTCTCGACGGCCGAGCCGGAGGAGAAGTCCAACACTGTCGGCTGGTTCTGGTTCTGATCCAGTTCTGGCTCCCTGATGTTAACAGCGACGGGGGATGGGGAAGGGTTTTGTTGGTAAACCGAGAGGGAATTGACGGGCGGCTCTTGTCCAGATGCTGTTATGTAGCCCTCCGGATAATAAACAGCAGGTTGCATCTCGCGCCTAGGATAATATGGCCCACGTTGGACCGGCCTCGATCTGGTTCTTGGTCTCGAGAGCGGCCTCGGCCGTGACCTCGGAGGCTGAGGGGCAGTGTAGGTGGTTGCAGGCTTAACCTGTGGGGACTGGTAAGTGAAGGGTATTGTGTTACAGGGTTTGGAATAATAGTAAGTGTAGGTGCGCTTAGGTTTTCTAGTTCTACGGTATACCAAGGGTTGGGAGGAGGCATAGGTCCTCCTTGAGGCCGGCTTTTTATAGTAGGTGCGAGAACTGGTGTAGCTTGGCAAAGAGTTCGAGGTCGCCGCCGCCGGCCTCCAGGATGAGCCCGACCTCGGGGTGTAGAAGTCGGTGTTACCGTCACTTCCGGTTACGTAACCCGTGTTGTCCCTGATGTAGTAGGTTGGCGAGGCCGCGAGGCTGCTCGCAGCCATGATAAAGACCAAGATAAGACAGACCTTCATCGTCTCTTCTTATCTTCTGCCCTTAAAAATCCGAACACTGGTTTAATTCAAATATTTGTTTTGAATTGAATTTCACAGAAAATTTGCCAAAATAAAATGGCAAAGGTGAAGGCATTTTAATGCAAGCAAAAATTGATACCATGTACGTAAACTAGAATGAAATATGGCTCACCCGTCACCACAAATCTTTCTTTAGCTCAGAAGTTTTTAAGGCGATATTCCAGCATTTTTTGCAACGGTTGTGATGCGAACAAAAACGACACAACACTAAACACTCTTTCAATGATTTGCACAGAATTAATGAATTCAAAACGGGTTGCCAAAAAGTTCATGTATCAAAAATATGCCAGATGTGTGTGCTTGCTTTTTAGTGTCTTTTAGAACTGCAATTAAATATCACGCATATTTTATGATTTTTTTCGGGAAACTTTCTGCTTGGTTGAATAATTCTGTGAAAAGCCGGGAATTTCTACACGTCTTCATTTTATTTTTCAAGTTCTCAGAAAAATAAATATTTTCCCGGTCAAAAAAAGTAATTTGTCTTACCTGTTAAGTGATGTAGACCTAAGAACAGAAAATGGTCAACTGGAGTCAAAAAGAGTCTGTCTATATTTACGTAACTATGGTACTTACTTAACTTCAGCGAAACAAGCCAAAAGCGCCCATCATCTGCTGTAAGTACTATAACATGATAAACTTAACGTTAACTGATTTTTATGCAGGATGGGTTGTTTACACTTACACTGATTGCCAGTTCGTGCCAAAGTCTCCTGTAGATAAATGTCAAAGAATACGAGCTGAGACACCATAACTAATGACAAAATTATGGTAATAAAACAATGTAAAATTATCCTTTTAAACCAATCATTCAAAATATTTTTCCTCTTTTGAAATAGATGATGCCGGCATAAAGTGACCAGGTCTTAGGTTTTAAGGTTCACCACCCTGGACTCTCTTTTTCAAAACAACTTGCTATGATTAGAGTCTGGAGCAATTAACTTTGGTCAAGACAAGAGATCGGATGTTTGAATTTGCAAAACGGTTTTGTTTCTTATCATTTAGCAATTTCCTTTTTTCAAGCCTATGCCTGACTAGAATACTAAAAGGACAGGGCACTCCTTACTACCGTTCTTTCATATTCATATGCTAACTTAAAGGCGGGAAATATAATTGCAAAAAAGGAGTGACCACATCATCTTCGCTTAAAAAATGAAGCAGACTTTGCAGACGTTAATGGCACAACTCTTTTAAGATTCTTGCCCTTGGGCTTGTCTGACTGCCAAGCCGAAAAAAGAAATATTGTTTTTAAATAGAATTTTAATGATTCAATTATTGAAAAAAAATCCTAGCAATCGTTGGATTGAGGATTATTATTCAGCTGTTATTGCCGTTGATATATCGCGACTCGTTTTTCTGGTTTTACACCTCAACCAAATGTCCTAAATTCCAATGACAAGGAGCTGACCTGACTTAAACTGGACCAGTTTTTTCACGACTTTTTGTCACAAAAGAATTTTTACCAAAGGGTCGGTCGTACTTTTTTAAAAAAATCAAGCTTCTTCTTCTTGGTGTTTTCAGATTCTTATCGCAGTATGATTTGGTTGTCCATGTAAGTAGATATTTCGAGCCACTGAACTGATTATGTAATATCAAAAGTATCTTGGGTGGTCACTGTGAAAAAGTGCTGCAGGCATAAATGCCTTTCTGCTTTTTTACGATCAAACACGCTCGAGGAAAATGAAGTCTTGGATTTTTGTGGGAAACATTTCACGAGATTTTTTAAAGGTCGTCCGTGAAAAAAAGCAGACAAATTGAAAATATGGTTTGGTAAAACAATGGATTCCTCTCTCTCCTGAGGGCTCTATTTTATAGTTTTGTTGTCATCGTCAACAAGTTTACGATAATCTCGATCATTTTGCCATAAAAACTTGTCTCTGCTTGGTCCAATAAAATGCCGAAATTAATGGTTTCTTGTCAACAGAAATGCTTTTAATCCAAGAACTTGCCCTTTAAAAGTATTCTGGGAGAGTTCAAACTGAAAGATTTAGATACCTTGAGATTGATTTTGAGTTAGAATTTTCTGTGAAAACGTAAATGTTTTGTATTAACACTTATTTAGGTACATTTTATACACAGACTTTCATTTTCATTGATATGTTGCACTCTCATTTTCTATGATAATTTTGACGGATCACTCAACCTCGGGAACACAAAGGTGCTGGCAGTTTACTTGTTGTCCATTTTCAACAACTTCACGGAGGCCAAAGCTGGATCCCGTGCCAGAGCCGCCCCGGGGGTCGTTGCTTACGAGATCCCGATCGTCGTCGTCGACGCCGAGGTCCGCGTCCGACTCGGCCGTCGTGACAAAGGTGGCAGGTACAACACTCGACCTCACAGGTCCCGTCACAACATCATCGTGATCGGCAACGTCCACCGTGAACTTGATCGTCCGCATGTTCTCATGCAAAGCTCTCAACGTCTCTCTATCTTCTCTTGTCTGCGTCGATCTCGACACTGAGAGGCTGCGCGACCTCGGCCGTCTTTCGATAACACTGAGCTCGTGGCTCCAGGTGGGGTGCCGCTTCGAGGCCGCCAGGTTGGCGTTCGCCGCCAAGTTCAGCTCGTCGGCCTCGTCGATTGGCGACTGCAGCTTGATGTCCGTCGGCATGATGTGCTGATACGCTCCCAGGAGGGCCCCATCGGCCACCCCGACTGCGACCGAGTTCGGGGGTGTCTCCGGAATCGTGAACGTGGCACCCCGCGAGCGATGAGGTTTCATGACAATCTCCTTCCGGTTCTCGTGTGGCTTGAACACAACCGTGTAGAGTTTCGGGCAGATCAGGCAGCCGAGCTGGACGAGGCCGCTCACCGAGAGGCTGAAGGCCAAGATCACCGCCCGGATCTCGTGCTCCGTCGAGGCCAAGTACAACGGCACGTAGGCGAACCAGTGGATGGTGGTCAGGGTGTTGGCAAAGAAGATGAACTTGGTCTCGTTGAAGCCTCCGGGGACTTTTCGAGTGAGGAACGCGTAGACGGTGGCGATGAGAATCAAGAAGAACGGATAGATCAGGCCTGTCATGATTTGCTCGTCGACACCCTTGCAGACTAGGACTCGTTTGCCGGGGGTGTCCGTGATGTGCGTAGTGGTAGGGGGTTCGATAAACAACCAGATAACATTGATCACGACCTCGACGGAGATCAATCCTATGGTGATCATGGCGGATGCGATCGAGCTCGTGAACTTGGGGTGCATCGCCCCACTGGCATGGAAAATCCGCCAGACCCGATTCGTTTTGACGACAACCGACGCGTAGCAGATCGTGTAGCAGAAGCCGACGCAGAACCTCATCAGGCCGCAGGTCAAAGGGGTCGGCTTGGTGACGACGATGAAAGTGGTGAGGAAGGAGAAGAAGTTCCCAAAGAGCAGGATCAGACTGAGATCCCGGCCACAGGCCTTGACGAACGGGGTGCCCCAATGCTGGTAGAACACTTGAATGGCGGCAAACGTCATCAGGATGCCTATTCCGGCCACGCTCATGGCGCTGATCGCCCAAGGACTGGAGTAGTCCATGTAAGTCTTGTTGGGGACAAGAATAAGTAATTGGAAATCATTGATGATCTTAATATTGACTTACCGGTTCGATCAGAACGCAGGTGGTGTCGTTCTCGATGCTCTTCATTCCCTCTGGGCATTGTACGCACTCGTATTCGCTACTCTGATACCGATATGGTCCACAAGGTGAGCAATGCCAACAGCACCGATCGTCCGTGTCCGGGATCTTGATAAATCCCGTGGCACAGGGAGTCCTCCGGCAATCGTTGGTCCAGTTTTGTTTGACGGGCCTGAACGTTTCAAAGAACTCCTCGTTGGACATGATGTCGCCGTCCATGTAGGTGCCGACGTTCTTCCAGTCGTAGACGGCGCGGCCGTTGTCCATCATGGTCTTGGCAAAGTTGATGATGCTGTACCGAGAAGGCCCATCATGAGGAGCCGGCCCGTGACTGTAGGAATCGTTGTGCCCGTAGAACTTGAACTTATAGTCGCCCTCGACGTCGAGGAAGGTGACGTTGCTCAAGTAATACTTGAGATCATGAAACACCCTCTGCTTGAAGCGAGGACACAATCGGTGCTCAGGTCGGAATGATTTGCAACTGACCTCATGGAGATCATGCAAGGCGTGAGCAAAAGCATAAACGGCATCCCGGACGAAATGGACGTTTTCGCTGTACTTGAATGGACTCTTCATGCTCACGTTGCACCTCGGCATGTTGTGGACGCTGGCGTTGTTAGAGCACTTGTGGTAGACGTTCAGGTACTCTTCGAACCAGGGGTTCCGCTCGTTGGAGTTTGAGATCAACTTGGTGAAGTAGCCATTGTATCCGGGCAGCTCCCGACGAAGAGGCTGGATCGCCAGAGCACCCTCGACAATGTCCTCTCGATTTTCAACCACAGATTCTCGAGACGCCCACGCGTCCGACCCGATCCACAGCAGGTTGTCCTTCACCCCGAGGTCCTTGGCGGCCTGGAGCAAAAGTCCAGCCGGAACTCGATCGGCAAAGACGATCAC
>JAAUYL010020761.1_pt1 | contig 20487 bp, 19 predicted proteins | sample 7278011 | NCBI WGS metagenome assembly JAAUYL01 (sample SAMN14350225, study PRJNA611818) | marine sediment metagenome | isolation source: surface marine sediment (1.8m) | place: French Polynesia: Moorea | collected 2018-08
GGAAGACCCCGAATCTGCAGCAACAGCGACAGTCTCGGCAGGGGCAAACATTGAACAGCCAGTGCCCAGCTCGAGTAGGGACTCTTTGGACAGCCAAATTCGCAAAGCTGTTGTTGTTCAGGCAATGGCTGTGAGTGGCCGCCAGAAAGCGCAGACTACTTCGGCTCAGGCAAATGTCATAGTCAAGCGTGAGGCTGTTTCACCCAGACCCTGCGGACCGGCTGTTACTGAAGCTGTCCCAGGTAAGCCACATACTTGGTAACTGTTTTCATGTCACAATGTCATGTATTCCCATCTTCCAGATTCTGTCGAAGTTCCCTGCGACAATACAGCAACAGGAAACGTAAACAGCAATGATGGAGTCAACAACGGTGCAGTGAATGACGGACCCGAACAGCTAGAGCGTACGCAGTCTGATGCATCATCGACAGGATCACTACAGCCGGATCCTCAAGAGGTAGTCATTAGGCTAAAAATTAAACTGCAGCCATCCTGTTGTCGGCATTGCCAGGAAAAGAAAGAGTGACAAGCATTCCTCTTAGTGAATTGTTTATGCTGTCATTATTCTTGTGAAGCCCACTTGGCAATAAAAACTGTGAGAACCCGACTACAATTGTCCAATTGTTTACTTTGTAGAATAACAATACTGCGGAAGATGGTTCGGACAGTGATGATTGGATGGAAGATGATGCTTACGAGGGGCAAAGGGACTTTGACATGTCACTGGAATTCTTTCGCGATCCGGAGTTGAACGATTTGGCCATGGCTTTTTTGAATGTGTATGCAACAGGAGGGGTGAAGAAGACCACTGCAGCAAAGTTCTGGGAACTGCATCGCACATTTGGCAAATTTGATCGCAAACAGATGAAAGGCTTCCCTTCATTGTTGACCAAAGTCCGTAAACTCCTCCCAAAAATAACAATGTCTTGGAAAGTGAAAGACATTGTCACAGGCCGCGTGCACACCGGGCAAGGTCCAGTGTTTCCTGAAAGGAAGTTCAGGGACAAAAATCGTTACATCATCCAGGAGATGTGGAGCAGATTGGACCTTCGCGACCTGGCCAAGTTCCACATCCAATTGCATCCTGGAAAGGCAAACCAGCTAGTGCGAGAGGGAGTCATGCAGCCGGACCTCATGCCATTGTATTTTACAAGTGACGGCATTCCCTGTGGCAAGAGCACACCGGACAACCTTCACGTGACTGCTGTTAGATTCCGCGGGTGTAAAAACGTCTACATCTTGGAGACTCGTATCGCGCGAAGGAAGCAGGCAAAGATCCTGGACGAGTTCCTGTGCCCAATCATTGATGCCTGCCTTGATTCGCACTTTCCCGTCTTGAAGTACCTCGGTGATGCACCTATGCGTGCGTTCTACAAGTGCATGAAGGGTCATGCTGGATACTTTAGCTGTGAAGTCTGTGAAGCGGAAGGAGTGTGTGTCAACAGAAGAGTTTGTTACCCCAGCTCCACACTTGGCGCTTGTCTTCGAACAACAGAAAAGTGGAGGGAAGCCGTCAATGAACTGGAAGAGTCAGAGGTGGATAACGTCATGGGCGTTACAGGGAGAAGTCCGCTGTTGCGGCTGCCGGGATTTGACATGGTTGCAGACTCGCCAAGCGACCCTTTGCATCGAGATTTCTTAGGCATGACTAAAAACATGTGGCGCCTTTGCACCAATCCTAACAAGCAAGGCAACCTGTCTGCCAGAACACAGACAATGCTAGCAACAGTCAGCAAGGCCTACGCAAGTGTACGACTACCTCAAGAATTCTCCCACAGGTCGAGACCTGTTGACATGGCCAATTTTAAGAGCCATGAGTGGAAGTCACTCCTAATGACGTCTTTTCCTGTCATTGCCGACGCTGCTCAGGAGCTTCGTGGTGGACAAAGTGGCGTAATGTGGACCTTGTTTGCGTTCCTGCTGAGAATATACAACGGACCTGAGCATTTCATGAACGAAATAGGAGAGGAGTCCCTTCGTAGTATCCACAAGAGATTCTACATTGCGTTCGAGAGCGAGTTCGGGGAGGCAGCCTGCTCGTTCAATGTACACGCGTTCTCGCACATGATAGAGAACCGAAAGTTTGGACGTCAACACGTGATATCAACTGAAGCGTTTGAGTCTGCGTATGGGATGATCCAATTGTCCTATGCGCCAGGCACGAGGTGCATCGGCAAACAAATTCTGGAACGGATGCTGATACGACTGTTGAGGTTTCGCGGGCACAACTGCGACTACACCCTGACATTCTCACGATTCAAACAAGAGAATAGAAACGACGATTCTATTGTCACCGACGATAAATGGAACTTCTTCAAGGTCAAGGACGTACAGAAAGATACTCTTACAGTCGTCAAGATACACAAGACAAGGTGGGTGTCCGAGTATGATGGAGACCTGCCATTCCACAAGGCGGGTGTGTTTCGATTCAATGGCTACAGCGACGAAAAGATGTGTCTACCCAAGAGCTACTTCACTGGCAAAGGGGCCATGTTAGAAAAGAAAATCTTGATGGGTCTTTATTGGGATCTTTTATTCTCTTAATGGTGTTTCATGTTTGAAATAGAAAATGGACATGTCAAAGATACGCTCACTTCTAGTACATTTCGGCAGTGACAGATACCTGTCTAGATCTTGCGGACCTTTGCTTTTCTCTTGGGCGGAACCTTTGGGTAGGTCCAGGGCCTGTCTTCGTCCTTCTGGCCTGGCTGCTTGAGACGGTAGCGACTAAATTCGTCAGCCCAAGGGTTGTTGCTGTGGGTGATGGGTTCTCCAATCGGAACCGTCTGGACACCAACGTCCTTCGTTTTGGCGTTGAGCTCTTCATCAGTGGCATAGACAATTGCTGGACCCGTGTACGCCGAAAAAAAGCGCCTGTACTTTGGTTCCGGTGAATCCAGGCAGACGGCATTGCAGCGTGGCATATCTTTGGTACCCCCAGTGGGCTTAGCATTCATCGCCTCCACCAGGGCCGTATCCGCACACAAATTGTTGAACAGCTTCTTGGTGAAAGGCTTAAACGGCTTAGCGTCAGGGACACCGTCCTGAACATTTGCCTCGGGGACAACATCCTCTTCATTGTCAGGAGTATCGTTTCCACTTTCAACTGACGGCTCACTGTCAGATGGGTCATTCTCCATGGCAACTGTTGTGTCTGTGCTGTTTCCATCTTCAGACCTGTCATCACTGGAAGGCCTTCTGTCGAACAGCAGCGAGCAAAACTCCATGCTATCATAGGTCCCGGGTTCTGAGTCCATCTTGGGTCTTGCAAAGGTTCACTGATGAAGTAAAAGGCCAATGTAGCGAGTATTTGAGTGTTCTGTCAAGGAATTTTGAAAATTTGGCTGGTAAACAAATATAAATGTCAGAGACAGCTGTCCCTACATGACCCTGTTGTGACCCTGTTCACTTGTGGCAGTGACTGACAAAGACATGTGACACTGATAGGCCCCTGAAAATTCTGATTGTCAGGGTAGCGTGTCCCTGACATCACTGACATGACCCTGCCAGTCCAGAAATCCAAGATGGCGCATATTTCAACAAAAAAAATAATTGTCAGGGTCCTAGCAGAAATCTGGCAGGGACGATAGACACTGACATTTCTCGAAAAAAAATTTCTGGCAGAGACGCTTGACCCTGCCTGACACTGAAACAGACCTGCCAATTGGAGGGTCAGATCCTCGAAAAATGTTGGTTGGGATGCTCCTTGTAATTCTGTTGGCTCAACAAGAATTCCAGCATGTCCACGTGCCCGTGCTTCAGGGCCGTCTCGGTGATGCTGCTGCGCATCTGGCTAAAAAAGACTTCATCCGTTGAAAAGGTTTCAAGAAACCATTCCAGAACATTGATGCGTGCATATTTCGCTGCGTAGATTACCGGGGAGACATCCTTAATTTCCACAGTGTTCACGCCTTTGACCTTGTATAGTTCGACACTATAGAAGTCGTACATTTCGAGTGGGGCCCGTTCTTCGTCCTCATCTGAGGGCAGTCCGGAGGTCTTGTCCTTGGACGTCCAGTTTTTGTAAAGATCCTTGAGTACATCCAGATGTCCTTCTTGGGCTGCACACTTCAACAGGGACTTTGTGTCGCCCGACCTGAATGACGCAAATTCACATTATTTAATCCAATCAATTGCTTAATTAACCATACTAAATCTTACGCGAAGGTAATTTGATTATGGACAATGCGCCTAAAATCCATCTCCATCTTCTTGTCAAGGAGAGCATTGTAGAGTTTAAAGCAATGTTGGCTGTCCGTAGACATTTTCGATTGCACGTATTCTTCCACGATGCAGTTCCAAGCCATGGACACATGCCAGACAGAGGACAGGTCTACAATGCCCATTTGGTCTAGAATCTCGTTGATTATGTGACCACAATTTCTGCCCAGCAAACCAGACAATATGTCCATTTTGTTGTTCATCTTTTTTCTGTTACCAGAAGGTCATCATATCAGATCAGCATCTCACACCCAACCAAGTACTGCAATGTAAGTATAGGCTAAGGACGCATGACCATGACTCAGACACTCATAAAAGAGACTTTTGGCCTTAAGGGGCCCTTTTCGGTCTTGAAGGGTCGCCCACAAAGTTGCTTCCAGATCAAAATATCGAAAAAGCTTCGACCATAGAAAAAGTGCCAAACTTGTACGCTAACATCTGCTGAAATTGCGCAGACGATAACGATTTTTGTATCATGCAAAAACTATGTTTGAGGCAATAAGTCCTTTGGTTTTCGAAATTTTTAGCTCCTTTTACGAAAAAAAATTGAGCATTTTGAAAAGGATTGTCAAAACAGTATTTTCAAATCTGGAAATGTAAAAGAATACAAAAACATTAAAAATGTAGCACTTATTTTACAAAAACGATTGTGGCTCGAGCTAGCCTTATCTCATTTTACTCGGTTTGTTTGTGTTTACTGTTTTCGGCGAAAACAAAAAAAAAAACAAAAGGAAAAGCCGTGAGGAAAAGATTTGACTCTTGGTCTTGAATTTTATTTTTAAGTCTAGAATTGGCGAAGGTTGGCGAGCTTAGCAATCTCTCCTGGACCCTGACCCTTTGTCAACCTGTTTGATAGTTGTACTGTGAGCCTGTAACTGACTTAGCTCTCCTAACGTCATGAATTTGGAGCTATTGGGTAAGTCAAAATTAACAGCGACAAGTGTACGATAAACCAACTTGACATTTGGACTTGGTTGCGTTTGTAGAATCGTTCGGACAGAATTATCCAGAAGAAAACGATGGGACGCTGGACTGTATCACGATGGCGCTCACGTGCCAGTTCAACAGGTTCGGCACGATGCTGGCCGTCGGTTGCAACGATGGCCGCATCGTCGTCTGGGATTTCATGACGCGCGGGATCGCCAAGATCATCCAGGCCCACGTCCATCCCGTCTGCTCCTTGTCGTGGTCCCGTTCTGGCCGCAAGATGGTTTCGGCATCCACAGACAACACGATCTCCATCTGGGACGTCCTCGTTGGCGAGTGCGACCAGCGCATTCGATTCCCCTCGCCAGTATTGAAAGTCCAGTTCAACCCGAGAAACGAGTGCGAAATCTTGGTGACGCCGATGCGGCACGCTGCCCTGGTTGTTACTATTGCCGACGCGGCGGGCTCCTCGTCTCAGTCCTCGACAGTCTCGAGTAACGCAAGTGGTGGCGTCACTCACAAGCTCGTTCCGATCGATGACGAGGTATGACGAACAGCATTATGCTGCCATCTTGACAAGATTATATTCATTGTTTTTTTTGTACACAGAGTGACCCACAAATTGTGGCTACATACGACACAAGAGGAAAATACATATACACGGGAAATTCGAAAGGAAAGATTATGATCTTCGAGAGCAAAGACTCGTCGGAGTCCACCGGCGCCAAGTTGAGGAACAACGGCAATGACAGCAACGGTGGCAACAAAGACTTCAAGCTCGTATCTCAGTTCAAGGTCAGCCAGCAGGCCTCGAGCACGACGGCCGTCAAGAGCATCGAATTCGCCCGGAGAAGCAAGTCCTTTCTCATCAACACTGCCGACAGAGTGATCAGGGTCTACAAGACGACCGACGTCGTCGGAATCAAGGACGGCAAGGACCCCGAGCCCGACCAAAAGCTCCAGGACCTGGTCAACAAGACAATGTGGAAAAAGTGCTGCTTCTCTGGGGATGGAGAGTATGTTTGCGCGGGATCGGCGCGACAGCATGCGCTGTACATCTGGGAAAAGTCCATGGGTAACCTCGTCAAGATTCTCCACGGCACCAAGGGTGAAATCCTCATGGATGTCGTCGTAAGTGAAAGCACCACTTGTCAGGTTTTTTTTACATTTACGTAAAGACGCTCTAATTTTAGTGGCATCCCGTGAGGCCGATTGTGGCCTCTATTTCCCAGGGTGTCGTCACCGTTTGGGCCCAACAGCAAGTGGAGAACTGGTCGGCATTCGCGCCAGACTTCAAGGAGCTCGACGAGAACGTCGACTACGAGGAGCGCGAGTCCGAGTTTGACATAGAAGACGAGGACAAGTCCGTCCAGCTCAACGAGGAGGAGAAGAATGATGACAACATCGACATTGACGTCGACAAGAAGGCGCCCATCCCTGCCTACTGCAGCTCCGACGAGGACGGCGAGGACCCGAAGGCCGTCTTGTACTTGCCAATCGCGCCCGAAATCGAGGACCCCGAGGAGAACTGGGTGCCCGGGGTCGACCCCCCGCCCACGGAAGAGTCGCCAAGCAAGAGGGGAGCCGAGGCCTCGAAGGAGAACACCAGCCCTAAGAAGAAGAGGCCGAAAACCATCGACATTGCCCTCATCGATGCACCCACCGACGGTAAAGAAATACCTATAGATATTTGAAACAAAGAATTTCGAGAAAATAAGTTGATAATTCTTTCAGAGGTCCATCCCTTGACATCCAAGAGTTCTACGAAGGACAAATCGGGGTCGGGCAGCAAGCGACCCTCTGGGCGGCAAAAGGGCAAGGATAAGGGAAAGAACAAATAAAATCTGAATGTATTAATTATTTAAAAGACTTTAACTCAGGCAACCGAGGCATTCAGTGTGCAAATTCGTTTCATTTATCTCTAAAAATTGACAAATAATATCATCCATCAAATGAAGACCATAGAAAGAATGCGGCCTCTCGCTGAACAAAAATAGTTTTAGTTGGTGAATGTTGCTAAATTCAAAGATCTGTTGTCTCCATATTGCACTGTGTTAGTTTATTGGGTGGCGTTGATGATCTGGACAAAGTCCGGTTTGAGGGAAGCACCGCCAACGAGGAAGCCATCGATGTCGGGGCAGGCCCCGAGCTCCTTGCAGTTGGCGGCCGTCACGGACCCGCCGTAGAGAATACGGAGGTTCTCGGCGACCTCGGCTGAAATAGGTAAGAAACAACTGTAAAAAAATGAAGGTGCATGGTTTAGGAAGAATTCTTTTACCTGACACGTTCTCTGACAACCATTTGCGAAGCGCAACATGGACGTCCTGGGCTTGCTGGGGCGTAGCCGTCTTGCCGGTGCCGATGGCCCAGACGGGCTCGTAGGCCAAGACGACCCTGGACCAGTCGGACACCTTGTCGGCGATGGCCTTCATCTGCTTAAAGCAGACCTCCTCGGTCTTGCCGGCCTCCCTTTCGTCGAGCTTCTCGCCAATACAAGGGATGATCTTAAGGCCGCTCTCGAGGGCAAAGGCCACCTTGTCGCCGATCAGGTCGTCGGTCTCGCCGAAGACGTGGCGACGCTCAGAGTGTCCGAGGATGACCCACTCGCAGCCGCAGTCCTTGATCATGCCGGGGCTGATTTCAGCTAAAAATATATTATGACATTTGACGTCTGCTCTCATTATTTCGCATTTTTTTTACCGGTAAATGCTCCTTTGGCGACCTTGTAGCAGTTCTGTGCGGCCACCCCGAACTTGTCAGCGGGCAACTTGTCCCTGACGTACATCAGGTAGCAGCTGGGACAGCCGACCACGACTTCAACGTTGGGATCGCACGGCCCCTTGTTGAGGAAGTCACAGATGCCGTCGATCGACGCTTTGTCGCCGTTCATCTTCCAGTTGCCTCCAACGAAGAACTTGCGCGGCATGGTGTCGGGGTTGTGTTGCTGTTCACGTTTAATTGGAATCGAAAATCGGCCTTCGGCTTTGGAGAATGGAGTCGGTTGCTAGATTTGCCCTTCAGAGAGGTCGAATCGCAAACATCAAGTCGGTGTCGCGTGAGTCGCTGCAGAGATAGAGAAGTAGCGAAGGAAAGTCGGCTAAGCTGATTGGCCGACAGCGGCACCTCAACTTCACATGCGCACACTGAGCTTGGGCTGCGCTTCAAAGAATTGGACAAGAGTTGATTTGAAATTGAAACTTATTTCACGTAAAACGCGATGATGGTAAATCAACGCAACAGTTGGCAAGGTGGTTTTCAATTTGCAAAAAAAATGTTGTAAACCTGTGAAAACTGTAGTCAATGCATAAAAATGTAAAAAAGGAGAGAGATTGTCGAATTAAACAAAGCATTTTTAAAATGATTTCACATGGGTAGATATTTTCACCACGAAAAAAATGCTCCCTTTATTGTTCCATTTCATTAATTTACATTCAATGGGGAAAAGTCAGTCGGACATTATCACTTCATCTGATTTTGTTCTGACCAACGTGTTTCGAAGACACTGGAGGCGGCCCCGTCGGCCGGGGGTAGTGCTGTTGCTGTTGTTGTTGCTGCATCCTCCACTTGGCCTCGGCCTCGTGGTTTTGATTGGAGTGCAAAAGGAGCCCGAGGACGCCACCCCGGTTGGACATGGCCGCTTTGACTTGTCGCTCCTGCTCAAGAAGTTCATCGACTTTCATCCACTGCTTAACGCGCTCCATGTCTAGTTCGGCACGACGCAGTTTCTCCCAACAATAGTGGGCTTGACAGGCTTTTTTTGACGACCGGCAAAATTCTGTGGACTCGCCAAACACTTCTGATTGCAGCGGACACCCGCACACCTCGTCATCCCTGGGGACCTTCTTGTCGTCGGGATTGTGGTCGGGGCACAGAACTTGGAGGCGCTTGCAATAGGTCCCGTCCTTGGAGTTGTAGTAGTCGCAAAACATCCTCTCATCCTCGATCTGGGTCTTGAAACGGGAGGCAAAAGAGGTCTGGGACTCCATCTTGTTGTAGCACCGCTCCATGTGGCGAATGGCTGTCCTGGTCTGGACGTCGGAGCCGCATGTGACGCAGTGGACAGTCATCTCGATCGCAGAGCTGTCGTCTTCGTCGTCGGAATCCCGCTCCTCCACGGTTTGAGATTTGCCCTTGGCAATGAGCTCCTCGAGCGTCCTAAAGTCACGGTTGAGCTGCTCCAGCCTGGCCTTGACGTCGTCTTGTTGGCCTCGGATCTTTTCCAGCTCCTGTCTGTTACGCTTTTCGGCCTCGGAAGGGGCGAGGTTCCACTGACGAACACGATCTGGCAGGGTTTGCATGATGCGAGAGGTTGCCAGCTGAATGCCACATTGATCGGAGCAATACTTGCTGGCCTCGCGAGCTTCTTTTATACACTTGGGACCGAGACAGTGCCGCGATCCTTTGAGGTAGGTCCTAGGGTCCCAGTAAGCCACTTCGTCGATTTCAGAATCCGACGCGCTCGGCCTCCGACCTCGTTTGCGTTTTGTTCCTGTCTCTGCCGACGCCATATGAGCTGCCGAAGTCTTTTTGCTGGCTTTGGAGCCTTTGGCTTGGCCTTTGCTCTTGGAACTGCTCGACTTTGCCTTCGAGGCGGCGCTGGACGGGGCAACAGCCGGCTCCCAGTTGTCTTCTGATTCGCTGGAGTAGATCCGCTTCTTGCTCGAAGGCACATACTCATCCTCGTCGTCGTCCTTGCCATCATCACCACTGGCAACGTTGATGTCAACGTCCTCGTCGCTCGACGTGTAATTGATTTCACGAAGGACCTTTTTCTTTTTGACAGGCCTCGGCGAGTTCACCGGCGAGTTTTGAGAATCTATGGATGTTTTTCGGCTCAGCGCCGAAGGCGATGGCGAGTCAACCTGACGCAATTTTTCAAGCTCTTTACGCTTCTTCCTCTCGGCCTCTTTCTCCAGCCTCCGCTTTTCCTCCTTTCGCTTCTCTTTCTTCCGTCTCTCCTCTTTCTCTCTTTCGCGATCACGATCACGTTCGCGATCCTTGTCTTTGTGCTTGTGCTTCTTCTCCTTCTCCTCCTTGTGCTTGCTCTTGTAGACGATCTCCAGGTGGGGGTTCAACTTTCGGCATTGCTTGCAATAATACTTCTTGATGTACTTGGCCTTTTTCTCATTGACGTTGACGCAGTCTCCGTGGTACCATTCTTCGCAATGATCACAGCAACTGAAATGGATATGCAATGTCAATGACCCAGCAATTCATCCGAGCTTTAAAAAATTTGATGTTTGAACTTACATCATGAAACGGGACGAGTCGGAGGTCCGACAAATGCAGTAGACTTCTTCCCCCTCGCTCATGTTTATGGCAGGATTGTGCAACGTTGATTAGAGAAAGGCCAAAAGGCTAAAACTAAAAGTAAAAAGTTAAGCCAAATGGTTTTTTCTTTTTCTTTTGATTTGACTTTTTTTCTGCTTTGCCTTTGATTGTTTTGTTTTGTTTTGAAAATTGTGTAAAGACCAAGTAAAAGACGAAAGCTTCAGTGTTTCAGAGTGTTTAGTGAATTAAATCCTTTCAGGCAAAATACAAACTTTTGACCATTGTTTTAAATAAATTGCTTTGTCACTTCATTTAATTGAGGGTCATGTTTAAGAGTGTAAAAATTATCATGTTGTAGAAAACTATTCCAAGATTTTGCTCTTCAATGTACTAGAGTTTTCTTGGCTTTCCTAAATGTTTAGCCTTGACATGCATTTGGCCTGTTTTTCTTTGCCGAAGCTGAGAGCCGCCAGTGTCGCCGCTTGAAATCTGAAGAAAAGTGGAAAAACGTAAACAAGCACGTTTTCAACGTTTTTTCGAAGGAAGTTTTAACGTTTCTTTGGGGAATTTTGAGGAGAGGAGTTTTCGCAACGATCAGGGTCGTCTCATCTCACCATCCAGATTGTGAACTGGGAAGAGTCACGCGCCTGGCAGTTGAACGGAGCTTGACCAAGATTCCATGACAGGAATTCAAAAGGTAAGCAAAAATTGTGGTCTCTGAAAGCTAACAAACTAAAGCGACACATACCGAAAGTCAAAGACGAAGATAATAGTTTCAGAAAGTACCGCGGTACTGAATATTTGTGCTGGCCAAGACACTACCGCCCTCCTGTCATTTTCTGTTCTACTTGGTTTTTTAACTGTTTCAGTCCGAACGCACGAGACCGAGTCCTGGAGATCGAGGGTACACTCAGTTGTGTTGCGCTGCAAACGAACATTTGATACAATCGTCTCGCAAACAGAAACAGCCTGATTTTTACTTTTTATTGTTCTTCCAGTCAACTTTTTCCTAACCAACCAGGGCCTCTTCGACGTGGAGGACGAATGGAGCAAAAACAAAGCAATCCTGTACTAAATAGCTAGAAAATTCGCGTCTGACCAAATGTGTTTTCTCCTTCATTTTTATATGCATCTACGCATTCACGGTTTTCTGTCTTTTAATACTTTCAGTGAAGAGCCAGCAGCAGCATCCAAAACTTGTTAAAAACCAATCTGACTCAGAGCAGCCATGTTGTCGAATATGAAACCACGAGTCCCAACAACATCCTATGATCACCAACGTTGCTCTTGCCCGCTTAAAATGTACGGTTAATTAATGTTTGTTCTTCCCTACTTTTTGCAGAATCAATCGAATCGAGACGTGTGACGTTCAACTCTTCTCTTTTCTCTCTCTCCCTTCTTACAAAAATCGTCGACGTCGATCGCCACCCTAAAGATGGAAGCGGAGGAGGCCACCAACGGGATCGAGACAGAGGCGGCGCCCCCGATGACAACCGAGGATGCGACCGCGAACTTTGGTGAGGAGGATGAGGACACCAGCAATGGATTAGACGCTGAGGCGATGATGAAGGAGAACGTCCCGGTCGAGCCCATGGCCCCCGTCGTGTTCGGGAACAACCACCCCAACCCCCTGGCAATCGGACATCTGGACCAGACAGGCCCCCTGGTGCTGGGTCCCGGTGCGAGGAGAGACGCCCAATCGGGCGGCGGCGCCCCACTCCCGAAGTTGACCAACGACCAGCAGATGGCCGTGCAGAAGGCCAAGAAGTACGCGATGGAGCAGAGCATCAAGATGGTGTTGATGAAGCAGACCATCGCACACCAACAGCAGCAGGCGAAATCGATGCAACGACACCAGGCCATCGTCCTGATGTGCCGCGTCTACGTGGGCAGTATCAACTTTGAGGTCAAGGAGGACACGATCAAGCAGGCCTTTCTTCCCTTCGGCCCGATTCGCAGCATCAGCATGTCCTGGGACCCGATCACCCAGAAGCACAAAGGTTTCGCTTTCGTCGAGTACGAGGTCCCCGAGGCCGCCCAGCTGGCCCTGGAGCAGATGAACGGCGTCATCATCTCGGGCCGTAACATCAAGGTTGGACGACCGTCGAACATGCCCCAAGCACAGCAAGTAATAGAGGAAATCACACTAGAGGCCAAGAACTACAACCGCATCTACATCGCCTCCATCCACCAGGACTTGACGCAGGACGACATCAGGAGCGTCTTCGAGGCCTTCGGCACCATCCAGACCTGCGAGCTGGCCATGACCTCGGTGCCCGGCCGCCACAAAGGCTACTGCTTCATCGAATACGGAAGCGCGCAAGCGGCTACCGACGCTATCAGCTCCATGAACTTGTTCGACCTCGGCGGACAATATCTGAGGGTCGGCCGGTCAATCACGCCCCCAGACACTAAGAACCAGGGTCCCCCCAGCGCGGTTCCACAAGCGATGCCGACAGCTGCAGCGGTGGCCGCAGCGGCCGCCACGGCCAAGATTCAAGCAATGGACGCGGTGGCCTCGAATCTCGGCCTCAAAGCTGCCGACATAACAAAACCAGCGGCACCTCCCGTCCGGCCTTCCGGCTTTGGCGTGATGCCTCAGGCTCCAGTCGCGGCTGCGCCATCAGTTCCGACAGCACCTCCGGTCGTTGTGCAACCACCACCAATTCCACAAGCAGCAGCAGTTCCAGAACCTCCCCCGCAACAACAGCCACCTTTACCCCAATCAGGGTATGCCTCAGTGCCGCCCCCGGGCGTAGTGAACTTTGCAGCTCCTCCGTCGGGTCCACCGCCGCAACAGCCTCCCATGCCGCCGGCGATGCCCTCGTCAAACATGCCCCCGCTGCCGGCGACTTCGACCGCGCCGGTCCCTGGAATGCCTGGACCTCCACCGGGAGGAGCACACCCACCCCACGACCCTGCCGAGGTCCTCAAGAAAGCGCAGCAAAAACAGCAGGAAGAGCTACAAAAGAAACTTATGGAAGGCCAGGAGCCTTCAACGCTACAGCAGCAGGAGAACATGTCTATCAAAGGCCAGTCGGCGAGGCACTTGGTCATGCAGAAGCTGATGCGGACACAGTCCGAGTCGGTAGTGATCGTGTTGCGCAACATGGTGTCGCCCGAGGAGGTTGACGAGGAGCTGCAAGAAGAGATCCAGGACGAATGCTCAAAGTATGGCGAAGTCGAGCGCGTGATCATCTACCAGGAGCGGCAGAGCGAGGAGGAGGACGCTGAAGTGATTGTAAAGATTTTCGTCGAGTTCAAGGACGACAAGGCTACCAAGGCTGCCAAGGCCGCGCTCAACGGGCGCTTCTTCGGCGGCCGCATTGTCGTCTGTGAAATCTACGATCAGAACTTGTACGACCACAGTGATCTCTCGGGATGAAACGTGGGCAAAGTGAAAGAGTGAAACAGAAATGTTTTGTGTTTGTAAATTGTCTAAAATCCACTTCAGTAGAATAACCCATAATGAACATCAACCTACATAAAATACCCCAATGCATCCAATAACTGACATCATGTTTACCTCCTTTGTTCTAGTTGAGGATTCAAGGAAAAACATGGCAACATTGTCGCCATCAGCAAAGCAAGTCCACTTCCGGACGGCCGTCGATGCCATCTATAAGAACTGGCCTGCCCTCCAGTTGGCAGTTACCCAGGGGGCTGCCGGACCCCAGAGCGCCGCCATCGCCGAGTGGATGATCGCGGCTACGGAGCAGTGGTTCACCGAGAATTCTGGCCTAATCCCGTCCGAGGTCGCCGAGTTCCTTGACAGCATCATGAACAACGAGTTCAACGTCGTTATCGACGATGGCTCCAGCGACGACGTCGCCAAGCTTATCTGTGACTTCTACAGCCTGTGTTCTAATGCCAACGCCACCGAGGCCGAGGTCTTCGAGAAGATGGCCACATTACCAAAGTGCGACTTGTCTCGTTGTCGAGTCGAGGACGATCTCAGCCTCGAGGATACAAACACTGTGAACGGCAATTCATTGAACAGCAGCAACATCAGCAACGGCCAGTGTGACGAGGCCATGGACATGGACACAGAGGACATGAGTGCCGCCGCCGCCGCCCGTGGGGTAGACCCCGACGGCTGGACAGTTGTGAACCGGAAGAAAAAGTGACCAAAGTGAATGTGATGAAGACAGACCAAGAATCTATGTATGCTTAATCAGTGTACCTCATTGTATTCCAGAAAGGAATAAAAATGCTAAACATGTTGCCATGTCACTGAGAGTTATATTTCATATAAAAGAACTCTTCGTTAATTTCTTGCAGATCATGTCGACCGAAATCAAAGCAGAAGAAGAGGAGTTGATGGAGCAAGCCTCAGTGTCGTCGACAGACTCCGAGGACGACGATCAGGAAGAGCAGAAGCGCAATGAGAAGATCCAAGAACTGCAGTCCATCCTTGCCGAGAACTCGTATTTGTATCAGAGTCACGTCGATCTCATCGAGGCCCTGTCGGAGGCTGGGGAGTTCGAACAGCTCCGCTTGGCTCGAGAGAAGTTCGCGTCCTTCTACCCGCTCACTTCGAAAATATGGTTGTCCTGGATCGGCGATGAGCAGAGAATGGCCTCGACTGAGGCCGAAAAGATGAAAATAGTGGAACTTTTCGACAGAGCCGTCAAAGACTACCTCTCGGTCGAACTATGGATGGAGTACTGTCAGGTAAATTGAAACTTTCAAATACTGAATGAATGATGATGTTAAAGGTTTCAATAACTTTTCTGTTCCAGTTTTCCGTGAGCTTTATCGGAACACCAAAGGGCATAGAGGCCGCGCGGTCAATTTGTGAGAGAGCCGTCGTTGCCGCGGGAGTTCACGTCGCCAAGGGTGGCCTAATCTGGTCTCTATACCGAGAGCTCGAGATCGTCCTCCTCTCAATGCAGCCGGGTAGCGAGGAGCAGAAGGAGCGCGTAGACAAGATCTTCAGGCGACAGTTGGCCGTGCCCCTCACCAACATGCAAGCCACAATGACTGAGTACAAAGAGTGGCTCGAGGCCAACGAGAGGCCGGCGCTGGACAAGAACGTCGAGCGCACGTACAACTCCTGCCTAAACAAGCTCAAACCTCGCCAGGAGATCGAGGACAGACTCGAGGCTGCTGGCAGCGATGATGAGAAATCCCTTGAAGCCTACAAGGAGTACCTTGACCTCGAGCTGAAAGAGGCCAACCCCGTCCGTGTTCAGAGCATTTTCGAGCGGAGATCAGCAGACCACTGCCTTTTGCCACAAGTTTGGACAGAGTACGTCGACTATTTGGAGGCAAAGCTCAAGATGGCTGACGTGTCGATTCCAGTGTTTGAGCGAGCTGTGAGAAACTGCACTTGGTCCTCGACGTTGTGGATCAAGTTTTTGCGTGCGTTGGAACGCCACAAGCAACCAAAAGCCAAGGTTGTCACCACTATGGAGCAAGCCTTGGCCGTTGGCCTTGCGCCCACCGACACCCGCGACCTCTGGCTGGCCTACATCGACTACGAGCGACGCCAAATGAACCTCGACGAGGACAACGAAGAGGATCCCGAGGCATTTAAGAAGGAGCGGGAGGAGCTTAGGGGCGTTTTCAATCGTGCCATTGAGAACCTTGGTGCTATAGAGGGGGCCGACCCAGACTCCAAGGTCGCCCGCTACTGGGCAGCAATCGAGGCCGACCGCTTCCACGCCACCGACCAGGCACGCAATATCTGGTCGCAGATCGTCATGGGCGGCACGGGCGATAAGGCCCAGTACTGGTTGGAGTATCTCACCCTCGAGAAGCAGTTTGGGGACACGAAGCATTTGCGTAGGCTTTTCCCACGGGCGATCGATCGCACTCAGGATCTCCCCGAGCTCATTGGCGAGGTATGGCTGCAGTTTGAGCGCGAGGAGGGAAGCCTCGAGCAATACGAGGCCGCCGAGGCCAAGGTCAACGCGAGGCTGAAAGTGGTGGCAGAGCAACGGGCCAACCAGGAGGCCGAGACGCAAGCTAGGATCGAGAAGCGAAAGGAGAGGGACAAGGACAAAAGGCGTGAGAAGCGACATCAAGATGCCGCAGCAAAAAAGAGAAAGTTTCTCCCGAGCAGTGGTGAAAGCGAAAAAGGTCATGCTGTGAACGATCAACCTCCGTTCAAGAAACCTGCTTTGAAAGAAAAAAGTGGTGATTTCAAGACCCCAGCAAGTATTCCTCCTCCTCCAGGTTTTAAAAAGTCTAACAGTGATACTAAAAGGAGTGCAGCATCAGTCCCACCACCTCCAGGCTTCAAAGCTCCCGCCGAGTCGAGTGTTGCGCCACCCCCAGGGTTCAAGGGTGGCGTGAAACCACCCCCAGGATTCAAAGAGGAGGGTGGTGATGGCAGTGTCTCTGCTGGGAGGAAAGAGTCTCGGACAGTGTTTGTGAGCAATCTGGACTTTAGCACGGACGAAAAAGCCATTGAGGAAGTGATGCAAGCCTCAGGCGAGGTCAGCGAAGTCCGCCTGGTCAAAAACTACTCGGGCAAGTCTAAGGGCTTCGCTTTCGTCGAATTCAAGACGGCTGAGGCCGCCAAACACGCACTTGGTCGGGATCACGAGCTCATCAAGGGTCGGCCTATGTACGTGCAGGAACACGATCCCGAGAAGAAGGCCAAAGGCCACCAGTTCAAGTACAGCACCGGGATGGAGAAGAGCAAGCTGTTTGTCAAGGGATTGCCAAAGTCGATGGATAAGGACCAGGTGACGGCCTTGTTCTCTCCGTTCGGCGAGATCAAGGAGCTGCGGTTGGTGACCTTCCGCAACGGCCACTCGAAAGGCATCGCTTACGTGGACTTTAAAGACGAGGTCGCCGCGGCCAGGGCCCTCGTTAAGCTGGACGAGACCGAGATCGAAGGCTTCAAGATCTCCGTGGCGATCAGCAATCCGCCCGCCAGAAAAGACCAGCCTCAACAACAAAGTGTTGCCAGCCGATCTCTAGGTGGAGGATCACGAGATGCAGGAGCTACTGGTGGGGGTGGACCACGTAGGCCTCAAATGGCCTTCATCCCGAGGTCAGTCCAGAAGACCCCGGCGGCGTCGGCGTCGTCAACATCGAACGGAAATGGAAATGCCAACGGCAACGGCAACGGTGCTCACGCCACCCCGAAGTCGAACGACGACTTTAGAAATATGTTGCTCGGGAAGAAATAATAAAAGGATCATTCCTATCTTAACTATATGAAAATCTAATGTTGAAAAGAATAACAAACCTTAAACAAGTGTTTTATCTATTTTTATTGCAGACGGCCTGATCTTCTTCATGGCAGTCAATGTGTTGTTAAGACAAACTCAGGTCCTTGTGAACAGAGGAGCCGCCGCGTCCTCCAGATTTTTGCCATTGGCATTGAGTCAGCATTCGTCGTCCTCACGGAAATTTTCGAGGTCGTTTCAATTGCTCAAGGACAAAGACAAGGAAGAAGACATGGACGAGTTGCAAAAGAACCCCTATTACGGCAAATATGCAGACAAGATCGCCAAACTACAAAAGTAAATAGTCGTTTTCACAATATTTTCCCTCGCAATCTTGAGGTCATTGTCTTTGTATTTTTAGAACTTCTCCTGAAGAATTTCTGAAACGATTGGCCGAGACTGAGAAGGCCAAGAAGGCCGAAAAGTCTCCCGCCGCCGAGGCCAAAGGGCGCGACTTCTCGTTGCCGACGAAACCCAAGGCCAAGGCTGACGTCAAAGGCGGTGCCATCCCCTCCATGATCAAGGAGAAAAAGCTGGACGACGTGATGAAGGTCGATCTCTTGGCCGACAAGACCAAGGAGGAGATCGCCGAGATCTGGAGGACGCACCACTCGACCAAGGACTCAGTGTGTGCCGTCATCCCTGCCGACATGTTCAAGGAGATGGAGGCTCGATTCCAAGAGTTCAAAACGGTAAAAACCCGATTTTTCGAAAACTGTCTATTGACATGTGGACTTCTCGTTTTCAGTTCTTGTTCCCCCTTCCGAGAAAAGAAGGCTACGAGTTTGTCGTCGTTCAGTTTGCTGGAAAAGAAGCGCATTTCACCACCCTGATCAACTTCCAGGCGTACAACGAGAACGCCCCGGAGTGCCTCACCCTCGTCCATTACACCGACCTCGCCGACACCAAGGATATAGTCCTCATGGTTGGCGAGTACGACAAGAACGTCATGGTGAGCAAGCTTTTCTTCTTTTCCCTTATCCGTTTTTTCAGGCATCGTATTCTTGATCCCTGCAGTCGAAGGCCGAGGCCGAGCATTTGGGCGTCGCCGTTCTTCAGTATTACGGCCAGGTCGGGCCCGACGCGGCCGCCAAGGCCAAAAAGCTGCTACTTCTCGAGCGGTTCACCTATAGGACCGACGATTTTAACCACTTCGACATGATTGCAGACTACGAGGCCAACCTGTTCTCGTCAACAAAAGCAAAACCTGCCTAAAACTAAAACTATGTATCGACATTATTGCAGGACATCCAGGAGGCCCAATGCCTGGCGAACCAGGTCGAAATGTACTACTGCCGCCCGACCAAGGAGAAACTCGAGCTCCTGCACAACTTCAACCACAACCCACCGGCCTTCAAGCATATGGACCTCATCGATCAAGTGAACAGCGCCAACCTCCTCACCGAGGTTAGCGACGTCAACAAGAAGAAAGAAACGTCGTAGTCTCGAAAAATATTTAAATTCATTCAGTCAAGAAATAAATAAAAATTCTAACCCGTCCCGATTTCCCGAATTTTTTGCGCTATAGAAAAAATAATGTAAATTGTCGTCGGATATATTTTCAAGGGAAAAAAAGAAAGTCTCCTCGGGCGAGTACTTCAATTGTTACTTGCGCTGTTTGCGTGTCTGCCCGAAAAAATCCACAGCCAAGCTACTACTATAGTTTGATGGCCAGCATAGGGAGCGTTCGGTGACTCTGACTCAAGTAGAAGTCGAGGCTGAGGCCAAGAATTGCGCTTTTTTAACACTCGCTCTCCCCTCTCAAAAGTCTTGAGGCCGTTATGCTCAAGGCGATCGCATATGAGCTTTCTAAAGCAAAGCTGTGCGCGTTCGCTAACCTATGCATTATGATTCTTCGTTCACATGTTAGTAGATTTTTCAAAAACAGTCTCGTTTGTAAAATAAGGATCGGCTATGTTAGAACAGCCACACTACTCCGAGGATGTGATACCTATGCGCGCATAGTCCTGCAAGCAATTGATAGTTCAGGGTTGGAATTCGACGAGGTCGGCCTCTCCCGTGCAGAAAAATCGTGAGCGAGGCAGGCTGCGGGCGGTTGGAAAGTGATGGCAAAATGATTTCGTGATAACGAATTAAAGGAAAAGATTCTATAACGTTATTGTGATAAAAATAAAACATGAAGGTCACGTTGGTGATCTTGTTGGCCGGCCTCGTCCTGGCCTCGGTGTGCGAGTCGAGGCAGGTGAGGAAACCCAACAACCGCAGGGATAAGTACGTCCTCGATCAGGACGACGAAAATAGTGATGAAGGTGTTGGTGATCGTGATTTAAATGACGACGACATTTTTCATGTGGTAAAGAGAGTGGAGTTCGGTGAAGACGATCCCGACGAGGACAGTGATGAGGACGGCGGTGATTCAGATTACGATGACTCTGATGAAGATGATGAGGATGAGGACGAGCAAGGTCAAGTCTACGACTTCCCGTACAAGAAATACCGGAAGTGGCAGCAGGGCTGGCGGAAACACCCCTTATTTATTATCATCATCGGCGGACTCCGCTGGGACTTCTTGGAGGCTCACAAGAAAAACCTGACTTCGTTCGAGTACTTGAGGACTCACGGCACCACGGTACCCGTCGTCGAGCCGATCTTCCCACCCGAGGACTACCCGTCCTGGACGACGATCGCCACCGGCAGGGTACCCGAGGAGCACAGCATCGTCGGCGACTACATGTACGACCTCAAGAACGAGAGGCTGTTCAACCGCACCAACTACAACTCGACGAGGTTCCATGAGAAAATTCGTGAAAATCAAGTCGACATCCATAAATATGTTTTCGAAATATTTTTCAGAATCGCAAATTGGTGGAAGCATGCGAATCCATTTTGGAGCACAGCGGCGAAACATGGACGAAGGGTAAAA
>JAAUYL010074399.1_pt1 | contig 20283 bp, 15 predicted proteins | sample 7278011 | NCBI WGS metagenome assembly JAAUYL01 (sample SAMN14350225, study PRJNA611818) | marine sediment metagenome | isolation source: surface marine sediment (1.8m) | place: French Polynesia: Moorea | collected 2018-08
CTGCGCGACATGAAACGCGATAAAACTACGTTTCGCACTAAGCGATCGCCAGTCAAATTTGCCTAATACTTTTTTAATTTAACCATAAATCTACTCAATGTTAACCTAGTTACGCAGTAAAATTAGATATTTCAAATGTTCTGATGTATCCTGAATGGTACTAACTAACTATAGTAATTCTTAACTGTGAGTTAGGTAATAAAATTTATATTTTAGGGAACAGGGATACAGGTAGTAGACTCACACATCTTAAATGGTGCAATAAATTTTTAGGAAAAGTCTGAATTTATCAGATATTAAATCATTTTTATAATGTAAGGTTTTAGCTGTATCAGTCCAGTAGGAACAGAAAATAATAAAAATAATTAATAATTTGACCTCAAAAAGGTTGAGCAACACTCTCTACAGCACTAAATATTTATATAGTTTATATAGCAATCCTAATTTCAGTTGTAATATTTTGGTGGTAGTTAGGAGTCAGTAGTAAGCTAGGGTAGCCGTCGAATTGGCGATATACATAATTTCAAAGGTTTTCAGTTAAAATTAACTATTATAAAAATCTTCACAACCAATGCGCGGATTGCTATAGTATTTTTAATTAAGTCTGGAACACTTGCTTAGGCTGCAACACTTGATTTAAAGAGTTGACAAAATTCTCTCCATCCCATTCTTATTCTATATTATCTACTTATCTATTACATATCTGGTGAAAATTACAAATCAAATCAATTCTCATTTATAAATTATCTATTCTTTCTTCCTGTTCCCAGTTAAGTGTTCCCTCTTTTCCGGAGATGTCTATTTGAGTCACTCGCCAACTGAGTTTCATATTTACCCAGAAGTTCCATAAAGTAACAGTAGCAATAGCTATTAACTTAGCCAAATATTCATTAATTCCAAAAAGATTAAATAATAAGTTCACAATTAGCAAATTAAAAATCAAACCTGTCAGGCAAATTAAATTAAATTTTAATAACCTTTTAACCCTTTTCCGCCAACCACGTTGCGAACAGGAGATATCTCCAAAAGTCCATAGGTCATTCCACAGAAAATTATTGATAATTCCTGCTTCTGCAGATAAAATGGCACTGCCAGTTAAGCCCAAACCCACAGCTTCACGCAACAAATAAAATATTCCTATATCTACAGATACACCACTAAAGCCAACTATAACAAATCGGATCAATCTACCAATCGGCTATTTAGCAAATCTTAAAGTTAGCAAGTGTTGTAAATATTCTATATATTGTTTCCAGGTAACTTTGCTTTCTCCTCCTAAACGTTCTTGGAAAACATAGCCTACTTCTGCCACCCACCGAATATTGCCTCGGCATAAAACTTCAATCAGGATTTTGTAGCCCACTGGACTTAGGATTTCGCCAGCGATCGCTGACCGATGGACCATAAAATACCCACTCATAGGGTCAGAGACTCGCCCTACTACTCCTGGTAAAATAACTAATCCCAAAAGTTGAGCCCCACGGGACAAAAATCTTCTAACTATACTCCAGTCACTGACACCTCCTTCTCCAACATGACGACTAGCTACTGCTAAATCAGCACCTTTTTCTATTTCTGCTAATAGTTTTAAGAGAGTTTCTAAGGGATGTTGTAAGTCAGCATCAATAACTCCTAATATTTCTCCTTTTGCTACTTGCCAACCACGAACTACTGCTGTAGAAAGTCCTCTTTCTTTTTTTCTACACATTACCCGAAGTTGGGGGTATTTTTGTGTCATATTCTGAGCTACCTGCCAGGTTAAGTCCGGGCTATTATCATCTACTATAATTAATTCATAGGCATTCGGAATTTGAGTATCTAATAGTTGAGTTAATCTTTGGATAAGTGTTGGAATATTTTGACTTTCTTTGTATGTAGGAATTACTAGAGAAAGTTTAATTTCTGTGGTACTTAACTTTCTGGTATTTTCTGTTATTGCAGTAACCTTTAATAAACCAGTTGGGACTATTATTAATGAATTTTCTTTAGTTGTTATCATTAATTTATTCTCTTTTGTATATCTGGTTTTTGTTATATTTCACGTAATAACTCGCAGTAATTACTGTTTTTATGTAAGCAGTCAGCTAGCTCGCGGTCAGCATTCAGCAAATAATGAATAATTCCTTATCTGGTTAAAATAGTATACTTTAGTCGTGACCTTTAATTCTCCTTGGATACTAATTTCTCCTTCATCTGAGTAATATAATAAGTTGCGGGACTTATAGCTGACGGCTGAATGCTTACGTTTTTATATCATTTATTTTAACTTTTAAACAGCAAAATAAAATCTTTTTTTGTGGTAATTTAGTTTAATATAGTTATTTGAATATTAAGATTAATTATTTCTTCTGGCAGATCATTTTACCTAGCTAAATAATGATTATGAGATTTAATTTTGCTTTAATATATAGCCTTGATCAGACTCATGAGGTACACCTTGTTCCTTGGTCTGATTTGACATAGGAAAATAGAGAAAAATTGACTGTACCTCACAACTCTGGGAATTGCTATATTGCAGATCTTAAGAGTAAAATTAAATCTATAAATTTTATTTTCAAATAAATTTAGCTCTCCTATGAGCTTGACTAATTATCATCAATCAAATTAATTTTATCCATTTGAATAAAATCAAAGATCTGATTAATTTGATGTCGCTCTTCATCAGTTATTTTTTTTCCAGATAAAATTGACGAAGTAAGCTGTAGGTGTTCCCGACGACTGAGTTTACCTGATGTCATAATTCGGTTCACCATCTGATTGATTGTCACTTTTGGTTGATTTTGCTCACTCCATAACATAATTTATGATCTACTATCTATTTATAATTTGTTGATTTGGCATTTTATATTGCATCATACAGCTTTAAAAGTAGTATCGAATAAAATACTATATACCTTTATTGGCTAACTACGTTAATTTAATAGTTAAGAGGGTAAAGATCCCTGAATAAAAATATTTGTAGATGAGGCATTAATTTAGTTTTTATGGAGATTTATCGACTGCCAGCACTTTCAGACAACTATATCTTCTTACTACATGACCCAAGTCAAAATATTGCAGCTGTAGTTGACCCAGCCGAAGTCAAACCAGTGCTGGAGAAACTGGAATTATTGGGGGCTGAGTTGGTGACTATTTTCAATACCCACCATCACCACGACCATGTAGGTGCTAATCAACAGTTAATCCAAAAGTTTCCCAAATTAACAGTTTATGGTGGAGTTGAGGACCGAGGTAGAATTCCTGGACAACAGGTATTTTTACAGGAAGACGATCGTGTCCATTTTGCCCAGCGAGTGGGAGAGGTTTTATTTGTGCCTGGTCATACAAGTGGCCATATTGCCTATTATTTTCCTCCTTTAGTTGCTGGGGAAATAGGGGAGTTATTTTGTGGCGATACTTTGTTTGCAGGAGGTTGTGGTCGCTTATTTGAAGGGACACCAGTCCAAATGGTAGAGTCTTTGAGTAAGTTGCGTAGTTTACCTGAAAATACACGAATATGGTGTGCCCATGAATACACTTTGAAAAATTTACAGTTTGCTATGACTGTAGATCGGGAAAATCCCGATCTACAAGCTCGTTTTGCTGAAGTTAAGGCAGCACGCAGTTGTAATGAAGCAACTGTACCATCGATGATTGGTGTAGAAAAACGTACAAATCCTTTTCTGCGCTGGGAGCAACCTGCTCTACAATTAGCAGTTCAAAGTCAAGATGCGGTACAAACTTTTGCCCGTTTGCGAGGAAAGAAGGATAGATTTTAACTTAAAGTTCCAGGCAATTCTACATAGAGGAAGAAATTGGTCACGTTGCGTTTCAGTTTTTTAGGGTTAACAGGAGTTCGATGTTTTTCTGGCCTAAAAAGGGCAAAGGAAATAGGTCAATAGGCGAAAAATCACTTAAACCTAGATATATGAAAAGGATGGCCTATTCTTCAATAATTAATAATTAACAATTAATAATTAATAATTTAGGACTTACGCACCATACCATATATAGCTTCATAAACTATAACTTTATCGATTATACACTCTATATATAGAACATTTGCGAAAGTCCTGTAATTACCTATTCTGTAATAGAAGGATTGACTAAAAGGATTTTTTTCTCCATGAATGGAGAGGCTTTATACCTGAATTTTTCGGTAAAATATTGCTACAGTTATGAGACCGGGAACAGGGAACAGATAACAGAGAATAGTAAAAAAAACATAACAAAAAAGAGGAAAAAGGTTTAATTTTTATGATTTATGGAATTTATAATTTTTCATTGTCAGAATAAATCACAAATATAAGATGTAACTGCTTTTTTTGAATTTGCTATAATATCTAACTGCTGACTGCTGACTGCTGACTCCTGATTTCGTTAACCTGACTTTTTAAATTTATGAAGGCTAAGAAAATGAAATTTAGGATATTTGTTTTTTTTATGCCTGCAAACTGAGATGCTGCAAAGCTTCAATTGTGACTTTAGTCAAAAGTCACAAAAATTATTGTGAGCAATAGCATTTTTTGTACCTTAAGTATGTATAAATGAATAAGGTTTTATTGAGAATATAATAGTATCAGGTAACTAGTTTTGGCTGAAAAATGCTTATTCCTGTTATTTTCAAATCTCAATAGCTTATTTTCAAACATTTATTAAGCAAAATGTTAAAAATTGTAAAGAGTGTTAAGATTAAACTAGAATAAGAAACTAATTTAGAAAAATGCTAAACCCCAAACTGCCAGAACCAGACTTACTTAAAGCGGTACTGCAACCCTTGTTAGAGGATTTCGAGTATTGGTTTGAGCGTTCCCGCCAGTTATTGGAGAGAGAAGAAATTACTTTTCTTAGTAGCAGTGAGCAATTCGACTTACTTAATAGGGTGAAGCAAGCTCAACAGGAAGTGAATACAGCACAAACTCTTTTTCAAGCAACTGGAGGTCAAGTTGGGGTAGAAACTACAGTGCTTTTGCCTTGGCATCAGCTACTAACTGAATGTTGGCAAGTTGCAATGCGGTTTCGCAAAGAGCAATCTAGATAGAATGTACAATCACAATCAAAGTTAGTCTCAACCTAGGTTTATATCCTAAATTAAGAAACAGATTGAGTTAACTTCTGAGTAGGAAACAGTTTTGAAGTTGATAATTGTTAATTTATAGTGACAACACTACCTGCTCTGGAAATGATGATGACATATCTAAATAAGATAATTTCTGCTGATAAAACTTATCCAGAGTGAAAGTGATAAAACTAGAAAAACTGTTTAATTTTTTTAAAATTTGCTGAGTGGCGATTTAGCCTTGAGGAGAATACCATGTTACATCTGCTTTATATCCTAGCCTTCACTACTATTGCTGTTTTGGCTGTTCGTAATTTAATCCGTAGTCTCTTAACTGTTGGACTTGAATCTCAATCTTTACCCTCAAATCGAGGGTTGTCCAGTCGTGACTCCTATTCTCAGTCTCGTAGAATTCCACATCCAGAACTATTAGATGAATCTGGGAATTTTATTGATGAGCCTTTGTTAGTGATGCGCTCTGTTAATGTACAAGAAGCTCGTGAACAGTTGGATGCTATTTATAATTCTGAGGTTGGTTCAACTGGTGAAACTAAAGATGAAAAAAAGTAAATAGATAATTACCATAAAATTAATAAAATGTCAAAAATTTGCTATTGGTTTGTTCCAAAAAAACTGATAACCAATAGCAAGTTATTTTTATACTTTGAAAAACCAGTCGTTTAAAGATAGTAATTAGAGCTTGCTGAAAAAGTATTTTTCTGATGGGGGGTAATGTGGAATAAGCCATCGGCAAAAGTTTTACAGTTAATTTTTCGGGGTTGCTGAGTGGTAATGATTTTTAGATTAAGTATCAACGCAAAACATAAGTTTTTCAATTTCACCGAATAATTAATAATTAATAATTAATAATTAAATAATTCGCGCCTTGAAGCTTCCCCTTGGATAGGGGAAAAAGCGGTCGATTGGATATGGCGAGGAGACCTAGCCATATCCAATCGACCAAGAGAAAAGAAAATATTCCTTATATTCAATTCCGTAACGGTTTTAAGCAGAGGTAATTATCAATTATAAATTATCAATTAATAAACTTCAGCTACTTACCATTACATTTCAGCAACTCCAATTTTTATCCATTTTTCCCAGTTATATGAGGAAAAAAATCCAGGTTTTTGACCTAGATTTAGTCCTACATCTTGCACTTTTTTCAAGCTAATTCAGCACTTAAATCTCTGAGATCTATGGGTTTCAGATTGATTCAGCAAGCCCTAATAAAAACAAGAAAGCTATTAAAAAGAACTTTTGTATTTTGACACTCCACGCGACTAAAGTCGCGTTGATTCCCTTATGTTGTTAAAACAGGCGCATCGATCCGCCTGTTTTAACTTCTCATCAGTTGAGGGACTGTCATAGACCCCTACCTAAGAATCATTTGTATCCATATCTAATCAGTGAGATTATTCTTTCCCCAAGCGTTTGCTCTATTCCAAGAGCTTGTTCCCGTAGGGTATACGGTACAGTTCAAACCTAAAAAAAATTGGTTCTCTGGTACTTGTTGCGAGCGAGTTTTTCCATGCATAAGCATTTCTATGCATGCGCCCCATAACTCTAGTTTTCAAGGTGCGTCTACTGATTAATTAGCTAGGTTTTTAGAGTAGTTGAAGACCTTTCCACTCTTCCTGCCATAACACACGCATCCCCCCTTTAGGGCTATCCCTTACCCATAAGTCTTATAAGTATTGCAGAGTGGTCCGTGTGGGAGGTGTGGTCCGTGTGGGGAGATAGTTTAAGTAGCCCCGATCAAGAAATCAAATTGCGTTATTCACTTTTAGCTACCTCTTTCTGGAATTGCGTTATGGCAGTTTTGTCTTCTCTTCCCCCTCTTCTCCCTCTCCCCCCTCTCCCCTATCATGTAAGGAATTCGATCTTATGTGGGTAAAGCATAGCTTTTAGAGGGAGGCTTTAAACCCAATTTTTCGGTAAAATAATCAATTTTTGTTCATTATATGCAATGGCTAACAATTACTGATAAAATTATTACTAACAAGTTTTTTAGATAGTCGCCGGAGGGTATACCTCTTGCAGAAGAGCTTTTCATGTCGCGAAGGGAGATGGAGACCAAAAACAAACTTGGAGAAAGTTTAAGACAATCGCAAATGATAGCAACATTTGATCAAGCTTTAACCCACTCAGAGGTTGAAAAAATAGTAGAAATCACTGCCCTAAAAGTGTAGTGTAGTAAGGATGTCAAATCAACGATGTATATTTGATATTAGTAATGCAGTAGGTTAAAAAGTAACCGCCAGATGACCATTCCTAAATCCGTATTAGCAGAATTGGTGCTAGAGGTTCCGCAGATCAGACCACAAATTTATTTTAAGTCATCTCTGACTGCTCTCTCTCATGCGATGGAAGAGCAGGTTTTAGCAGGTTCTGATCAACCTCTGGTAATAGCAACTTTTCAGAAAGAGCGTTTTTATCGTCAAGAAGCTCACCGTTATCGAAGAATTGCTAACCTCACATCCCAAGTATATGTACTAGCTGCACCAGAAACGGAATTTAAAAATTCTTCTGAATATCACGAAACAGTAGCTTTTGATCCGAGAGATCCTTTAATTATGGAATGGAATCTACTGATCCTTGCTCAAGAGTATTCAAGTTGTTTGATTTGCAATGAGTGTGATAATTCTGGCCTAGTTGATGAAAGAGATCGGTTCAGTGGAATGGAGCAAGCACGTAGGTTTGAAGGTATCTGGACTTTCGATCGTCAGGTATGTGTCCAATCTGCTGCATTATTACTTCATCGAATCCTTAAATATAGACCAGAGTTAAAGGAAAAGGTTCAAGCAGCTACAGAAATTTATGGCATCAATTTGGATTTAAGGAAGCGAAAAAAATCTGCTAAAAGTAAATCTAGTTCTAATGGTCTTAACAAGAAAGCTTCAGAAGTAGTTGAAAAAAATAACTTTAGTAATCCTTTTGCCCAACGTTTGGTGACTTATTTGCAAGCAAGCCAATATAAGTTAATTAAAACTTATCGCTCAATTGCGGCTCAGGAAAAAAAACAACGTTTGATTAATATTATCTCTTCTGCTATGAGGCGATCGCTAGATCCTGATGAGATTATCAAAGTGGCAGTGCAAGAACTGGGAGAAGCACTTTTGGCCAGCCGATGTTTGATCTATCAGTGTCGGCCTGCGGATACAATAGCAACTATTACTCACGAGTATTTAGGTCTATCAGTAAAATCTTTGCTGAATCAGGTCTGGCCTCTAAAAGACAATTATCTGTTTCAGAAAGTTGTTCAAACTCAAGGGCGAGTTTATATAGAAGATACAAGTTTGCTACCTAAGTATTTGGTGCCAGAAACTTCAGTTACTCCCAAATCTAAACAGAGAAATTGTCTGGAAAACTTAATATCTCAATGGGAGATTTCGAGCTGGTTGATGATACCTCTACTGTATCAGGGGCGACTGTTAGGTATGGTGGAATTACATAATTGTGGCTCGTCTCCCCATAAGTGGTCTGAAGAACAAATAGATTTAGTAGAAGCGATCGCTACTCAGTTAAGTATAACTTTGATTCAGGCGGAAACTTATACTCACCTAGAAGAATTAAATCAACAATTAGAAGCTCTTGACCGGACTCGCAGTAATTTAATTGCTATTACTGGCCATGAGTTACGGACTCCCCTATCTACTATCCAAGTTTGCTTGGAAAGTCTTAGTCAAGAACCGGATATGCCTGAAGAGTTACGGCAAGTGATGCTAGAAACTGCATTGGCAGATGCAGATAGAATGCGTCATCTTGTGCAAGATTTCTTAACATTGTCTCATTTAGAAAGTGGTCGAGTTCAATGGAATATAGAATATCTACCTCTATTAGAATGTGTTGATTTAGCTCTTAGTAGTATCCGGGCCCACAAATTAGAACAGGAGTTGCCGAATATTACTACTCAGGTATCGGCAGAACTACCTTTAGTCTTGGCCGATGGGGAATGGTTAGTAGAGGTATTGTCAAAACTGTTGGACAATGCTTGTAAGTTTACTCAAGCTGAAGGAAGAGTAATAATTAGAGCGACTTCTAATAGTGAGAATATGTTGAAGGTGACTATCTCTGATACTGGCCGTGGGATTGAACCTAATCAGTTAGAGACTGTATTTGATCGTTTTTATCAAGAAGAAGGCGCTTTACGACGTAGTGTTGGAGGCACAGGTTTAGGTTTAGCTATTTGTCGTCAGATTATTAGTCGTTTAGGGGGTAAAATTTGGGCTGAGTCGGCTGGTAAAGATCGGGGTAGTGAGTTTCATTTTACTATTCCAATTGTTGGTAATACTCAGAAGCAATAAGAAACACGAAAGGAACTTAATTAATAAATTGAAGAGCTAGCAAAGTAGTAGTTTAGGTTTTAATGAATTGATCAATGTTTCGTCTTCTAAAATTTTAAATTCTTTGTCTAGTCCGGTAATTTGAAAAACTACCTCAATATCATCTTGGAGGTTTAAAAGATATAATTTACATCCTCTTTTTTCAGCAATTTTGCGGACGACTACTAAAGTAGTCAAACCAAAATTATTAATTTTGTTGACCAATGCCAAATCTATGATCCAGTATAAATTTGTGCTTTGGAAAATTAGTTTATCTACTATTTGCTTGAGTCGATAACTGCCCTTTAAATCTAAGTTGCCTTGAGGACGAAATAAAATTGCTTGCATAATATATAATCCTATATATAATAAGTGAAAAATAAAATTATAAAAGTAAAGGAATTAACAAAAATTAGCTATCTAAATTTTAAGATTAGCTAATATAAAATACTAAACTTTCGCTACATATTTCCCTGTAGTTAAGGGGGTTATAGATGTTTGTTTCCAGCATGAATTATGCTATTTCAGATAAGAATAGTAATTTTTACTGGGGTTGATGATGAAAAAATAGTTGCTATAGCACTAAGTTAATTGGTTAGGACAATAAATTTAGGCTCAAAGAGAATAGCGAATACGGAATAGAAAAATGTCCTAACTTTAATGCGTAGGGCTATATACTTGAAGTAATTAAAATAAAGCAATATTATTCAATGATTTATCTAACCTAAAAAAAAGTATTGACAAATTCAAGGGGACTATTGCAATTACCCACTTTTTTAATTGTAAATTTGGACAACTAGAACCGCAATCGAAGTTAATGGCCCATAGTGTGGCCTAAGTTCTAATAATCCTTTTGTAACAGAACCTTACAATTTCTTAAACTTGAGTAACCCTGGTGATACCATTCCATAAAAAGGTTCATATAAGAAATCTATGGCAGACGAACTAACAGGACAACCTCCAATTTTTGGTGGCAGCACTGGTGGCTTGCTAACCAAAGCCGAAGTAGAAGAAAAGTACGCTATTACCTGGACTAGCTCTAAAGAACAGGTGTTTGAAATGCCTACAGGTGGCGCAGCTATTATGAATGAAGGTGAAAATCTACTATATTTAGCGCGCAAAGAGCAATGCTTGGCCCTCGGTACTCAACTACGGACTAAATTTAAGCCCAGAATTGAGGACTTCAAAATCTATCGGGTTTTCCCTGATGGTTCTAACGAATACCTACATCCGAAAGATGGTGTCTTCCCTGAGAAGGTAAATGAAGGCCGTCCTTATGTAGGTAAGATTGACCGCAATATTGGCAGTAACCCAGAACCAGCTACCCTGAAGTTTACTGGTAAAAAACCCTATGACGCATAGGATTAGATCTATCAGTTAAAATATGGGATAGGATGAACCGTAGATAATATAGGCTTTTAATACTGGCAATATTTTTTGCATCTCCTATCATTTAATGATTGACACCTCAGCTTTCAGATATTTCATCTGAGGCTGAGGTTTTAATTAATTTTATGAAGGAATAGACAAGAAGGAAGAAGAAAAAAATTATATAAATGATAGATTTTATGGTAGTCCTGTAGATGTAGTGATTTAGGGTAGAGGTAGGGAATAGGGAACGCTTAACAGGGAACAGAAATTATCTTAAGTTATTAGTTTCAAAGAAATAGTATTCCCTTGACTACTTGACTTTTTTTAAGATATCACTACTTGTATACCACTACCGATTTTATTATATCAATTACCAAAAATAATTCTATACTTCAGCAATACTTGAAGGATTAAGTAATTAGTATGATTAAATAATTTTTTTGACAATTATTAATATTTTGCTCCCTTTCCTGCTCTCCCATCGAATCAGATGTATAGCAATCATATTTCAGTTGTAATATTTTAGTGGTAATTAGAAGTCAGTCGGACTGAGTCAGAATATAAAAGGATTTTGATTTATCTTAATTGTTCTTAAATGTCTCATAAATCATTCCTGATTGCTATAGCAAAATTTTTGAGATACAGAATTTAAAAAACAAAGTTGAAATAGGTTAAATCTAACTTTCTTTAAATTATCCAAGTAATAAAATTATGAATCCTAAGCAGGTAGGCATAATTAAACATAACTATGTCCGAAGCAACTGAAACGGAGTAGAGGGAAGTAATCTCAATTATTTCAGATATTTAAAAAGAGTTTCCATGTTACCAATATACTTAAAAAGTGCTGTAATTTATATAGAACCCATTTGATAGCTATTTAAAATAGAGATAGGGAGGTGGAGAGTATTTTTCAACCTGGTTGGTGCGCTACCAGGTGCGCCGTGAGACGGCGCGGGGTCGCAGGAGCTTTTTCCCTTATACCTTCCCTCCATCTTCTGACTCCTGACTCCTGACTCCTGACTCCGGGTAAAAAATGCGGGTCGCTGAAAGATACGCTTAGGGGTTCTATAAAGGTGTTGGTTGCGTGTTACTTAAATCTAAAACTGCAAAATTTATGATATTTCCAGACTTCTCCCAATTTTCCCAACTAGCAAAACAAGGTAATTTTGTCCCTGTCTACCAAGAATGGGTAGCAGACCTCGATACTCCTGTTTCTGCTTGGTATCGTGTTTGTGCTGATCGACCGTACAGTTTTTTACTAGAATCAGTGGAAGGTGGGGAGAAAATAGGACGTTATAGTTTTCTGGGTTGCGATCCATTGTGGGTATTGGAAGCAAGAGGCGATCGCACTACCCAAACTTACCGGGATGGCACAGTTAAAACTTTTGAGGGCGACCCCTTTGATGCTCTAGATAACTGTCTCCAACCCTATCAACCTGTAAAATTACCTCAATTGCCTCCTGGTATTGGGGGGTTATTTGGTTTCTGGGGTTATGAGTTGATTCGCTGGATCGAACCTCGTGTCGCTGTTTATCCTGCTACCGAAAATGATTTGCCTGATGGTTTGTGGATGCAGGTGGATAATTTATTGGTTTTTGATCAGGTGAAGCGGAAGATTTGGGCGATCGCCTACGCTGATATCCGTTCTCCAGAGCTAGACTTAGAAGCAGTTTATCAACAAACTTGCGATCGTGTTTCTCAGTTAGTAGAGAAATTGCAATCTCCCCGATCGCGACAAAATACTTTACTAGAATGGCAACCCCCTGGAGAAAAAGACAAAGAAGTTACAGATACATACACCAGCAACACACCCCGTGGAGAATTTTGTGCCAACGTTGAGAAAGCTAAAGACTACATTAAAGCAGGAGACATTTTTCAAGTAGTTATCTCGCAACAACTCTCGACTGAATATACAGGAGAACCTTTTAGTCTTTACCGTTCCCTGCGACTAATAAACCCTTCCCCATACATGGCATATTTTAATTTTGGTGATTGGCAAATTATTGGTTCGAGTCCGGAAGTTATGGTAAAAGCGGAAAACACGCCCGATGGTAAACGTCTGGCAACTGTGAGACCTATTGCTGGTACTCGTCGTCGTGGCAAAACTTATGCAGAAGATAATGCTTTAGGGGAGGAGTTGTTGCAAGATCCGAAAGAAAGAGCAGAACATATTATGTTAGTCGATTTAGGTAGGAATGATTTGGGGCGGGTTTGTCAAGTGGGAACAGTAAAAGTTGATGAGTTAATGGTAATTGAACGTTATTCTCATGTGATGCACATTGTGAGTAATGTGGTAGGAGAATTGGCAGACGATCGAACTGCTTGGGATTTATTGAAAGCTTGTTTTCCTGCGGGAACTGTGAGTGGTGCGCCAAAAATTCGAGCGATGGAAATTATTAATGAATTGGAACCTTGTCGGCGGGGGGTTTATTCTGGGGTTTATGGATATTATGATTTTGAGGGTCAGTTGAATAGTGCTATTACTATTAGAACTATGGTTGTTAGGCCGAAAAATGATGGTAAACATACCGTGACTGTGCAAGCAGGAGCTGGTTTAGTTGCAGATTCTGTGCCGGAAACAGAGTATGAGGAAACTATTAATAAAGCTAGAGGTTTGTTGGAGGCAATTAGGTGTTTAAAAAGTAATTAGAACAGGGAGTAGGGAGTAGGGAGTAGGGAGTAGGGGTAAGATTATTCTTAACCAAAAAATAAGGTCAATAGCTTCCCCTTTTAAGAGGATGAAAGAAAGAATCTTCAGTATTTCAATCCCAATGGTTCAGCCAGAGGTACTGATTGATAACTGAAATGACTATACAATTCCCAAAAATAACTCTATAATTGCTCAAGACTTAAGTTATGAAGTAGGGCTTGCTGATTGAAATAGCAGTCAGCGGTCAGCGGTCAGCTATCAGCTTCTAGCAGCTTGTATAATGGGGGATACTCAACAGAAGCAGCTACGCGTCTACAAACCCGCACGCAAAGCGCACCACGCGCTTTTTCAAACTCTTGTGGGGGACTTAAACCCTTGGATTGAAGAGGGCTCTAGCTAAATGCGCTCAAGCTAATAGCTAGTTAACTATCGAAGCATTTATATATATAGCAATGTGCGCTGGCATATTTACAAATTGCAGGAGGTGTCCAATAACTAAAATCTTATATGATCAGCTTTTTATTCCCCCTATTGCCTGTTCCCTATTGCCTGTTCCCTGTGCGCAGCGCTATAAATGCTTGAGCCTTTGTAGGACGAAAAAAGTGCCAGCTTTTTGAAACATAGAGCTGCAAAAATTTAGCATTTTGGGTAGAATAATAGCCGAAAAATCAACAGAAAATTTTTCCTTATACTTCCTCTATAATTCCCATTTATGCTAACTACTCCCTACTCTCTATTCCCTAATTTTTGAACCATAACAACAAATCAAATGCAAACCGAATTCAAGTTTTTTCAGCATTGGTATCCTCTTTCACCTATTGAAGACCTAGATCCAGAAATCCCTGTTCCGGTAACTCTTTTGGGAATACGTCTAGTCATCTGGAAGCCAAGATATTCTCAGAATTACCAGGTATTTTTAGATGTTTGTCCTCACCGTCTAGCACCCTTAAGCGAGGGTCGTGTTGATGACAAAACTGGTAATTTAATGTGTAGTTATCATGGTTGGCAATTTGATTCTCAAGGTATTTGTACTAATATTCCTCAAGCTGAAAATCCTAAAATTATCGCCAAAAATCAAAAAAATTTCTGTGTAACTGCCTTACCAGTGCGTCAAGAAAATGATTTACTCTGGGTTTGGCCAGATGTGAAAACAGCAGAATTAGCTGCTACTACACCCCTACCATTATCACCACAAATAGATGCTGAGAAAGGTTTTGTCTGGTCTTCTTATGTCCGCGATTTAGAATATGATTGGGAAATTCTAGTAGAAAATGTCATCGATCCGAGTCATGTTCCTTTTGCTCATCACGGCGTACAAGGTGATAGAAACAGAGCCATAGCACAAGTTATGGATATTTTACAATCAACAATCAATTTAATTGAAGTTTTTATCCCTGGAAATTTACCTGTAAAAATTACTTTTGAACCACCTTCTCGTTTAGAATATGAAATTACTTTAGGTAATACTGAAAAGAAACTAGGACTTGTGATTTATGCTTTACCAGTATCTCCTGGTAAGTCTAGAGTTGTTGCTCAGTTTTCTAGGAACTTTGCTAAAACAATTCATCGACTAACACCACGTTGGTGGGAACACATAAAAATTCGCAACTTGGTTTTTGATGGAGATATGATTTTACTAAATCAGCAGGAATATTTACTGCAACAAAAACAATCAAGTCAAAGTTGGAAAACAGCTTATAAATTACCTACAAATGCAGATCGTTCAGTCATTGAGTTTAGAAATTGGTTTGATAAATATTGTGGTGGTAAATTACCTTGGAGTGAAGTGGGAATTAGTGAAAAAAATAACTCTCTAATAAATAATAATCATGCCTTACTATTGGATCGTTATCAACAACATACTCAGCATTGTAGTAGTTGTCGGCAGGCATTGAAAAATCTACAAAGATTACAAATTTTACTTCTAACTTATTTCATAATTATTGTGTCTGGAGTTTCTATCTTTCCAGATAATTTGCGCATTCAAATAGGTTTACCTTTAGTAATTACAGCACTTTTAGGAATAGGAATTTATGCTTGGTTAAAATTGTGGTTAATTCCTCAATTTTACTTTGTTGATTATATTCATGCTAAAAAATGAATTTATATTTTTGAGGGAGTAGGAAGATGGTTTTCTGTATGCTTTTTCCTAATGGGACTTACACAACTTAATAAGCAAAATTATATAATGCTTGTATATCAACGATTTTACTTCAAAGGTATCGCTAGCAATGAAAAAAACAACCACTGCTGCAATGCTCCCTTGGTTTTAAAGGTGGTATCAACAGTTTGATAATTGTTGGAAAAACACACCTCAAAAAACAGGATTCCGCTATTATTTGGGTGGATTATTAGGAGAGAGTGAAAGGAAAAATATATCTTACCCTCGCCAATAACTCTGTTGGAGTAGTTTATAATCGGTTATATCATTTCATAGCAGATTGTCCTTGGGAGCCTAATCAAATCAATGTTAACGTTTGCGTAGCATTCCGTAGGAAAGCTTTACGTTAGCAAACGTTATCTAGAAATAATTAACAAAAGTTCTCAAGCCAAATTCAAGAAAGGGTTCAGTTTGATTTTAGACGATTCTGGACATCGAAAAAGCGCACCGCCTGCGCTGAGGTTTCCTCAGCGTAAAGACGGAGCAAGAAGTGGTAATTTTACATCAGGAGTAGGGCGACAATACATTGGAGAAATCAGTAATATTATGTTCGGTTAAATAGTTTTTATAATTCAAGTTCGTAGTATAGCTTCAGCCCCAACTTTAGACAGGGCTGAAGCTATACTACAAACAAAAACTTTATTATAAGTGATTATCCGAACATGATATAAAACAGATAATTGAATAGTAACTGTAACAACTCATCTGAAATGATGGCAAAAGCTGAAAGCTGATAGTTAGTTAAAGATTAACTCCATTCAGCTAGAACAATTTTTCCAATAGTTCTACCCTTCTCGATACGTTGATGAACATCCCGTAAGTTTTTAGCATCGATCGGTTTAACTACCTCATTGCAAGTTGTAATAATTACACCATCTTCGATCAGTTGACTCAACTCATTAAGTAAATTACTTTGCTCTGCCATATCTTCTGTTTGATACATGGAGCGAGTAAACATAAATTCCCAAACAAAGCTAGCACTTTTACTTTTTAAAGTATTCATATCTAGCGGTTGTTCATTTTCGACAATGGAACAAATCGTGCCTTGGGGTTTGATCGCTTTAGTCATAGCTTGCCAGTGACCATCGGTGTCGTTCAAGCACAGAATATAATCGACATTTTGATAACCAATTTTATCAATCTCTTCCGCAAGATTATTGCGATGATTGACCACTTCATCGGTGCCCATTTTTTTACACCAAGCAATAGTTTCAGGACGAGAAGCTGTAGCAATGACATTCAGCTTGGCTAGCTTTTTTGCTATTTGAATCGCAATAGAACCAACTCCCCCTGCACCATTGATAATTAAAATTGATTTGCCTGCATCTGCTCCTGTTTGATCAATATTCAATCTTTCAAACAGAGCTTCCCAAGCAGTGATACCAGTGAGAGGAAAAGCTGCTGCATGAGCAAAATCTAAATTCTGGGGTTTGCGACCAACAATTCTCGCATCGACTAAATGAAATTCGCTGTTGCTACCAGGACGAGTAATATCTCCTGCATAATAAACCTCGTCTCCTGGTTGAAATTCTGTTACTTCTTCTCCAACTTCTACCACGATACCTGCTGCATCCCAACCAAGAATGCGGGGTTCGGATTCAACCTTATCTTGAGGAGAGCGGACTTTAGTATCTACTGGATTAACAGAAATAGCTTTAACCTGTACCAGTAAATCTTTGCCTTTAGCTGTGGGTTTAGGGATTTCCACATCTAAGAGACTATTTTCGTTGTTAATCGGTAAATATTGAGTTAAACCTACTGCTTTCATGGATTTTACCTCCAAATTTTAAATATTATGGCGCTACGCGCTAGGGAATAGGGAACAGTAGACTGTCAAAGGCTTTTTCCTGCGGAAACGATCCGCGAACAGGATGGGGAAATGTCCTAACCTTAATGCGTAGTGCTATATTAGCTAGCTTATTAGGATCGGGCGAGGTTACTTCTTGGGTTACGGGGGAAAATTTTTGGTAATCACTTATTTGATGTACTACCAAAGTTTAACCTAAAATCGTCTCAATAACACGTACAATCTCTTGGCATTTCCGTGTATTAAGTACATCGGGATGGGGAGAGGCAAACTGACCTAAATCATTATCAAAATACTTGCCTGAAGCAGTTTTGAACTCATCCGTCCCAAATAGACGAAGGGATCGTAGATTTGACCAGCATCACCAAAAGACGGTACATTAAACGGTACATCGCGCAACCAAACAGCAAAAAATCCCAGTTTTTCTGCCAATTGAACGCGTTCTATATGTCGAACCATGGAAGGCACTGCTCCTGAAAAGTAAGCCTCGATCGGTACTACTAATCCAAGGCTCAACCGTCCCAAACGAAATACTGAATTGTATCCCTTATTAATGGATTGAAACCCCAAGTTGTTCGTTTTCTCAAGCATTTTAAATTCCAGTCAGTATAGCCTTATTGCCATTGGTCTTATTTCGCAAAACCACCAAAAGGTTTGAGCAAAAGTCGATTTAGAGCAGCGTGACGTTCTTTTAAGCTCTCCAGAATGTCGTCTATTAGCAGCCCAGTTAATGTTAATTATTCTTATATTCACTTCTCCGCTACTGCCGTTCTTAGAAACCAATGATTATCTATATAAATCTATGATTTTCGTGCTTATAATCTGTTCTATTCTTGCTTCAACCAGGCAACGTCGGCGTTATCCAGTCCACAAGGTGTCACGGTCGTTTGCTGCGCAACGAACCGCGCGAAACGCGTAGCTCTCACTGACCGCCATAGCTAGATTTAATGCTGCATTATTTGATTTCCTGAATAACAATAACCCCTTGCTCCCAGCTACGCTGGTTCTCAATATTGTTTTGAAGGCTTGTGTCATCTGCGATTTGAAAACGCTTAATCGCTGGTGTTTTGCTTGTTGCCTGATATAGCCAGTAAGCTTCTTCCTTCAGCGCATCTTCGATTGGTCGATCGATTGAAGCATAGACTGCCTGTTTACAAGCATTAATCGAATCAGCGGGGAAATGGGCGATGCGTTTTGCCAACTCATCAACATAAGCACCAATTTTATCAGCATCAAGAGCTTTATTAATACTGCCATAGGCTTCTGCTTCGTCCGCATCAAAATCACGGGCACTTAAAATAATCTCCAACGCACGTCCCAGACCTGCCTGACGCGCCATGCGTGATGCGCCACCGCCACAAGGCAGGATGCCCATACCAACTTCCATCTGCATGAACTTTGCCTTACCACGAGCTGCAAAGCGCATATCACAAGCCAGCGCAAATTCATGACCGCCACCGCGTGCGAATCCTTCGATTTTGGCGATAGTCGCCTGTGGTAATTTACTAATACGCTCCAGCGTTGTCTGTAGATAGAGCAGTTCTACCTCGTCGCGCGATACTGCTTTTGTAGACATATCTTTGAGGAAATTAGTATCAGCATGAGCTACAAAAATCTCTGGGTGCGCAGATTGGAAAACAACAACTTTTACGCTACGATCGCCCTCAAGCATTTCTGCCAAACGATTTAGATCGTCTAGCATCGGAATGCCTTGAATATTTACAGGAGGGTAATCAAAAGTAACAGTAAGGACTGCTCCATCCTTTGTTGCCTTGAATGTAGTGTAGTGTTCGTAAGCCATATCTATAATTTTGCAAGTTGTTAAAAATTGGACATCTAAAAAGTTCCCTTATGGGATAAGTAATTGGGAAACTGCGTAGCTTCAGCTCGCAAAGGAACAATTGTGGAACACTTTTAAGTGTCCGCGAACTAACCTTTTAGGGTGGGAAAAATTGTTTTATCCCCAAAACCTCTGACAAGGGAGTAAGGTTTGCCTCACCCAGGTTATTGGTCGGTAGTCTCCAAATTGCAAGGTCTCACCCCTCGTAAAACTGTTTAACAATTTGTCTGTAGAACTTGGAGCTGATACGCACTCCAAGGTAGGGACTTTAACTATTGCCAATAACTTTGAGGCTTGAAGCCTCTGTTCGCTTTAGCACGGGGTGCTGACTGTTTAATGAGTTATATGATTAAAAGTATAATAAAAATGCAAATAATAACAAGTAGGCACAATTTTTTTATATAGTGACTTAAAAGTAACTATTGAAAGGTTTAGATAATTATGACGCAGAAAAATAATTACGATCATCCCTATGGGTGTTCTGTCGAAGTCACATTATCGGTGATTGGTGGACGGTGGAAACCTGTAATTATTTTTAATCTCTTGCAGAATGATGTGTTACGCTTCGGTGAGTTGAAAAAAAAAATTAAAGGTATTACGCAGCGTATGCTTGCTAATCAACTACGCGAATTGGAAAAAGATAATATTGTCGCGCGAAAAGTCTATGCTGAAGTACCGCCACACGTAGAATATTCCCTGACAAATTATGGTCGTACTCTGGAGCCAATTATGATTTCTATGAGAGATTGGGGGGCCGAGCATATGAACGTAAAATGTGATGAGTCCTCGTCTTTGTAAAACAATTCCCTAGAGAGTTGCGAACGAAAGTTGGTGAAAAACTTCTGGCCATTATTGAATTATGCGATCGCGAAAACAACTGAATCACTTCATCAAGTGAATATGTTTTTTTGAAAGCCAATAAAATCTGTAAACCGAACTGGCGATCGCCAGCCCGGTTTTAATCATTAACCAGATGCATGACCCGCATTTCTCACAAACTAATTTGAAAAGCTGATTTAGATATCAATTTTTGAGATTTTTCACAAATTAGATAAAATTTGAAGTTAACTCAGATAAAATTCCATTCTTGA
>JAAUYL010038490.1_pt1 | contig 20272 bp, 9 predicted proteins | sample 7278011 | NCBI WGS metagenome assembly JAAUYL01 (sample SAMN14350225, study PRJNA611818) | marine sediment metagenome | isolation source: surface marine sediment (1.8m) | place: French Polynesia: Moorea | collected 2018-08
CCAAAAAAGGCATAAAAACACGAAAAATCGACCCTAAATTTTTTGGCTACAAAACCGGCTACTTTTAGCCAATTTTTGGCGATTTTTTCCAAAAATAATCTGGTCACACTGGTCATCCATTTTCACTCAGATTTATTAAGGAGCACTGTAGTCAAGTCTGAGTCGGTTACGTATATAGTAGTAGTACATTGCTAGGTCGTGTTGTTTTTGCGACAAAACCCGTCTGACCTTTCTCTCTTTCTCTCTTTCTGTCGTTTCTTGCTTTCAACCAATTGTTATTGTCTGCAAGCAGTCAACCATCATAAGAATAACAATTGTCTCAAAACATACCGTACCGGCCGCCGTACCGCAGCAAGAGGAAGAAGGAAGGCCTGCTGCTGTCATGTCGACTTTGCATTAGCGGTAAACCATTTTCCAGTTGTCAGCAAGAGCTTGAAGACAAGGAGAGAGGGAGAGCATTGCGGTACTCTGTCAAAACACGTCGTCTCTGTTCAGCGGATTAAAAGCCCGGGAAACCGAGTAAGATATTCTGACCCTCAGCCATAAGCGACGACACGAATCTACTGTAACGACTTCAAGGCATTGAAGAGGTTGCTGTCCATTTACTTGTTTCGTAGAAACAATAAGCCAAGCAAGTATCTAGAAGAAATGCATTAGGAAATATTTTAAATGCAATAGCGAATAGTCTTTATAAGACACCTAGGGAGAGAAGTTGTGGGCACTCTAGCTGCCTCTTAAAAATGAACTTTTCACTGCCCCCTCTGAGATCGTCTGGACAGAGACTGATAAGGAGGAAAAGGAAAGGCTTTGCAGCAAAAAGTCGGCGCAGAGAAGCTCGTGCTGGACGTGAGAGATGTAAAATCTTCTATTTAGCTTCGCTACAGCATTTGGTACTTCCATCGCAACCAAACTTAAAATAAGCCCTTAACTTTCCCACAGAGCAGAGAGGTCAGCCAACAGATTTTAGATTGGCTTACGTGTGGTATATTTTGATTTCTCTGAACTCTCCTCTGCTTTTCCAAAACTTGCCAATTGGCCTCCTTTTTCAGGGACTTTTCTAGGTCAGAGCCTCCCGGCCCTTGATCGTGGTTTACGCAGAATTAAATCGCTTTTGGACTGCTCCGACACGAGGCCAGGGGAGAGAAATCCTTTGCGAATTTCAGCCTCGCTGGCGACCTCGCGAGTCTGAGGCCAACTTCAAACTCATCTGCCCAGCATTTGTTTGCTTTCCGTGGACCGTAGTCACTTTCCCTTTTCTTTGAGCCCAGGAACTGAATGCTGAAGGTGTTGACATTCAAAGTCCGTAGCTATGTACAATATACTACTACTGATAAGGCCAGCGAGGAGGGGTCAAAATGGGTCACAAATTGGGATGAATTTGCACACTGACCTGGAAACGGGAAATGTTTTTTTTTTCTTTCTTTCCTTTATACGAGTACGAAAGGCCTTCCTCAAGTCCATAGCAGCGACCGTGCGAAAATTTCAAGGCTACATTAGTATGTGTACATACAATTCTGACTGGCCTTCTTCTTCTTCTTTGCCAGCTACAAAGATAGAAATGCTTTTTTATGGCCTTCATGGCCTTGCTGATATGCCGGGAGGCAAAACGGTCGAGAGTTTTTCCTCCCTCATCCTCCAGGACCAAGACCAAGAGAGAGAAAGAAGAGGAAAGATAAAAAGTGCGTTAATTGGGCACAAAATTCCACTGCTAAACACTGCTGCATTGCTTCATGTTGTTGTCGGAATCTGATAACGCTATTATAGCCTTTACAATGTACATGGCCATGTCGAAATTACATACCTACATTGAAAAGCCATGATTAACTAGGGTCTGTCTAATCTCAATTCTCAACCCCCTCTCCTTTTTAGATTTAATCAACAATAGCAACGTGAAACCCCGGTGGCCAAATAAAAGCTTTTTTGGGCACACCATTCCTCCATGGCTGAAAAAAGTGAGACGAGATTTGGCTGTCCTAAGATTTTATGTAGATGTCTTTGGGAAGGCTTTTGAATGCCACTTGTTCATTGAGAGACGACGAGGGAGATGGAGGTATATTTATAGAACAGCCTAGCCTAGCTCCCCTTTGCTATAGTGGCGTGATAAGTGTACATGCATTTGCATAAATTTGGCGCTATGAATTGCAAAAGAATTGCCTCCTCGTTCGTTCGTTGGTTGGTTGGTTCTCATGCTTGCAAACTTGGCGTTTTGGTGTTTTGGCCGGTCGTATAATCCCTGTTTCCGCTTTTATGCCTCTCGTGATGCCCCCAAGCCCTATACAGAGAATTGTGTACAGCAAGCAAGCAAGAAAGCATCGCCCGGCCTATCTACTGACCTGAAAAGTTTAGAGCATGCTTTGCTCCTAAAAAGTCCGCCTCTTTTCACGATATTCTGTGAAATGCACAAGCAGTAGCGTCCACAACAACAACAAGAGAAGCCTTCTGTATGCTATTTTCACATTTTCAGCCCACAAGCAAGCCTTACACTTACACTCTTCTTGCGCTATCTTGTAGCCTAGGAATTGGCATTATTGTGGCTCTGATAGGAGACCATTGAAGCGTGGTTTACCTTCAAATCAAGGGGGTCATGAACGGGTAATTCAAGGGAAACATGTTTAGGAGTCTCATTCTGCCATTAGCACTCAATTTGAAAGGCATTATAAAGTGCAAACACTGCCACAGTTGCACAGAGAGTGTGGCAGGAAAATGTGCCTCGTAACCTATTCCTTTCGCATTTCATAGAATCAGCTTTTCTGCGAACGAGCTGGTATTGTTGCATAAAAATGAGAGGAGAGGGTTTTTCATAGTCATACGCAGTCCGAGTCCCCAGCACAGTAAGTTAGTTGTACTATACCACCACCAAACAAAGTTTTTTCGTTCCATGCCCTCGCTGTTTTAGATTGCAATCGCATTGCCACAGCTTGTACAATATATGTACATAGTCAGTGTAAACTGTAAATACACCATTGGTAAGCTTACGTATATGGTAGTCATTTAGTAAAGGGTCCGTTGTATAAGTTTGTTTACTTTGTTTTTAGAAAGTTGTGATGGCAACTCTTCTGAGAGAATGACTTTGGACCATGTTAAAAACCGTACGAAGTATGCCAAACTGATATGGTTTGCGAACAAGAAGGCCCCTCATATGCAATCCTAGTCTTGAGAATAGGGTAAAAAAGTTGAAGCTCTAGCCAAAAACCACCACCACCCTCTCTTCATGGAGATATCAATGCTTTTTCCCCGTTCATTGGACCGAAAAGTGTGTCAAGAGAGGGTTAAAATCAACCCCATCCATCACCCTCTAAACAAGCACAATCCTCTGGTAGTGCCACATTTTTGTATTGTGCTCTGAAATGGATTTGGATAGGAGTCGCCAACCGAGGGGTCCGCCGCCATGTCGTCTAGCTCCGCTATTTATTTTGACATAATAACCCCCTTTCCATTTTTGCAAGGCACTCCCGATTAAGCCATACATACAGGCTACCACCGGCGGCGGCTTTTCCATCAGAATTTAATGCAAAAGAGTGCAATGTAAATAACCAACCTAGTGTACGCAAAATTACAGCTATAATAACTTTTTTTGCACACTGGCGACATTGAGGCAAATACTTGGTTTAATTAGAATGGGCGCTGCCTGCTTAGCGAGAAGCCATACGGGAATTGCAAAGTAAAAACGCGAATGTAATCAAGGAAAGGTGAATTTCAAATGACGTCGACATGTTCTGTTGTCATTATCATTGACAGACTTTTGTTTTGGACAGGAATTGAAAATTGAAGTTAACTGGGGGCCACTTTAGGCCAAACGCCTGGTTGATTCATTCAAGGGCCACTTAACACACAAAACTCTGTTGGAGAGAAAAGGGGGTGCATCTATTGATCTTTTAATTTAAGCTGTCCCCAAGATACCATTACCCCCATTCATGCTAGGGCTTCATTTCGAAAGAACGCTAGGGCTACGGGCTCACTCCTTCCTGTTCCCATTAAAACATGGGCACAATGTTATAATACCTTCTTATATTTTAAGCATATTTTTGTATGGCCTCTCACTGCCTGCCTGGTGCATATTCGTTCGTAGAGCTGCTTGGTTTTCTTTGAAGTTACACTGGTAACACTCTCCCCTTCCTTCTCCCTCGAAGTAAAAGTGGGCTTTAGATAGCCTTTTCACACGCGATGGGCTTTTTCTCTTTGTACACGTCTTTTTTGTCCGACAGTCTTCGAGCGAAGCGAGTGAAAGTGTCCGACGCGTGCTCGCTCGATACTTTGGCCCAATATGATTTGGACGTCAACCTTGCTCCCGGAGCAACAAACAAAAAACTGTCTTGGCAGACAAAATTCTGGGTAGAGCAACTAAAGCCATCTTTAGCACCCACTTACCTGCAAATACGAAGCAAATGGTAAACAGTTACTCATGGGATTTTTACAGGAGCCAATGTTTTGATGACGGTGCGTCGGTTGGAAAGAGTTTCCTTTCGAAAAAATGTAAGACACGCAGAGTCCTTATGAAACCATGTGTGCAAACCTTGAGCAAGTTTCCAATATTATTGGGAGAGAGCAGAGGCAAAAAGTTGCTTGCTTTTGTCATTTCTGCGCAATACCAAAAATTCTAGATACATTTTGCTCAAACAAAGAGACCTAACAGGGGCATATTTTTAATTAGATGTATAAAAAAGTTTGCGTACCCGTGTCCAAAAAACTGTGTCATTTTGGTGTAACTGGGTGAGCACTGAGCAGTGTGTTTACTTTTTCCAGATTGCATGTATGGATATGAAGTTATTACATTTTTTGCTGGCAGCAGCAGAAAGCTAAAAAGCCGAGGGTTAGTCAAGTCTGGTCTGCTCTATGCTGAGTGAAGCCTCATGACCCAGATCCTCGAAAAATTCGAAAGCACGGAAACGCGAAATTGGCACTAAAATGCAAATGATCTTTCCGTTTTGCCAGTCGAAATTAATCTTCCACCAACCCTTTCTCCCCTATTTCCAGAGTATCACAGAGAGAGGGTTTGTTGTAACAGCTTTTCAAGTTGCTCTCAACGAAAGCTCATGCAGTAAAAATCTTATCTTTGTAGGACAAATTGCCCCGACAATTGACAAAAAGTCCTCCCCTACAGCCAAATTTTAAAAAGTCCCCTCGAGAGAGGAAACATCATCGTTAGAAAAAAGTGCATAATTGTTTGCTCAGAAGTGGTCGTAAATTAATGTTGGACTCTCCCATTCCCAATGAAAAAAATATCTCTACAATTGTTTAACAGCTAAAAATATCTACGTGGACGTTAAGTTGTACGAGGTGTATAAGTCTGACTTTCTTTTTCGGCCGCAGCCAAAATATTCCCCTGGGTGTCAGAAATTACGGCTCCTGCCTGTGCCTCTCTTTCCTTAGAGCTGAACTTTGAATAAGAGAAACGGCAAGTTGTACAATGTATCACAACAAAGCCCAACAGAAATAAGGACCGATAACGTTCTAAAGGTACTAGTAGGGGGTAGCTTTTAAATTGCCTCAAAATAAGGGTGGAATGGGGTGGCTTACTCCTGGAAATTGCTCTTTGGGTCATGCGGGAAAAATGGTGGCGGCGCGCATCGCATCTGTAATGTAATGTGCTTGCATAGACATTCGCATTACCATTTGCCCCTAGCTCACTTCATAAATAAGGTGAAACGCAACCCCTTAACCCTAAAATGCAAATAGAGGTAGGAGTCTTTAGCTTAACCGGCCCTGGGAGCTTTCGTGAATATTCCCATTTTTTTTGGAAAATCAGCAGTTGGATAAGTCAATTTGAAGGGGACAAAGGGCCTTTTTGCAAGCTCCTAGACAAAACAGATGAAGTCACGTTTGTTACTTGCAAAACGCAAAAAAGGTCCATAAACCATAAAAAAGAGGAGGAACAAGAAGAGGGAAAGGCTACTTACTTTGCCTTTTTATGGGCCTTTCAAAAAATGTTCGAAGTGGCATTTCGCACGCCTTTCAAGTACTTCCTACAAGATATTTGTTGCGACGAAAGAACTGAGAAAGAAAGAAAGAGAAACCATGGGAGAGCGGCGGCGGTTGGCGGTTATGTGGACGAAATACTTTGCATAACTCACAATGATTGCGGCACGCAGAAAAATGTCGTGGTGGTGTGCTTTACATTGTTAACAAAATCTTACACATTCCTGCATTAAAATTGGACAACTAAGTTATATAAAGAGAGTGCCTAAGCTCCATGAAGGCTATTATGTACACAGTAAGTCCCAGGAGGCATTCTCAATTTGTCCTACGCGACTATTAAGTTCTTAGTACGCATTTCGGATTCGATTTTTTTCTACTTCCTTTTCGGTTCCGTGACGCAATGTATGAGGCAATCGAGAGCTGAGAAATCGAGAAAGTCGACCAAGGCCACACGTGGAAATTTTAAAGGCATTATTCTTCCTGGATCGAAAGGTAAGCGCTATTGTTCTATTCCATCGCAGCGAGGAATGCAAGATAAAACGGAAGATGTTCTATACACTTACAGTGGATTTGTCAGTAGAGACACTAATAGACACATTACTTTATTTCCCGTCCCGCCACCATCCACGAGTGCGTAGGTGCTACGTGAGACGTCTTCCTTTTCCTTTCTTCGAAGGCCATTTATGCTACATATAGAAAGCAAGGGTCACTTTTCCGGGCAATTAAACTAGATATTTGGAACCAGAAGTATAAACAGTCTGAGGGAATGAAGTCATGAAGAAGAGGGAGAAGAGACGAGGGGTCGTAAACTGAGACGACGATGAGAGAGCCAATGTGGGTGACGTTGCAATAGGTAAAAGCTGCATGTTTTCTACCAAGTGCTTCTCTTCTTCTTCGTTTAGTCCAACCAACCAACAACTTTTCAGTCAGTTCGAGGCTGATTCATCTGCATGGGAATGAGGTTTTGCAGGGAGAAAGAAAGAGAGCGAGGCTGCGATTGAGTTGACACTGTTCTCTCCATCCCCTCTTCCCTTCCTTCCACAACTTGCTCCAACACTAAAACGCGATTGCTCAGAAATTCACGAGGATTAAAGCATCCATGCCGTCCACAGTAACTCAGTCAGAAGGCAAGCAATTTCTCCCTGCTCTTACTTGTGTTAGGCAAGCACCTTTTAGTACTTAATCTCAAAGCTTTGAAGAAGACATGGCAGCAAGGAGAAGGGGTCTTCTCGGCGACGATAAAACCGAATTAAAGAATGGGTAAAGAGGCACAGTCATGTCCTTCGAGCGGGGCTAAGCTTAAACACATCATGGAAGCCAAACCTGACGTCAGCCTCTGGACTTCTATCCTAACTGCTTAATTTGAAACATTAAAATTCAACATTGAAAAGGGAAAAAAGGATTCATGGTCGTGTCTCTTATTATACAACGAAACGACGACGTCAGTTGCAATATCTTCCCCTAAGATGACATCAAAATTATCAGGGGAATGAGCCAATCAATGTCACATTGAAGATCTGAGAGAATATACAGATCAGACCAGAATACGAGTGCTTCAGACTCTTTGAGTCTCAACTGAGGAAAAGATCTACAAGAGCTCACTTTTTCCGGCTATTGCGGGCGCTATGTGTAGCAAGTCTCGCAAGAAGCCCGACCAAGAAATTCTAGCTCGGACTAGAATTTCAATGAGGTACTTGGGTAGGAGGAGGAGGAGAAGGAGGAAGGAGTGGGGAACGGCATTCGAATTACGTCTAATTTCTTTTGCTACTGCTTTGTACCAGCCATTACATATACGATTCTCCAACGCGATTCTAAATGGGGTTGACAATTGAATTCATAACTTGTTACTAGTTTTTTCCCCGTTTCGCCTTGGCTCGAATGCATGTATGAACACGTAGGAGAGAAGGGCGGCAGAGCGGATAAAATGAAGTTGCCATTGCTTTCTCGAGTTTCGCGCATTCAAAGAAAGTTTTCGAATAATTCTAAATATGCATTCTTGGTACATTACATTGCCCCGCAGGTTTCCCCTTAAATTACGAGCAAGTGCTATGTCCAATTGTTCAGGAAATCATCCAATAATGGGGGTGAAATAAGGGCAGTCAGATAACGTTATTCAGAAATCTGCCTAAAAACCGGAAATATTTCGATTGATAGCTTTCTACATATTTTGAGACTCGCAAAGTCTCGTGGGAAAACCAGAGACGAAGTAAATATATGCGCGAAAAATCCGGGAAAATCATGGGAGATTATCCAATCGAAGAGGGCTCCAAAACAGAAGTCTGCTGCTCTAATTCTCGTCGAGAGGGGGTCAATGATTTAATTCACGACAACACGACGGAGACGGAACAAACTTGTTGTTTGCTCTCTGGCATACAAAACATGCAGAGCATTGGAAAGGTAAATAAGTAGGCGACCTCAGTCAAACAAAGAACTTGTGAAAGGTATACGCATGGCCAATACAATTTACGAGACATTTGAAGACCAGTGCTTGCAAGAGGGTGAAGAGGGGAGATATCTCAACCGCACAATTCCATAATAACGTCCGATCCATCAAAACCCAAACGGGGGTAAATCTGCGAAACGTGCACTTACATACATGGCTATCTACATGCATTTACAATTTACACCACCACCTCCCCGTTTATTCCATTATAGGTTGGCACAAAGTTCCAGTCGGTACTTTGGTGGATTGTCCGTTGACAAGGCGTGAGACAAGCAGCTCTATACTACACCCCCGCCTCCATTATTCTATTTTTTCCCCGCAGCGTTAAGTACAGACTCTACTGTCTTTAACCACGTGCATTAAGTGTGTCAATGTGTGCACTAAATACGCACCCGTAGAAATTATCCAGAGCGTGAACGAAACAACTGGAACTGCAACCCTCTCATTACCAATGGTCTTTAGGTTACTATGCTGCCTGCACATTAGGCTTATATGGCAAAAATATGTGTGCAGCGCGTTTCTTATCCACTTTTGGTACGAAAAATTGAGCGTGAAAACGAAGGCTAGTGTGCGTGCTTTGTTTGCTAAAGCATATGAAGTTTTTGACAAGGCTGGTATTTTAACGCTCCTCACATGGAAACAACATTCATTCTACCCCAGAAACGAATTACATGCGGCAGAATCTTGACCTCACTCGCATGGGCCTCGTGTCCTCGAGAATCAAATAGGGTCTTTGCGTTCAATGCATGTAGTCTAGCTACACAATCCTATGTACTATTTAGTTGGTTCTCCTCTCCGCAGCCTGTTTCTTTCCCATTGCCATGGACACTCTGCACAATGGACAATGGTACGTATCTATGTGGAGACATGAAAGAGCTGCTCGAGGGCGGCGAATTCTTGCGTGATGGTATTTTGGGTGGGTGGGCCTCTCAGCTCTCAAGCTCTATTTTGGGTCAAGCTCAAGACACACGTCATCCTCGCATTTTTCCACAGAGGCCGAGACTCTAATGAAGGAAGCGGAGTGACAGTGGCAGTCCCATATTGTTCTGAAACAACGACCGAAGAGGCCGGCCTCCGTTTCAAGCTTGGAGGCCAGTTTTTGAGGAGCGGCGAAGAACAGAAATAGTTGTTAGATATGTGGGCCACGTAGCTATGGGGGAAATCCTTGTTATGCATATCGAGATTGAGAAGGCTTTTTATTCATCTGCCTGCCCGGCGTCCCTTCACATATTTTTTTCCGTACGGTCCCAAATGGTAGCGGCATTTACAGTTTGTATGGTGCTCAACCTTGGTGGACAGACAATGCTGACAACCGAGCAAAGCCAACAAATGCCCTATGCTATGTACTAAGCTATTTACACAGCCACTGAGCCTTTTTTGATGCGAGCGTAAGCATCTACGTACATAGATATCAACGCTATTTACTTGTGGTCACTTTACAATATGTCTCCTCTCCTCCTTTTGCGCGGGGTACCAACAAAGAACGAGCTCTTCTTTCTGTCGTCAGTACATCCATGTACCTTGTGAATCCCCAATGCTTCAATGTAAGCTATGTATCTTCTCTCATAAATGGTTTGCTCGCGACTTCCATCCCATCAGAGTTAGGCTGAGGGTTCGATCAATGGACCTCCTGTCTCCTGGTACTACGTCAAAACGTCCCGGAAGGCAACCACAATAGAAAGAGGATCAGCCTTTAGCAGAGAAGATGTTTTGACACGAAACCTTTCTCGTCTGAACAGAGGCTGCGTACACAAATACACGAGGCTGTGAGGCTGTACGAGCGATCATCAAAGCGCCATTTGTTATAATATGAATGATATGAAGAAAAGTGCCCACAATCAGCAAAAGCTGATTGTTTCCCTTTATTCCTCTTCCTTGTTCCCCATTTTCTATCCTACAGACATTTTGGGATTGCGATTCTGATGTGCAAAAAATAACTCCTCTCGCTTCTTTGCATCGAGACCAAATATATGGAAAAAAGTAAAGCCTGATTAAAAAGGGATCGGGTCAGTAAGTAAATAAATAGACTTTCTCCATAATATCATGACAAGAAATCGTTTATTTTGCTTTACAATTCTCGCTGCAGAGACCGGCTATAACGCCAATACTGTATAGTCAATATTAATAAGCCCAATACGTAATAGATTTGGCTAGGGAAAGTCTTGCCTTCAAACAGGAAGCAAAGAAGGAGCAAAATACATTATGCTTTCAACGAGTGAGTAGATAACCGGTAAAATCAGTGGAGGGAAGCTGAAACTCTGCTGCTAATGCGAACAGGGAAGGGTCGAAATTTGTTGTTTTAATCCTGGGACAAGATGTCCGACGACTTGTAGCAAAAGTTTAAGGAAGTGAGAAACTCCGCGGCCTTCGCTGCTTCCCAGTATAACAACATGTACAGTATATGCTGAAAAGTTTCGAGCTCTTCTCGCTTTTTAAAGCTTGGTCTTTTCAAAATGCTCACATTGATCATTCTGTTAAGAGCCATAAAAAGGATATGCAAGGGTACTTCAAATCACAGAAACAAAAAAATAACCAGCATTCATACAAAAATGATCTCTATAGCTGGAAGAACATTGGCGGTACGCTGGTACTTTGTCGTGTTAGCTAACAGATTCATTATGGGAGAACGAAGCAGCTACAAGAAAAAAGTCCTTTTGTGTCTGAGAGCAAAAAAGTTCCGTTCTCTCTCAGCTGCTGCTCAGTGCTGAGAGGAGGAGAAAGTTTTCAGTTACTAAACTAAAATATGGTTTAGTATTGACTTGCTTGATTTGTTAATATCTACTTCATTAACACAGAGGCAGGCAAGAAGTTAGGTTAGGTCTGTTATTGTGCTAGCTGTAGGTTCTTATTGGTCGATTCGGCTGAAGGAATTTTCTCTCAAATAACAACAACATTAACTGATACCAGGAACAAGAAAGATTTTTTCCTCCTTGGCTGGTGAGTTTGTTGTTTTGTCCGAAGTTTCTTACATTCCTTTATTATTGGAAAAGAGTACAAAAAGACGACGACATGGCCTTTGAAATGATACGACAACTTATGACAGGGCAAGGTCAGATTAGATGAGAGCTGCGTAGCCTTCATTAAGTAAGCATACAAGGAAGAAGAAGAAGTGAAGGAAAAGGCCGCGGGAGAAAGTGGCTGTCCTTCTTTTGTTTTAGTGGTGTGTACACATTTTACACGGGATATTCCCTTACAGCTAGATATTTCTCCCTCCTTCTTATGTACAGGACCTTCCTTGATTGAATCATATCGTGTTACGACGTTCCCCAGTTTACTTTTATTACTGGCCTGTCTATGGTAAAAAAAGGCACTTTGCTACGCCTTTTTGACATGTCACCGTATGTATGTACACAAGGCTTGCAAAAATGCGTGCGAGTCGTGAGCTCCTATAAGATGTTAAGAGGCCAATAAGTCTTCTCAAACACAATGGGAAAGATGTAGTCCCAAAGGTCTTCTCCAAAAGCTGGCGCTGGAGCCAGAAAAAAGCCCAGTTGTAGGTATGTAAGCCAGAGGAAAGTGGAAATGAATCAACCGCGTTGTGGCGTTGTCAAAAAGTTAAAGCTTTTCAAGGTAAACACAGTACGCAAAGGAAAAACTTGCTGGCTTGCAGTCGGAACTGTTTCTAGAGTGTACACCACTGCAAAAAGTTTTACTTAACACAAGGACCTTTTTAAATAGGCTGGTTATTACTTATTATTTTGGGCGTCAGCCGGCACATAAACCGAAATCAAGATCTGAAAGGCTCCAGTTCAATTTTTCATGCCTTTCCAGTAGTGTGTACGGTATGTTGGTCCGCAGCGCAAGCAAAAACTTAAAAATGAATTATGACTTTGATGGACAGATACTATCGAGACCGGCCAGTAAATGAGTGGAGGAACCTCTCTCTGCCTTCCTGGCTTCTGGCGTTTTTTCCCACCATGACGAAGCTAAAAAAACGAGAGAAGATGGAAGTAAATCTGGCCAAGAGCAAACACAATGAGCCAGCTTTTCGCTAAGCAATGGGGGCGCTGTCACGCTAACCTTTCCCTCTTGTAAAGATGGCTCGAAGGAGAAATCACTGCCTGGGTAAGATAGTGTGCGAGCACCATTGCTACATACTACAACAAGCTCTCATCGGGCAGAAGAGTGACAACATTTCCGGCCGACATACACTACAAAAGCCATTACAAATCGCCTCCTGAGGCTTTTTCGAGGACACATCACGATCACAGTGCCTTCGTCGTCGTTGGCAAAACAATAGTAATCACTGTGACTGGAATTGAAGTATCTATACCTTGAACTACTTTCGATTCCTGGAAGAAGAGATGGTCTTTCATTAACACCTGTCAGGGGGCACTGTGACTTCCGTTTCCTTGTAGCAAAAAATACGCGATAGCGATAGTTAGGTAGATACACTGCTGTTTGCACGGAGATTGAAGTGGGCTTTCCAAAACACACATGACCTTACAACCACAGTCATGCATAGTCTCGTTGTAATATGACCTTTGGCTACTTACTTTCGTCGCCAAAAAAGCGAAAGTAAATAAGTTGCAAAAACCTGTCCTTATCTTGCAATCTTGTCTTGACGTAGGTGTGTAGCGCAGCTTATCAATTTTGACGCATAGGTGCCGAGAAAGAACAACTCTGGAAGTGAACGCTTTCCTCTTGATTTTGTCGCTGTATTTTCAGCCTCAGACTTATCGTGTTTAATAAAATTGGCGCCATTAAAATCTTGTTTGTAAATCAGAAACTGGCCTGTCAATGAATTCTTTCAAATAAAGGTAGTTGCTTTCTATTTGAGCACCTACTTCATTAAGTAAAGATATCTAAGACCTACAAGCAAAGCAACTAGCAATTGCGAACCCAATGCAATTTGATAGAGATGCCAAATTGGATCGGGAAAAGTTTTCCGGCAACGGTGGATTGCGCAGCGAAAAGCGGGCGAGGGAGGATGAGCTAAAGTTAATTTGACGCGAAATCACCCGAAGGAGGTTAATGCACATTGCAGAACGGTTAAGCTCTACAGATTAGATATCTAAGTCGAATTAAAAGTACCTCTACGATCGTGGCTAAGAATAAACTTTTTGAAAGCGCATCATATCCTTTCTTACTGATATTTTCCTGTAGTTACGACTGCCATTCATAGATTTATGACTTGGATGATCAATAGTTGATCTACACAGTGCGATGACGGAAGGAAAAAGTTTATCTTGACTTTAATATTTCAAAGAATCTACCAGAGAGCCATGTGTTGCACTTTTTTGGTGGTTTGATGGAAAATGCATAAGGCGATACATTTGTGACTTACCGTCAATATAAGTTTCGGTTCGTTGGCCTACTTTCCGATTTTCTGCAACACCATTGCTGTCAGTCTAATGAATGGCTTCTTTCATTTTTCTGTCCATAAAAGCAAATTTGAATGTCACAAAACACAGTGCTTTTCAATCGTGGATTCTTGTGGTCCAACCTCTGCCTGAACCGGGAGAAAACTGACACGAGAATTTTGCGTAAAAAAGAGAGCTCCACCAAAATACAGAGACTACTAACGCCTACTTCGACGGCAGATGAGAGCGCGAAAGCCCGTTGGAGCAGAATTGTGTCATGACAAAATTGGCGCGCTCCGTTATGTTCTCGCGACTCACCAACGAGAGAAAGATCTTTTTTTCGGTCTTTTCGTAGACCACCACTTCCACTATAAAAATGCATTGCAATTTATGGCGAGTACCAGAAGGAGAAAAAGGCCTATTTGGCTGTGTTTCATATGAAGCAAAACAACCCAATAAACTTTTGCGTAATTACAAGAGAAGAGCTTTTTTCCTTGCAGTCACTTATTAATATTTTCAGCACATGTGTCAACCTTAAAATATTTGATTTCGCCGCTGTTCAAAACTGCTTGGACCTTGGGCTACTTCCTCTCCATTTAAAATAGTCTCAGATCGCTTTCAGCACCAGCAGACTTTCTAAACTGGTTTTACTTACTTTCAACTGCTACGACAAAGGAGCTATCCGAAAGGATAGTTGAAACAACGACACTTTAATATGACTCCAGCAACACTAAGTGCAAAAGACTTTATGTAAGCATAGTTGACATCATCCTACCTAGATAAATATAAACTGCAAAAACTAGGCTTTGTTACTTTGTCTTACAATTCTGCATATCTTTCACATACAATATCGTTACAGCAGCAGCATGTCCACTTACTCTCCCCTTAAAAAAAGATCGCACCACACATTCAAGAAGCCGGCAGAAGCCGGCATTTTCAGCAGTGACTCTGAAAACCTATTTTGTAGTCCGATAAATGAAAACTTTGCTACACACTCTGTACGTTAATGCAGTAGAGTAAGCATTGGCCTGGAGTCAAGGAGAGCTCTAGCTCAGGGAAGGAAGGAGAGAGGCAAATTGTGGACATAAAACTGTCGACAACGGGTCAATGAATGTGATCGCGGGGGATGATAGCAAAACGAGAGGAAGAAAACCGACCAACTTTTCCATGCTTTTTGGATACTCTCTCCACAGCCGCAATGGTCTTGCTCTTGGCATTACAAACACTGCCATTCCAGAAATTCACGGTATCTTATATTTTCACTCTAGTCACATGGAGATCTCCAAGGCTTGGCATTGACTACTTCCTTGAGCTTTTAAAGTAAAGCAGTGCCATTACCTACACACTCGGTCTGCCTCGTATACCAATGCATGGCTAAGGGCTTGAGATAGTCTTCTTAGGGGGTAGTAAAAAGAAGGGGAAGAAGGGGTGGTTTCTTAACTACATATTGTGTGTAATAAACCTCACAACCACCCTCTAATATCTAAGTACTAGTGGCAGAGAAAGAAAGAGACAGAAGTCCGCATTCAAAGCTCGCTGGCCCCTAGAACGAACCAAGTTCACCCCTCTAAACTAAGTATTCTTCCATGAAACGGGGATCGTAGAAAAAGCAAACAAGGCAATTACAGGAGCATTTTACAATATATTGCCCTGCTCCACGTTTCGTGATAACGCTCTCACTACGACCCTCCGTTGTTGTATGTATTCACAGGAAAATAATTATCAAACTAACCCCCTTGTACCCCAGACAAAAATGTAGACTTTATCACAACAAATCAACTTTCAGAATATCTTTGAAGGATGCATGTCAACCTGGCATCAAAATGGACACGTGCATGTAAAAAGTCTCTGGCTTTGAAGAGAGATACTGTAAGCAATACGTGAAGGCACCCAAATATTTACACGAACATAATGCAGAAAGTCGCCTATTTATCTATCAGTTTTCTCAACACATGAATGAAATGACGGAGTACGCAATGACGCACGATTCAAGGACGTGCACCATTTTAAGTAGACAGGGAACCACAGCTCATCGATTGTCACATGCCAATATAAGCGGGGATAATGTAAAAATCCGGAAGCGTTCTCCTCTCCTACATATTATCGGCCCGAGCGACATTGAAATTCAAGGGAGGGTTTCCTTTTACTACCTGATGCTCCCTAAAATAGATAGTGTTGTGGCAAAGCAAAATGTCTGCTTCGCTTTCGAAGGGGTGCTAAGTAGAATGAGAATAAGATATCTACGTTGAGAACGGGAAGAACGCATGGAAAATCTCAATTCGCTTTTCATCAGGTTGGCCTCTAGCCTATCTTTATCTTTGTTTACCTTTCTTTTCGGTACAGCTTTTTAATATATCTAAGCAGACTTCCCAAGGGGCCCACAAAAAAGTCCAGATAGCAAAAATGAACTGATTAATTATGAGTAAAAAAAGCAATAAAGTCTCATCAGGCTTCAATTTTGACCCGTAAAATTCACAACGTTCGAAGAGTACCAAACATTCATCATACTTAGCCGTGATCTGGATTCTATGTAGGATGGAAAAGCAATTTCCTGTAAAGCCTTTTGAAAATTGGGCGGTAGTCATTTTGAATCTTTTATACACGAGGGTCAGATGACCAGGGGCCTCCAGGCAAAAAGAGGGGGTCAAGACGTTTTTGGATGGCATATTCTCTTCTCGCGCCATTTTTCATCTCAAATTGCCAGAAAAATGCTGGGAACCCGGCCAAAATTCGTGAAATATATGCGCGTACGGGGCCTAACTAAGTGGACCATTTTCTTGGGCCGTTTTGTAGACCAAGAGTAAAGAAAATAGATGTATTAATTTTTAACATGAAATGCAAAAAAATCCTGGTTACAAAATGGTAAAGACATTTGGAGACTGCAGCTAAAGGGATTTTTAAGGGGGCAATAGAACCATTTGTTGCAGTGCTCTTTTGTTTCATTTTATATCTCGTAAAAATCCTTGCCCAGGGAACAATTGAGATTTTCCCCAGCAGACACCGGGAAAAAAGCCAAGTACTGTCGTTTCGCCATTTTCTTGGCACAGAGTGTTAGAGAAGGATTGAAATGAGCTCTATTTAGCGAAAAGTTTCGTACCCAAAACCTAGATAAACTCGGCTAAATATTTACATATGTTGGATTCAAAGGTTTTCTGAACTTTTATCGATAACCTTTAAGGTACATCAACCACATCGTGCATATGCCGAGCTATTTCAATTTGATGTGCATATAAGGTTGTTTGATTGGATTGAGTGGAATCATCAGACTCACAACTCAAAAGTTCGGGAATATTCAAATATCACTCGCATGCTTTCGGATGATTTTTGCCCCTGAAATGCTGCAACCCTATGCAAAAGTCAATAATGTCCCAATCATGGGAAAACGCTTTTTATGTACAAACGCATACTGAACATCTATGCGTAGTTAGGTTCCAAAATTGAAAATACGTAGAACTCCGGCCTCTCTCCCTCTCCCCTTTTAAAGTTTTCCTATCCCGCTCTCCTGATATTGCCCTAACCTACGTTCCCAATACCATTTAATATCTATCTAACGTTTATGTACATAGACATACTCTTGCGAGCGAGCTAGCTAAAGGCATTTTCAATAGTTCTATGTTTGAACATGTTGATTGGGACCTTTCGAACGAAGGAACGAACGGCGGCAGCGGCCGACTTCGGATGACATTTTATTAGTTGAAAAACGTGAGAGGATAGAATAGGTGGGGGCAACAACAAGATCGAAAATTCGTCAGGAAATAGAGACAATCCAAAGAACAACATAGTGGCTCAAAAGCCAGTCTTTTACAATCGATATTCGATGGTTGGCTCTTACATGTCGGCAACAGATTAAAAAATATGTGTGCCAGGCAATAACTTAACTTCAAAAGGCCTCCTCTTTGATAAGGCTTCAGATTGTCCTAAATTTCTGCCCGGCATGATCGCGAAAATGTGCAGGAGATTGGAGAGAAAGGAAAACCAATAAGCTTTCCAATTACTCCTTTGGGGCAATTGAGTGGTACACCGACCGACATTATATCCCCGATGTGGGTAAACATGGTCCTTCTAAGAGCTGCCAGTAATTGCAAATATTCATGCACTCACCACTACAGCATACCCAATTTGTTGGACATCAAAGCCTTGCTTACTTGCGTACAAACAACTTCTGTTCTCTCTGTCTGGCTACTTATTTTCTTCCTGTTTTCCGCGATATCAAACAAAAGCCCACCCACCCCCAGAAAAGGAAGCGAGAGAAAGAGAGAGAGAGAGAGAGAGCTTTTGTTCAACACCAGAAGGAGATTCCCATGAGCGTACGTCCACCCCTATGCTTACTGTCCTTTTTGGTTTGCACTATAGCGTATTGTGCCTTTTGCGTGAAATTGAGGAAACGCGCATCATTCTCTTACGAAGGAAAGGAAGGGGAAAAAGAGGTAAAGGGGTGTGCAACTGTAAGGTAGAAGTTGAAGTGGGGGGATTTCCCATTCCCGCCATTTGCAATTGTACAACATCATAGCCACTTTGCATGTCTCCTCTCACTCGTGTTTGAGTTGTACACAATTTCTTATCCCTCTCATCTCTCTCCTCCTTGTAATACAATCGAATGCTAAGGGAAGAAGCCCCTTACTTGCTAGCACCACGTTTGGAAAAGTGGGATTTATTGACTACATTCCATTTTATGCCTTCTCCTGATGTCAGCATCAGGGTGGGGGTGAGTTCAAATTCTCAATTTTGTAGGTAGAAAAGAAAGGTTTTGCCAGCATCAAGGTCCGGTTAAAAGTCCTTTCCTTTCCTTCGACTCTAATTAATTGTTCTAGACACATCTTCACAAAACATATTTGCCAGATGGCAGCACACATCATCACCCTAGAGTATGAAGCTTTGTCTGGGACATAACCAACTATCAAGTGCAGATAGCTTTTGTTCTTAATATACGTAGATCTATCTATCCCTCTACGATTCATTTGTCCTTCCGGCACTACAAATGTGGTTGGGTGAGACAACCTCGAGCTTGAAAATGAATGCTATTGCAGGAAGTCGAGCGCTAGAAGAGTCATTCCCTTGAGACAGAGTATAAAATAAAAGCTTACCGAGAGCTATTGTCTGTTAAACATCACAAAAGAGAAACACCCACGGTCGAAAAGTCAAAAGCAGTCTTGCTGCTGTATTAGAATTTATTTATGGTTTTGATGCTTGAAATTGTAATAGTTTTGAGAAGTAGGGGAACAATTGAGGGGCCAATTTGAGCAGACCTCTATTTTTCCTCCACTGTTTTGAGGCAAGAAGTGGGTTAGAAAAAAATCTTCCATGGAAAAATAGCGAAAAACACCCACCCACCCAAACTTATTTACTCTATTACTTTATTTGAGATCACAACGGTACATTTAGGCTCTCGCTCTGCTTTAACCCGTTCAGCTCCTGAACCGTGAAATAGAGTTGACCAAAGCTTAGTGTGTCATGCTTGCATGTATTTACTGAATAGAGAACTTTGTCAAATGGTTGCCTTTAACATACAGAATGTTAACCCCGAGTTTAGTTCTATTCTACACCTACACATACTCAACAGGGATAAACTCAGGCCATGCATGTAAAATGTATGCTAAAGGGAAAAGTTTTGAGCCAACCCAAAGGCCAGCTGTTGAAAGCAAAGATCCTCTTTTTATCAAAGGAATAAATCGATCCGGGTGCCTCTTTTTTTCGAAATTGGAGTCAACGTTTGACGGACAGTAATTTCTACCCTCCACTGAAAATTCGCGGAGGACTAAAAGTAAGGGGTAATGGAAGGCAGTTGAGCCTCTGTTAGACTTTTACTTTGCTTTAGTTCCGTTCAGCAATGGCACCAAAATTGTATGTTAGCCGCGTCTTGTTCCCTTGGAGACCACTCGGCAAAGCTCCGGTTAATTCCACGAAGACAAATAACATCATACGATATACGGCATGTTTTACCAATACACGAACTACGAAAAGGCCAAAAATCACGGACAAAAAATAAACAGTTCAGTAGGTCAACCCGAATCGCAAAACGAAATGCCAGTCTGAAAACTAAAGTACAGGGGAATGACCTTACTGGACAGTGGACACAGTATTAAGTGTCTAATAAAACTTCATTTGGCTGGGTTTCAGGTCGAGCAAAATTCTTATGCAGGAAAGGGAAAAACTTTTCAAAAAGCCCCCGGACGAACGAACATAGCATAGTAGCGTTATGAATAAATATGACGACGGCCGGAGCAGCGATCTGGGAGGGAGACTTGAAAACTTTAAAGTTCGTGAAAACCTTTCCCAGGGCTAAATGGCGCATTAAAACGGAAGCAACAAGAGAACCTTTACACGAAAGGAAAAAATCTCTTCCGACAGCATGGATGTAATCCCGAGTTTTGAAGGTTAAGCATAGTAAGTTCATTGATAGATCCGGACCATCAGATCATCGAATCATCGTGAAATTGCTCGGCCTTTTGGTAACGAAACCGATTTATTTTTCAAACCACAGCCCAGATCAGAGAAAGGAGGAGGAGGAGGTGAAATGTTCTCAACCCCCTGCGGGGTGCGACGAAATTGATGGTGCCAATTTGGCCCCTGGTGAACCTTTCGAAGGCCTTCTTCTCATTGGCGAGGTCGC
>JAAUYL010031318.1_pt1 | contig 20265 bp, 14 predicted proteins | sample 7278011 | NCBI WGS metagenome assembly JAAUYL01 (sample SAMN14350225, study PRJNA611818) | marine sediment metagenome | isolation source: surface marine sediment (1.8m) | place: French Polynesia: Moorea | collected 2018-08
GACTGTCGCATAATTGGCGGTTATTAATGAAGTGTTGAAAATTGCTTTCTTTTTTTAACCGTTTTTTTCGGACAAACCAAATTATCCATTGATAATTGCTAGCCTGCCGTGCATGTGTGAAATATTATAGAAAATGTTTTTTGTTACTTTATATTCGTGTGCACAAAATATGTAGGTAAGCATATGATATGTTTGGCCATATTGGAAAATGACAAAAATTAGAAGGCTCGAATACGACGAACCTGAAGCATGAAAGGAGGGCAACAATATCTAATACAATAATTTCAGCAAGTGTTTCAATTTTTTCTACTACAAACCAAAAGCATATTTCAAATCGAAAAGCTATTCAAACGTATGTAGCACTAATGTAAGTAAGTATTTTCTACAAAACCTCTATGTATCACCAAAAAAACCAAAGTTTGCTCGTAAAATAAAAAAGTTCGATACACTACTGCATGAAACAAAAAAAAAATAACTTTATTCCACGACAAAGTAATTTCAATCTTTTCACAATTATTACTTAGTTTACCCGGTTCTTTATAACTCATAGTACAACACATGACAGTCGCCAAAGCAAAAGAAAGAAGGCAATGACTGACTGTGTCGAGCTGAATAATTTATGCTCTCCCTCGGTCGAACGTTTGGGCCTGTATACTGGTTGTCTTGAAAAGGGCACCTTCTGGTTCTGAAGTAGAACCGCATTTCGGAGTCAGACGGACAGAGGACAAGCAGGGATTTATTATATAATCAGGCTTGCTTGCCTGCCTGTCCCAAACAAAAGTTGTAGCTCTGCTTTTACTGAAAAGTAAGGTACTATCCCTCCTTGAAGCAAAACCCTTTTAGCTACTTATTTACTACTTTTTAAAAGAATGGGCCAGGAGTGGCTTTGTTTTATTCATGAAGTAATCTAACCTACTACCAAAAATAGACTGAATTCCTGAAGTGAGTGCATGTTTTGCTCGACTTTTTCAGGTACTGCAATACATGGTTTTCCTGATATTTATGCAGCAGTGCACAGTTTTCTTTTAAAATTGGATCTTTGATTGAGACGAGACATTTCACAATTGTATTTACTTGAAAGTGGGTACTTTGAGTGCGATCAACATGGTATGGTATATGAATTTTATAATGATATGATATTGCTGACTAACACAATCTAAATACACATGTTATATTTTAGGTTTTACTCTTGAAGTCTCTTAGTCAAAACGGACAATGAAGGACTTCACACACTTTTACTCACTTTTGAGAAAAAATGGGGCTGGAAAACAACGACAGAAAAATCTTGAAATCATTTTATTGTCACAATACACAAGCCGATCGGCTTGACAATACATAAATACCGACCTCGTGGCCTCGCAGCCTCTAATAATTTTATTCTAAATGTTTTGTGTACTTCAAAAAATTTTGGTCAAAGCTTTTTGACAAGTCGCAAGTGTTTTCAGCCAGTCAAACAGATCTAGGTTGTGATTGGCAAAATGTTTCAATATTTTTAAGAGCTTTCCCATCTGTGCAAAAGCATTAAAATGTGGTCAGGCTAGGCTTGCAAATCTCATCGAATTGTCCAGCAGGCTTTTAAAATTCAAATCTAAAAAAGATATTATGTTTTGCTATGATATGAGATCAATTAAGTCTTAAACGATACCAGTTGCCACCTTATCGAGTCTGCATCTTGCAACATTGTCCGGCTGTCCAGCCACCTGGCAGATGGCTAAGCTTGAAAATCAATCTCGGTTTTAGCTTCAGCGTTCATTTCACGTTGAAATGTCTCGGAGTACGGACACAGCCACTCCGGGGCTGAAACTCGTCGTCTTGGCGATTTTCACAATTGCCAATGTTTTTGCAGATCAGGGTCACACCAACATCAACGAGCACTTTGACCCGTTCGATAAGACGAACCACGGGAACACTCGAGAAATGTGCTGGGAGCGGTGTTTCCAGGTGCGATGAAAATTGAAATCATAAGTCAAAAACCAACACTTCTTCCAGACTTGTTTCAACTTGATTGTTTGTTCAGGTCGAAAACACGGAAATGGAGAGGTTCCGGGAGGTCTACGACGACTTCTACAGGATGGGGATGGAGGCGAGGAGGCTGAAGAACCTCTACGGAGTCAATGGCACTGCTATTCTGATGTAAGAACACAACGGCGACGGTGGCGTTCAACGTTGTTTCTCAGTTTGAATTTTGAAATTCAAATTTCCGTTAAAAAAGCTGAGACGGGTAGCTCGGATGCTCTATCATAAGCCGCCCACGCAAGTATCAGTTATGCAAACAACAATAACAAAACAATTCCTGCTACGATGGAACCATACAAAGATCGGCTCGGCAATTTAATTTAAATATTTTCGTTCGATATTCGAAAATCAAATGACACAAATAAAAAATTAAGAAAATTGAAATCTTTCGTTCAGTGTTAATAAATCGCTCACTCTTTGGCTGCGTTCCACGCCAACGGGGCTTTTCTGGATTATGACGACCAGGGTCCAAACATTTTCAAATTCCAGAGGAATCTTGCTACCATGATTGCAGTCATGATGGGAACCAACAACGAAAACAATCCTTTCACTGTAATTCAGTTTGACGAGGAGAAAGCTTTGTAAGTTAAATCTTATTTTTGAAAAAAATATTATTGCTAATGTTTGTTCCTCTAGTTCTTGTGGGGAATTTCATTGTCTTGACGCATGTGAAGCAATGTTAATCATCAATGGCATTGGCGAAAATACAGACCATGATGATCCTCATTCGACCGCAGATGAATCCAGTGACTTTCCATCACAGTTGCATCGACTTCAAATGGGTGAGAACTCTCATATGGATGGCAACATTGAAGCTGCTTGTGAACTGGGCCAAAGGTAGGCGGAATGCTTCAAAATATCTGCTTCACACAACGTCCTTCAGCCTCTTCTTTCTTTGACATTTAGGTTTTTTGATTCCCTTGCATGTGATGCAACCATTGCCAATGACATGGTAATTGCAATCATCAATAGTGGGATTTTTACTTCGGCCCACAAAGATCCGCATCATCATGATTGGGAGCGTTCAAACGGTCCATGCTATGCCCATTTTGAAACAAGGTTATTTTTGAAAAACTTTATTTTCTGGTTGAAATTGCTACATACATTGCTTCCAGACTACCCATTGGAACCCATGCAGCCAAGTGGGAAGACCTTGAGAATTGGTCATCCTCGGCTGCGAGACCCTTCTATGTAAACAAGATTTTTGCATGAAAAGATTTGATCACCAATGCTCCATTTCTTTTGGTAGATCCATGACAATGCGTTCACAATGAGAGCAGCCAATGAGTTGGCCGAGTGCATGCAAATCCGATGCTGCCCAACCATGAACCATGAAAACACGGCTGCTGTTACCTGGTGGAGGACAGACCTCGAAGGCCTTCAATGTGTTAGAACCTTCGGACCCTTTGGTCAATTGGCGCGGATTTTCCCCGAGCACGATGCTTCTGGCAAAGATGGATGAACTGTGTAAACCGTCAAGCCAAATGTTATACCCGAGTACTTTTAAAAGACTGACCCTTGTCCCTTACTGATAAAGGTTCTTTTTTGCAAGTATTAGGAAAAACTCTTAAAATTCATTGTAACTTGATAAAGTTGAAAGCTAAGTCATGCTGTTGATTGCGTTGAATTGAAACACATGTAATGTTCCAATTTAGGCAGCAAATTAACATTGCTATGTGTTCAATAAATACCCCATGTCACTGATTTGAACTACTACTAAGTATTTTCTAGATACATACTATGCCTTAGCAAATATTATGTTAATGCTTATCTTGCAAACATCAAAGGTGGTCAGATCAACAAAAATGTAAAGGTGTGTGAGCAAAGAACAGATGTTGAACCATTGGTCACAGAAGCAGCTTTCTAAATATCAAACATGAAAATCCGTATATTGAAAAGCTTAACTTTTTGTGACATGAGAGAGTCACTTCACATTTTCAGACACACAGTCTGGCTCAAATGAAAGTTATTTAGCAAACACCTCTTAGATTTGTTTGTCATTTCAACTGACCCTGACAAAACCTAGCGAAAAGAACATGTGTTGCTCGTGTGGTCAGATGTACTGGTCAAACATTTCAAACCAGTCTCAGTCACCAACAGGGTAAGGTTGCTGAAAGTTGCTCAAGGGATTTTAATCAATCTTGTAATCTTTCATTGCATAGATCAATTTGAACTGGTGGCCATGGGATTCAAGGGTGCGTGGTTGGTGGTGCTGGCTCTCGGGCTCTGCTCGGTTTGGGCAGATTCTGGACTTGACAATATTTATGAGCACAATGATCCTTACGATATGCAGAACCACACGCATCGAGAACAGTGCTGGGAGCGATGCTTTCAGGTACAAAAGTCAATTAATGGTATTATTTCTTTGTAAATATTTTCTTAAAACCCTATAATTCAGGTTGAAAACACAGAATGGGAGCGATTCCGAGAAGTCTATGACGACTTCTACAGGATGGGCATGGAGGCACGAAGACTGAAAAACATCTATGGTGTCAATGGGACCGTTTTGCTCCTGTAAGTTGTTTGACTAAATATGTCTGCTGATCCAAGTTATTAATGAAAATAATCCTCCCAATTTCGTTTCACAGCGATTCCACTCTGTCAGCTTTCCATGCCAACAATGCTTTTCTGGATTATGAAGACTACGGACCTGAAATCTTCAAATACCAGCGCCATCTCGCGGCCATGGTTGCCATCATGATGGGAAGCAACAATGATTTCAATCCTTTCTACATCATTCAGTTTGACGAAAACTATGCCTAGTAATTAATTAATAGCCAATCCCAGATCCCATGACAAAATCTAGTTATCTATGAGTTGTTTTGCAGTTCTTGTAAGGAGTTCGGCTGTCTGGATGCTTGTGAAGCCATGAAGATCCTCACTGGAATGGGCGAAACCACTGGTCATGACGATCCTCATTCCACTGCTAATGAAGCTAGTGACTTTCCATCCCAGTTGGATGCTCTTCAAATGGGTGAGACTTCCCATTATGATGGCAACATTGAAGCCGCCTGTGCCATGGGCAAGAGGTAATATTTTATGACTTTGTGCCATGATGACTTTAACTGAAACCCTATTTCTTATTATTGACCAGTTACATCACTTCGACGACTTGTGGAGCGACATGCGCAAATGAGATGGCCATTGGCATTCTGAACAGTGACATCTACACAACAGCGCACAAGGATCGGCGACGTGAGGATTGGGAACACGGCAAGGGTCCTTGCTATGCTCACTTTGAAACTAGGTTGGTGACATTGTCACTTCCGGTTTTATCATGAAATCATATGTTTATCTTTCAAGAATGCCCATTGGAACCCATGCTGCAGGATGGGATGAGCTTGAGAAGTGGGGCTCCACTGCTGCTAGAGCTTTCTATGTAATCGAGAATCTCTCATTTTTTCGAAAAGTCAATCAATGATCATTTCCTTTTACAGATGTATGACAATGAGTTCACGATGAAAGCTGCCAGTGAGATGATCGAGTGCATGCAAATTAGATGCTGCCCAACCATGAACCATGCCAACACGGCCCCAGTTTCCTGGTGGAACACGGCGATCATGGGCAATCAGTGTGAGCGAACTGAAGGAAGATTTGGTCAAGAAATAAATACTTGGTCTGATCATGACCACTACGGTCCATAAGACTGAGGCAAAACCCTTTTTAATCATTGTAAAATAATGGTTCTCAAAAAATCGTCACGGTAAACAAGTGGTCAGCCTTTGTCTTGCTGGCCACTTTTTTCACTATCACGATTTTAAACTCAACAATACCATTGTATTCCATTCATTCAGATGAAAGCTAAGCCACGTTGATTTTGAGTTAAAAGTGATATATTTTAAAAAAATTGTCAAAGCAACACAAACGACCACATGCAATGTTTCAATCATGTGCAGCCGATTAACATTGGGATGTGATCAAAATAAAAAAAAAACTCGCAAAAGAAAGATGCTGCTTTCTTTAGAAAAAAATGTAGGGATCACTTTTTAAGCTAGATAACTTCATGCTCATTTTGCAGCGACACCTCCACTCCTCCTCCTCCTCAAAGCTTTTGGCCTCAGAATAAGCCATGATATTTTCTGGCCTCTATTCCGTCCAGAGGCTGCTCTTCTTCTATTTTTGGCCAGCAATTTAAAATTTCCCAAAATAGACCAAAAATGGCAACTTTTTCCCTCTCCTGTATTTGCACAAGACTTCATAATTTACACTGCTGCGAGTCTGCGAGGCCGTTGTGAGCCTCGAGGTCAGTTCCTTCCGTTCTATTCCAAAAACCCAACTCAACCCAGAGCCCCACATTTGATAAGATAGCATAGCACTCTCTCACATGTAAACAACAAGGATGAACATGAATGAATATTTAATTTCGAGATTGGAAAGTGAACTGACCTGGATGGGTGCTCGTAGATTGAGTTCCTCGGCGTACCGACACAACAGAGGCCACGGGGCATGGAGCCGGATGAAATGAAGCGTGTTCTTCGAACGATGCAAAACTTCCTGAAAAATCCGCAAGAGGGCGTTAGTCTCAACCACAACAAAACAGTCTCCATTTACAAATGGCGGGGACAAGTTGCATGCTCTGATCCCAAGATGGCGCTGCTGTAGCCATCTTAAAAACAGAATCATCTCTATTTTTGGTTAATGCATGGTGAAAATGTAATGATAAGCAATGGTCACACTTTTTGAGCGCCATCTATGAGTGGAGAATGGAATCAAATGGTGACAAGAGCTTGCAGATGGGGACACACACATGTTATGTTATTGTTAATGTTATTTATTCAGTTTTTTGACTTCCGGTTAACCTTGGATTGCAAAGGATTCTACTTTGATGTGGGCAAGTTTCTTGTGGTTGTTATCGAAAAGTTTACAGAGGATTGAGAAAAGACCGAATCACTGTGGGATGGCCGGTGGCCCTGATCGATGGGTGTTAACATTGCACAGCACTCTCTTTTCTTTCCCAAAGAGTTTTCTTTACTCTGCCTTGGTGTTTGTTGTGTTGGGAGATAGTTATGCACCAGTTACCAAATCAGATATAGTGAGAAAAAAGGACCGAAGATTTATGCCGCCGGCTTCATTCTTTTCATTTTACTAAGTAAAATTTTTAGCAAAATACTTTGAGTGGCCTTGTTTTTTGTTTATTCGCTCGAAAAAGGCCCCGGGCATTCAAGAGCCAAGCTGCAAATTCAATGAATTTGATTGGTTGCTCAAAATGGCTTTCCTGCCAATGGAGTGAAAGCACTTTGGTGTTATTCAGAGGCCCTCATGAATTACAGCTAACGTAAGGTATGTATTAGTAGCTTGAGCCTTTGAGAGTCTGATCGTGGCAAATAGATTTGGGATGCCACTATCATCTACCAATGTATGCTTTTGATTTCTAGAGCATTTTTCCGACATTAAAAGCATAGAGGAGTACTAGCGTAATCGTATTTTCAGATCTTGACAGGCCCTGATAATTGATGAGAAGCCAGGGGAAAATCTATTCTGAAAACGCCTCAAACGTATAAAATGTGCGGCTTAGAATTTCTTGCCTACCTTGGCAAAAAAGTGCAGAAAATAGTATACCTTCAATTAGAATGTCTTATGGAGAGCTGGTGCTTCGAGATTATTTTTATGATTGGCATTTTAAATTTTGATTTGTTTGTAAGGGTTGCAAGATGCTGTAACTGTTGGACTGGACAAATTGCTTAAAAATTGTGCTTTTATTTTTTAAAAAATCTTCTTTAACGGACGAATGTTTCTGTGTTTCCACATTTTCACAGATTTTTTTCCTCGATTGATCGTGATATAAATACCTTCAGGTCGTGAGTGCAGTTAGCCATGTTGCAGCAGGTTTCGACTATCACCTAAACGATTTTAACGGAAAATGCTACAATATAAAGAAAGCCTTTCTTCGATTTTGGTTTTCCCGATCTTGCGCATCACTGCACCCATTTGTTTAGGGTATTTTACAGAAAAAAGGAAAATATTTGTCGCAGCAACCCACAAATGGCAAAGAAATGATCGCTGCCTGTCTCTTCAAATGACAAAAAGACACGCGTGTGAAGCTTTCAATCCCCGCTTGCCCGTTTCGAAACGACACTTTACGGTTTAAGGTGACAATTTCGTAAAGCGGGGCGACGGCCTCGGAGGCCGAGGTCGTTAGCGAGGCCGATTTATCGGAAGGTTTTCGTTTTTGCTTACCTCTTCCATTTCCAATCCGACGGTGTGAAGACTGGCCATAAACTTTTGCCTCCACAAATTGTATTTTTGCTTTTTCTTCAGTCCCCTGAAAGAAAAATGAAAAAAAATCCGTGAAATGATGACGAGGGTTATGAGATCCAACCAATTTAAATGTAAGTAGGTGGTATATAGTGGCAGAGATTTCGCAGAGTCACGTGCTATCTTGGTACTTGAAAAAAGGGGATAGATACAACAGCACTCCGGAGAAAAGGACTGGGCCCTCCCAAGCCATTGTGTACGTGCGTGATAGAAACTGATCCGCCATTGGTCTACCGGTTTTAATATCGGGCTCAGGGCACCCCCTATTGCAAGGAATCCCCAGCATGTCTTCCAGCATGTGGCACCCTGATAGTAAGTAGGTAGCATGCATTCAATAATACCCGGAGATGAGGCTGCGAGGCCGTTTTATTAGAAAACGCACACCAGCTGCGCAAGAGGATTCTTGTAAATGGGAAATGACGGGTGTGCTGGCGAGAAATGAAGGGATTACGCTTACGGTTTTGGTTTGTTGGGTTTTATGCCCTTGGTTATTAAGTACGTAAATGTCTCCATGATTAGCTGGGGAAAATAAGGTAATACTGGCTTTTGCGCAGAGGGGCCTCCTAAATGCTAAACACGAAAACAGAACAGCAAAACTATACTGTTTTCTGACAAAATAGACGCCTTTCCTTTCATTTTCATGCCCTGCTCTAGGTCTATTTATAGTCTTTCAGAGGAGCCAATACTCTCTGCTAAAAACTTTTGTTGCCAAAAACAGCCACTTATCTAATTAGAAATAACTCATTTTATTGATTTTGCAAATCAACTGCTATTTTTGGATGCTTGGTTGCATTGCTTATCTGGATCCAAAGTGCAGATATTTACGTCTACAATGACTTCCAGTAAAAGGAAATGGTCATGTCACTTCCTGTTCTCTCAGTAAACCTATTTTCTGGGCGAGTATAAATAAGTACCAAAACAACAGGGAAGAAGAGTTCAAAGGAGCTTTCAAATCCATGCAGGCCTACATAAATTCTGTTCTATATCTCCCAAGGGAAATAATGTAAACAAACTCACTTGCTAATCTGCTCCATGCTCTGTGGATCGAACGCGGCGGCCGCGGCCTCCAGGGTGTCCGGGATCACCCCAGATTCCTCTGCGTCCTTCGTCGTCTCTTCGTAAACAAGGACAAAGTCAATCTTGCGGAGGCCGTCGTTGAAAAAGGTGGTCGGATCATCCTTGGCCCTGACAATGTCCAAGTTGACTCCGTGATCATCTTTAGCTCCCGGAGCCAAAACCTGAAAAAAGTGGCGCGAAAAATAAAATATATGAAGTCTCTGACATGGCCCCCTGCTCGCTATTATATCAAACCGCACGCAACAAAAAACATGTGAAAAAGTCAAGATGATATCATCACTCAAAACGTCGAGTTATATAGAGGAGCTAACTTGAGAAAAAAACTAGAAGGGGAAAGGGAGTATAAAATTGAATTAAAACTGCCTCCGCTCACGAGACGAGCCAAGGCGCATACTAATTAAGGCGTTGAAAAAAGTGGATAAAAACAGGTTAAATCAGGATACACTTTTTAGTGATTTCTTTTAATCATGTTGTCTTATTTTTTCCGTGAAACACTTTCTCATAAAATGAGGTTGCGTGCCTCTTCCATTTCGTGGAAAAGAGATGAAGGCATGTGGAGACATGTGAGTGTGTGAAAATGTTTCTGTCCTTTTTTTAGGGAAGGCCCTTGTCACCTACAGTAGAAATATTTGTTTCCAGTTTGCTTACAAATAGAATTGACCAAGATTTTTATTCCCGAAATGAATGGCATAGCTCTCGCTTTCTGGCAGTGTCACGCCTTTGACAGTTCCTATGTTACCAGAAAAAGCGGCACGGCCCATCGCTTAGTGGCCTTATTTATTCTCCCATTCCTATATGCTGTCAAGTCATTGTCATTCGAGAGTAAACCATGCACTTCCGGTTTGTCCATCAAGGACTTTGCAACTCCAATCTCTTAGCTACTATAATGTTGGGACACCAGATGTGCTACATATTTACAAACAAACAAACAAAGAGGATAATTAGCATGTACTTAGACAGCAATCATTCCATCAATGTTGAATCCATGGATCAGACAGTGTCATTGAAAAATGCTCCCTTTTTTCACATGACAAAGTCACACAGAGAGACGTCTGGTCTCAGAATGGAGAAGATACTAGCAAATGAGATGCGCTAGGCCAGCTTTTTTCGGAAGCGCCCATGACATTGGTCATTTCTCATTGGTTGCTAGCATTGTGTTTGAGCAACTTTACTGAGTAAATTCACCCCGATTCCCCATAGAGGAAAATGAGGGGGAATCCCAAAAACAATAGAAGGAAGGCCTAGTCGGATTATTGGTCACTTTTTTATCAATGAATTGCATTCATACATTGGGCTTATTTAGCAGTTAATTAGGTTTAAAACACCCAATTATAGAAAGTAGATTTGTTGAAGCCCTGTCGATTGCCCAATTTCAAGAGGGAGAAGACAATTATTTAAGGATCGAAATGGTTTTATCTACAGAGCTGAGAACAAGATAGAGTGCGGGACTCTCTTTTTTCACCGGGATCTTTTGGAAAAGTGCCAATTCTCTATTGGAAAAGCACTTTTTCCGTGCAGAGAAAAAGCCTATCTGATAGCTCTGTCTGTCTGATTTCAAAATTTTCTAAGAACGTCGACATTTTTTGAAGGCAGCACAGGTATAAGTTGATGGATGAGCCACTAGAATCGTGTAGAACGAATCAGGATTCCATTGACAAAAACAAGCAGCAGCCTCTAAAAACAGCCTCGCAGCCTCGGACCTAGGAGATTGCATGTTTCCCTGTTCTTCTTGGGATGCTATCTAATAAACCTCTCGTTCGAAACAACATAGGCATGTGGGCCTTACTTTGTTACATAACCAGTAACAGACTAGCACTATAGTGAACAGAAACGTAATTAACGAAAACAAAAGTTTACCCAGCTACCTACCACCACCAATCAAGAGAACCATACATATGGCATTACTGCTTTCGGAAATGCAGGCTTTTTTCGTGAGAGTGCTTCTAGCCTAACCAGTAAGAATTTTGCTTAGTAACACCCTCCCTGAGCTACTGAAAGTTACCGTCTAATTAAGATGTATTGTAATGGTCGAAGGCAGTCGCTGACTTTGGCAATTAAAACTTTCAAGAAGTGCTTGTGAAATATAATTTCCTTGCCGAAATTTCCAGAGCAACGACAACGTCATAGACAGGGAAATTGTGAATTTCAATCATGAAGGTCAAGGCCAAGGCGTGAGAAAAGAGTTGTATTTTGAACTCTCAGACACTATTTGTTTTGAAAATACCCATACTCATTAACAACAACTTGACTAATACCTTAAGTAGCCAATACTAAGTAATGTCTGGCCCATGGAAGTGTGATTTTCTCTACTTAAATACTAGCTTAGCCTTTTTCCAATGACACTAGTGCAAAGCAAAAGTCAATAATCTGGTTCAGGAGAGTCAATAGGCTTAATGAATGCATTCCTGCATTAATTGACCCTGGACCCTGGCAATAGATGATAAGGCCAGGCTAAGAAGTTGTAAAAAAGCAGGCAAAGGGGCCACTTTCAGTAATGGCTAGTTGCTTTTTTGACGGCCTTGAGTGAGTCCAAAGTTACTTCCTCAGTACTCACAACTGCTATATTTATGTACTATTGAAGTGCTTTTGAGAGAACAAAGCTCTGCCAAGCTCTGCTTTGCTTTGCTGTAAGTGCAGGCTAAAAGACAGAGCAGAGGGTCCCCTTAATGCAAGGGAGTTTACACACTTGTAAGTAAGTACTAGAAGCAAAGTAACAACAACAGTCAACTAACTACTACTTAGGTACTACAATAACAATGGCAATGTCAATGCCAATGAAGGTCCTCCCCCTCCATGCTCAAAATAAAGGCCAGACATGTTTACCCAATAAGGTTGCTCAGTGCAATTAAGATGATCTGGGTGTTCCAGATCCAGATCCACCCATCATGGCAAAATTGTCATACACGACCTTGGCCTTGGCTAGCAATGGGGCATGCTTGGCAAAGGCCAAAAGACCGAAAAGGCCATCATGATAATCATTTTATATTGAAGTGCAGTGCCTATAAAAATAGGCTACCTGGAGATGGCAATCGCCTGCTCAATGCTCAAAAAGAAGTGTTTCTACCATGAACAAAGTAGGTGGTTTGTGGTAGTAACTGAAAAGTAATCAAGGTAAGCCGCAGCCGTCAACCATAGCTTTCTTGGTTAGGTATGATTTTCAGGCCTTCATTGCTCAAAAGATTATTATTGGACTTGATGTGTGCCTCATTGTACTGCGTATTTTTGGGGAGTGAAAAAAACAACAAAGTTTCATATAGTTTATTCTAAGAAACTTTTTGGCAAAATTACCCTCCTTGTTTACAGCTGTCAACTGCTGCCTTTAGAACTTTTCTGCATTTTAAAAAAGGCCGCTGCTCCCTCCTTCTGCTCGCAGTTATTTTGTGTTTCAACTTTCATGAAGTTTCAGCCAACCATTCAAATGCAAAGCCAGCTTGGTGTCTTTTGTTTTTTCTATATCAAAGAACGGAGTTTTGGAATGAAATTAGGCCCTAGCCACTGATGGGACTAACTTGTAGATATAGCCAGACATCATCTTCTTGTTGCTTTTTTTGAGGCATTTTCGTTGGTCTTAAAGACTAACTTTTTTCCCCAGTAAAAAGTTCCCCCTCCGGCGATGCATCCTTTTTTCCCCTCCTTTAAGTCAGTCAAGGGTATCGTCACCACTCTACTCAAGACGATATTCTTACATTGTTATAAGGGTGGGTCTGGTGGTAAGGCTGCTGTTGGTGCATTTGAGTCATATAGTTCGGCGTCGTCGAGTACTGGCCCATGTACGAGTTGTCCGTGATGGTCGTCGGCCCGGTGTGGTTCATGTAGTTCACGTTGTTGTTCATGCCGGAGTTGAGGTTGTTGGCGTAGTTGACCTCGGTGTTGACGCTGGTCCCGTTCCACTTCCAGTACGACTCGTTCTTGTTCACGTTCATCGAGTTCATGGAGTTGCCGACCTGGGCATGCTGGGGGTTCTGGATTTGGCCTTGGCCTTCATACATCTGGTCTTGAAGGCCAAGATGGCCTTGTTGGTTCTGCTGTTGCTGAGGCTGTTGAGGCTGAGGTTGCTGCTGTTGGACTACTTGGGGTTGTTGTTGTGGTTGTTGTTGAGCTTGTTGTTGTTGGGAATACTGATTGTCTCCTGCTGCTGTATTCACATTGCTGGGATAGGTTTCGTGAGTGGGAGGTTGGTTTTCCGCGACGACTTGGCCGACCGGAGGCTCATCGCCGGATCTCACGGTGGTCATGGGATAGCCGGGGTGCTGGTCCATCATGTGATAGTCAGGGTAGGTGGTTGGCCTCAGCCTGGACGCGGTCGTCTTGTACATCTCCATGATCTTGCCACCACCTCCTCCATTGGTTGCCGTTCTAGATCTTGAGGCCGGAGTCTGGGACGACCTCGACGAGGTCAATAGTTTCGAGGTCGACGAGGACGGGGCTGGAGCGGGGGGCGGGGGGCCATCATCGTCAAACGTGGTCCCGTAGTCGAACAGGGGCATCCTGGAGGAACCCCCATTGCCAGACCCGGCACTGTCCTCAGCACCCTCATATAACTGACCATAGTCATCGTCGTCATCCAGACCTCCGACCGCCGAGGCCACGCTAGAGTCCAACAACTTGGTCTTGCTCCCGGCATGCGACTGGAAGTCTCGCATCAGGTCGCTGACGGTGTGATAGGGCGAGTCCATCGAGTGGTGGCGGGGGAGCATGCTGCTCGACCTCTGGTCGAGGTTCAGGGTGGAGGCCGAGGCCGCCCCTATCGAGGTCGTCACGCCATCGTAGGAAGACCTCGAGTAGCCTCCAGTTGGATTTGGAGGTTGCAGGTAATCACCATAGCTTCCGCTACTGCTGCTGCCATAGTCCCTCTCTCTATAATGGTGCCTGAGGGCAGGATCGTCCGACGCTTGACGCTTATACGAGGCTGAATTCGGGCCTCCGCCTGAATGGTGATTGTAGTAGCTGGAAGAGGTGCGCTCGGCGGCGGAGTTAAAAAAAGCCTGTCGTCTCCGAACAGCTGATGAGTTGAGGTCCAGGTTAGCATTGTGGGGGAGGTTGTGGTGGTAGGTGTTCGAGGTCGCGGAGGTCGTCGCCGCTGTTGCCGAAGAACTGTCGGTGAGGCCGTCGTATAGAGGATTACCAATGTAGCGTCCTCCACTGCCGCCGTGGGCCATACTTCTTATCACTTTTCACGGAAAAATTCCTATTCTACAACAATCAACTGATCCATTGAAGCCAACGTTGGAACATGTGATTCTTAATAATTCACAACAGTAGGAATGCTAAGTAAGAGTATAACTGTTTATCGACGAGCTAGGCCGGTATCAGAAAGAATCTGATTAAAGGCTGCGTTGCAACTTTCTACTAATATCACATGGCAAATAGTCGAAGGCTCTCACACACGTCCTCTCAAATACCGGTCCCGTAGCTAACTGAGCTAGTGAATGACTTGACAGTAATGCTCTCCTCTATATAGATATACGCACTGGTTTAGCTTCAAAGTTTTGTATGTTGAGGCTACGGCCTCGCGGCCTCGCAGAGTCTCGCCTTGCAGGCCTTCCTATATAGCAAACGCAAACCGGGGTCTACGCTGCGAAACGCGCTTGAGCTTTCCCAGTGGCAATGGGTTTCAGTCGTTGGACCAGTGGTTCTCCCTCCGTGTGACCCTCCTTTTATTAATGCGGCGACGCTACCAAACTCAAGTGCAAGGGCCTGCTGGCTGTTACATTTACTTAGGTATTTATCTACCGTTCCCCTATATAATACACTCAAGGTATTTTGGTCTACTGCGTACGAGTATTTCTTCAGTTGGTTGGAATGGTATTGAATGCGTCCACCTGCTAAAGTTCAAGTTATATATGACATAAATACCTGTGGTTTAAAAATGCCCCCTTGTTGTTTTATTCTGTTTGCTTTAATTAAAAAGGAACAAATTCCTTGTTTTTGCCATAAAATAAACTATGATTTATTAGCGATCGCGAAAGCTTTCTATCTTCTATAAAGTGGCAATTCTGTTTCATATCAATCTTTGTCTTTGCTCTGGATCAATATTTTTTGCTGAGCTTCGCGGACTCGAGAAATATCCAAGTATCTTCTGGTTTATTTACGAGCATTGGTTTCGATGATTAAAGCGTAAGAAAGTCAAAATTGTAAAAAGGCCCACTATAAAAACAATCAGGTACGACGTTGAACTTGGGGCAGGAGTAAGGAGTGAAAAAGCACGTGTGAGGGCCGAGGCCGCGAGGCCGTCGTTTTCGAGGTCACAAGAGGCTACAAATAGTAATATACTCTGTCACGAGAAGAATTTCCTGAATTTTCACCACATATGCCTTCAAAAAAGGCCCCACCACTGCAATACATTATAAGGAGTAGGGATACACTTTCTTGAAAAAAACCTGACTTGATAAAAAACTTGTGCCCTAGCTTCTTTTGGGCCTTGGTAGAATTGGTCTTTAGTATGTTGACTCCCCCATCCCAAAGGAAATCTACTCGTCTGAAAATGTGCTCATGTACTTACGTAAACAAAAATCTCCAAGCTTTTGGTGCTGCAAGCTCACTCAGACTTTTTTGGCTACATAAGGTAGGTAAGTAATTGAATATTCTAAAAGGTACTAAAAGGACAGGTGATTTTTAATCTGACCTATTCTTATGACACAGAAATGAATAGAAGACTAATGAAGCATTGTTCTTTCACAATTATTAGTAGATATCTGAAAGCCAGACACATAAAAGTCAGAGAGACTCTGTGGTTTTGTTGGCTTTGCCTGCTTTTATTGGTAAAATTGAAGCCGTTAAGTCTTATTTATGTCGAGGGACTATGTCGACAATAAATCGCTCGAGATCTTTTGTCGTTTGGTTCGGTTTTGCTTCCCTTCTCTCTGAGTACCTCTCAAACATTGGCAATAATTTGTTGCAGGCAACACCCTAAAGATGAGGCACGCTCTAATGACCAAACAGAGGTCCAGGAATAATTACTGCCGCGTTCTCTCAGACTGTTATTTGAATGTTTTTATTCCAGGAAACAAACAGGTACAATTGCGATTGAATTTGCCTTGGGTTTGATGATTTGGCCATAGTTTCAACTACTTCAAGCTTCCCTTTCATTGGCCACCCTAACCTGCCCCTAATCGCCTATCCCAGCGCCAGCCGTCCTGCCAACCGTCCTCCGTCCTGCCCGCCTGCCATGCTAGCCCCTGCTAGCCCCTGCTAGCCCCTGCTAGCCCCTGCTAGCCCTCCTACCAGCCCTCCTGCCAGCCCACCCCTGCTAGCCCAACCAACCCACCTGCTAGCCCACCTGCTAGTCCCACCTATACTGTGTCTCCCCCTGGAAATCTTACTACCCCAAACTTCTCAAACCAACTGCCTACCCTGGCGTTCTACACGAGCCTGAGAAAGAGTAACCTTATGGTTACCAATATATGGCCTTGAACTTGTCCAACTGGAGAAGTGGCCATAATACTCAATGACTATACATACATAGACTGTTATGATGAAGAATTTACAAATACTGTGACAACTGTTTTGATTCTTATTATTTAATTTTCTTGTTGTAAAATTTCCATTACATAGAAAATACCTTTTTTTCATGTTTAAAAAATGAAACTGATTCTTTTAAAATGTGCAATAGCAAAAAATCGTACTCTTTATAAGTAACCTTTCAAAAATCCATTGCTTTTTGGGAAACTAGCGCCATCTGGGAACAGCCATCAGAACCAAATGAATATGTTATAAAACGTTTCTTTGTAAAAGCAGAACGTTTGACAGTGAAACGTTATTTACTTTGAAACGTTTATTACATAAAACGTTTCTTACATTGAAACGTTTATTACATTGAAACTGTTCTAGAAGGCTGAGCTTAGATGGCGCTAGTTTCCACCAAATATTAGCATTTTTGAAAAATTACTAATTTTGTTATTCATTGAATATGCATGGTATAAAAGCATTAGTTTCTCAATATTCTACTTTGAAAGAAATTACTTTCTAAACAGAATGTGTTTTTTAACAACGAGATATTAATGGACATTAACCAAAGTAGTAATCCCAGTTAATGTATATTCAGAAATCATAGATCATGGTTGCATCATCATTGAGCAGTTCTATTGGCTACTCATTCTGTAGGATGAGTTCAAGGCCCATAGTGATGGATCGGGCCGGGTTTTTTCCGGCCCGCCTCGGGCTCGGGCTCCAGACACTCGGCCCGTTCGGGCTCGGGCTTTTGGCTCTCAAAAACTGGCCCGATCGGGCTAGGGTCGGGCCCGTTCGGGCCTTAGTAAATATAGGCTGTATTTTAGGGGTCCAGGCAGAAGGGGTCAACTTCTGAGCGTAAAAACGACATCAAAGCAAGGGATTCCTGAGAAATTAAGGAAAAATACGATGTTTAGAGGGATGAAAAGGCATTTTTTGTCTGATAATTCTGAAAAATTGATAATTTGAGGCTGGATTTTTCTCACTTATTTATTTCTGGCCCGACTCGGGCTCGAGGTTCCGGTGCTCGGGCTTTTCGGGTTTTTGGAATTTTTGGCCCGAGTCGGGCTCGGGCTTTTGGTTTATTTAGTACGGGCCAGAAAAAAGCCCGAAATTTCGGGCTCGGGCCTGAGCCCGATCCATCACTAAAGGCCCAAGGTGTAAAGCACCTTATTTTTATTTGGCTCGTGTAGAATGCCCGGGTAGGCAGAGTAAATGGGGGATTAGGTATTGAGTGTAAGGTGGATAAGGTGGGGTTGTTATGGTAAGGTTGGTCGGTCAGGTTGGTCAGATTGGTCGGTCAGGTTGGTCAGGTTGGTCGGTCAGGTTGGTCAGGTTGGTCAGGTTGGTCAGGTTGGTGAGGTTGGATGGTCAGGTTGGTCAGGTTGGATGGTCAGGTTGGTCAGGTTGGTCGGTCAGGTTGGATGGTCAGGTTGGATGGTCAGGTTGGTGAGGTTGGTCGGTCAGGTTGGTCAAGTTGGATGGTCAGGTTGGCCTGTCAGGTTGGTCGGTTAGGTTGGTCAGGTTGGCCTGTCAGGTTGGTCGGTTAGGTTGGTCGGTTAGGTTGGTCTGTCAGGTTGGTCTGTCAGGTTGGTCTGTCAGGTTGGTCTGTCAGGTTGGTCAGGTTGGTCTGTCAGGTTGGTCAGGACTATAGAATTCAATCGAGCTCAAGCTTAAAGTTTGACACTATCCTATTCTATGATGCTTTCTAAACTGAACTTTTATTGGGAGAATCACGAAACCTTCCCGATATTTTTACGGCGCTTTCTTACGAACGCGCTTTTCCAGCATTATCAGACTTCACACATCAATTTCCTATGATTCAGTTAGTCTATAATTGATTTAAATTATTGTGTTTTCAAGTGCATGCAAAGAAAAATCTCAAAGAAAGAAAACAGCAAATAGATTTAGGAAATACCTTCACCGTCAGTTTCAATTCACACTCCTCAACCAAAAGCTGATCATCGCTGAAATTGTTGTGATGCAGATTGATCTGGGGTCCCTTGTGCAGGGACAGTTTTCCGGGTGTGTTCTGGAAATTGAAAAGTTAGTTCAAAAGCCAAAAGCCAAGAAGAAACACGTCCACCAAGTTCCAAAAACCATTAAAAGAACCGATCCGGATCCTTTGTCATTTCACAGAAAAACTGATAATTAACAATTGAGTCCTACCTCGTTGTTGATCAGGCTCGCCACGCTGCCGTAATTCGGCTCCTTGCTCCTCCTTGCGTTGACCTCATATTTCTCGGCACTCGAGCTCGAGGCTGCCGAGGCCGCGGCCCCTGCTTTCTGACCTCCGGAAGGAAGAAACCGCGACATATTGCCAAAAAGACCTGAAAATAAAGAAACACGGAATCTATTTTGAGAAGATCCCCTTGGGTAAAATTTGCAGCTTTGCCAAAATCGGGATTTCGCGAAATCCGTAGCCGTATGTCTACGTGACTGTGATTTGGCACGAAAGAGAGCCATATAAAATTGACAACATAATAGAATTGCCAACACTTTTGACTGGACTTATTTAATTTTAACCAGGAAAATTGCATTTTTAACACGCTTGGCCTTGAAGGCTTGGCCTATGCTTGGCCTTTTTTTCGCGTGAGGGGAGATAAAGGCTGTATCTTTACACTGAACCAACCAGCTAGAGGCTATCCAAACACACTTACAATTTCAAAGAAAGAATACGTTTGCTTTGAAGATCTCTCCTTACAGCTGTGTTGAAATGTTTCAACCTATTAAAACAAGACGGGTGCCCCGTCTAACCATCTGGCTGACACCTCCAGATGGCCTGCTGTTTATTGTGAGCTGGCTCTTTTTTGGTAAGTAATAATTTTTCATCAGTCGACGTCGTGACGGCAATGATTTTATACTCCCTTCCTTCCTTCGCTTAGTGATTGCATTGGCAACGGCGTCACGCGAGCAGTATTTACCAAAAACTGTCGACGTATTTGGTTACCTTTTACTCGTACTTGTACAATTACTTATTATGATAAAAAACTAGCGCCTTTAAGACATCAAAAAGCAAATGGCGCATAAACTTTATGTAAAAATCTGGGCGCCAGGATAAGATCTCTTGCAATTTTAGTAAGTAAATAGTTATTTAAGAGCCTCCGATTTTCAGGTCCCTAGGGAGGTTCAGTCCATTGTTTGACTATATTTAATCTACAGAGAAGCACACTTGTTTTTCTCATGCATTTTTCATTTCAATTCTTTCTATTCTTCGTCGATTCGAGATCACAATCTGAGCTGTCTTTTTCTCGATCGCAATAACAAAGCTCTGCTGGCAACTTTCTTTTTATTTGCTTAGGGCAAAAAAAGGCTCGTCGCACCCTTTTCTGATGTCAGGCCTTAGAAAAAAATGCTACGTACAGAGACAGGGTCTTGTTACAATATCGGATTTTTTCAGCATTTTATCGGTTCCCGTGGTGGCGCTTTGAGTAGAGTATAACCAAGACAGATTTGAATTTGATGCCA
>JAAUYL010016647.1_pt1 | contig 20230 bp, 15 predicted proteins | sample 7278011 | NCBI WGS metagenome assembly JAAUYL01 (sample SAMN14350225, study PRJNA611818) | marine sediment metagenome | isolation source: surface marine sediment (1.8m) | place: French Polynesia: Moorea | collected 2018-08
ACTGAACTAATGAACGAGCTCACAAATCGCAAATCACAAGTCTGTCTGACGAAAAATCTGACGTGGGCCTCTGACTGCACTCTCACTCTGCAGAGCAGAGGAATTTTCAATTTTCAATTTTGTTTGCAGCAGACAGCTGCGTGGGCAATGCGTTAACATCACTATTATGCGAAGAATAAAAATGAAACAGATCTTTGCATAAAATAAGTACTAATGACAATGGGTCCACAACGATGATTTTTTTAAAGTTATTTGAAGTGATTGTGTACTATTTTTTAGGTTTTTTCTTCTCGGCCTTTTTCCTTTGAGAATCTAAATAGATGAAATTGTCTTATTCACAGATAAGCATTGTCGGTCTTAAAGAAAGCCCCAGCACAAAATCAAAATCAAAACAACTTGAGTGCTGCCAGATATTGAGCTTTTCCAAAAAGCACCAAAAGTGGCGTTTTCCTAACAAAACAGGAAACTAACGATGAAATCACATCTGGTTACACTGACGTCATCCTTTTCCTGCCGCCGTTTCGTAAATTGCAATCATGTCGGGGTAAGTCTTTCTTAATTTTTAAAGATTTTACTGGTTAGTTCAACTCCATTTATGTCATAAACCAATTGCAAAAATCACAGTAGTTCATGCCGTTTCTCGAAAGACATTTTTGCCGTACATTTTCGTCAATTTCTCTCATAAAAGTCAACTGAATATCCCGGTCAATAATTACCAACTTTTATTTACACGTCATATTTTATTTTTACAGAGCGAGCAAAGTGTCCAAGGAGACCCTCTACGAGTGCGTCAGGGAGACCCTGAAGTACTCCAAGGAGACCAAGCAAAGGAAATTCCCGGAGACGATCGACCTCCAGATCGGTCTCAAGAACTACGATCCCCAAAAGGACAAGCGTTTCTCTGGCACTGTCAAGTATGTACCCCAACAAACTCGTTGGGGAAGTCGACAATGTTTTGTCGACGGACCTTCACCCAGGGTCTTAAATATTGGGGAGATCTTGTCGCCACTTCGTTGCGGTGACTAGATCGACCATGTTATTTATACTGATCCTGGTTACACGAGTCACGAATTGTGTCCTCGAACAGCTTCACAAGTTTATTTTCTCATCAGGTTGCGCCACATCCCTCGGCCCAAGTTTTCCGTGTGCATCTTTGGAGATCAGCAGCACTGCGATGAAGCCAAGGACAAAGGACTCCCCTTCATGAGCGCTGACGACTTGAAGAAGCTGAACAAGCAGAAAAAGCTTGTAAAGAAGCTCGCGAAGAAGTATGACGCCTTCTTGGCCAGTGAGTCGCTGATCAAGCAGATTCCCAGGCTCTTGGGTCCCGGTCTGAACAAGGCTGGTAAATTCCCTTCCCTGTTGACCCACTCCGACAACATCGACGACAAGGTCAACGACTTGAAGAGCACCATCAAGTTCCAGATGAAGAAGGTAAAATATTTTATTTCACTTTAATGTTACCCCTCTTATCTTGGCATGGCAAAAACTGATCGTGTCTTGTCGTGAATATTTCAAGAGGAAGATTAATTGCTTTCGAGCCTATGCCTTCGGTGTTCAGTAGCAAACCCCTATTGAATCCCATCCTCAAGGGCTCGAACATTAAAACTTAAAAGTTATTGTTAGCACGTAAATAACCTGATCATTCGTTTAATTTCAGGTTCTCTGTCTCTCCGTCGCTATCGGCAACGTCGCGATGGACGAGGACCAGCTTGTGCAGAACATTCATTTGGCCGTCAATTTCTTGGTGTCCCTCTTGAAGAAGCACTGGCAGAACGTGCGGTCTCTGTACATCAAGTCGACCATGGGACCTGCCCAGCGTCTCTACTAAACTCGTCTCTGTGAAGTTTCAATATTGCGAAATATAAGCCCAGAGAATTCCTATTTTTTTCTGGATATGTTCCCTACTTTATTTATACGCGCATTATTTTTGTTTTTTTAATTGAGAAAGGTGATGACATTCTGGGGAAAACACTTCTCGCGAACTCGATTGAAACATTGAGTCGAAATTACAGAGCGACCCACTCGTCGCACAGAGGAGCGTATCTGCTGCAGTAGGAAGCAGCTGCGTTCGTTTTGTTTACAGTTTCACGTTCGTCGTTCGCTAGCTTTTACACCAACAGCAGGAAGGAACTGTACGACGAAGGCCCAGCACCAGCCAAGCGAAGCCAGTAGTGAGCAATTCATGAGATCGAGATCGAGATGATGCGAGAGCAGTGATCGTGACTTGAGTTTTCGAACTTTTTTTAAATGTGACTTCATCAAGCAAGCGACGTGGCTCAAAATCTTGCTTATAACTCTCGACTCTCGACATGGACGACAAGAACTCCGTTGGCCGTTTTCCATTCTAATTTACTTTATGTGAAAGTGAAGAGTACAACCACGTCCGTGGGAATTGGTTTGACTCGTGGGAGTTTCTGGCACTGCCCATACGTGAGAATTGAGAAAATAAAGCAGGCAGCTTTTGTTTCCAGCGACTCTAGTGTCGAAAGGCTTGAGCTACTTGATTTTTCCCTTCATCGAACAAAATTCCTCGACCAAACTATTGAAACAGTGAATAGTGATCATTGAAAAGTTGCCTAAGTCGTGAAGATGACGACAGTGAGTAACAGCAAAATTCCTATTGCCTCTAGACGATTGTCAACAAGCAGCAACAGTGGAGGCGTGTCGCCAGAATCCGCACTTCGAAATCCTGCACCTGTGAGCTCCTCAAAGTTTGAGCGGAAAGAAAGGCCACAAAGCATTGACATCGAGGACGAGTTCAAAAACAAACTGCAATATGGTCGGTTGATCGCCTCTTTCCAACAATCGCCAACGAGTCCTCCAAATCAAAACTCCAAAAATGGTCTTGGTTCCGGCAGAGATGGTGCGATCGTGAGTCCAAGCAGTCGCATTCCAGTGCTCTCCAGGTCAAGGGAGACGAGTCCTGTCAAGGAAAATGCTGCCAGTCCTAAGAACAATCATTCGACTCGGAGCTCGACGAGTCCCGTAAGGAGTAAAATACCTCTGCCAAAGGGTGAGACGGACGCTTCTCCGAGACGAGCTTACAATAGACCGGCACACGATGCTGGACCTGGAAGCCCGGACAAATGGTCTAGCACTTCATCGACGAATTCGTCTTCACCGTCGTACAAAAGAGATTCTCGCTCAAAGCAACAAGCCACATCCGATGGCGATACCAGTGAAACAGAGGAGCTTATTCCGATTGACAGCGGCGATGTTGACATGGAAGCGAAGAGAAAAAGAGGCAAGAAATCAGAGGCGTTCGTCATGACTGGTGATCGAATCATCGGGATGGCCAAGACTCCGGTCACGGCAGAGTTTAAATCCAAGAAACGCGCACCATCCGATAGCCATCACTCGCCGGCCTTCTTGATGGACGACATTGATGAACCAAGCAAGGAAGCAGCAATCCAATCTTCTACCTTGACAGAAACCTCCTCGGTGAAATTGCGCGAGCAACCCGTTTTAAAGCGACCCTTCGTCAGGTCTTCGAAGTCAGAAGATCAACTATTGATGGCAGACTTGCCGCCTGAACTGGAGGACACGGCGTCAGGATCTGTCCACACATTGCTGGACACATCGACCTCTGCTGAAGCTGTCGGAGCATCTCAGTCACCGTTTGCGACAATGACAATGACCACCAGCTCTTCGACATCAAAAAGTGCCTCGAGGAAGGCTTCGGTCAAGAGACAAACGTCGGTTGAATCGAAGTCGAGCCCTGATAGCAAAAGGAGGCACAGCCCTGATTTTAGCACGAGCAGCCTTATTTCCTCGGAGCATTACAATGGAGAATCGCTGCTCGACCAAGACAATCTTTCTCCCACAATGTCGAGCTCTCCCGATACACCCGAATGGTCCCTGCTGGATTCGTTTCACAAGAAAAGCAATGGAGACACACCTCAGTTTACACGTGAACGAGATGCCGTCGCGACGAAGGCAAGCAGAGACAACCCCACCACCAGTGAAAAGTCCACTGAAGATGAGCTTGCCGAGACACCGACCATTTCTGTGGACGAAGCAATCACAAGCTGTGGCAATCGTGTGATCATCACCATTAGCTCAAGCAATCCAAACCTAACGGATCCCGATTTTAATTTACCGAATGATAACGACAATGTTGACGACGAAACTCCTCAATCATCATCAACCACAGCCCATCAACAAGCCAAAATCACCAAAGACACCCCAAGCAACCAGCCCGTTCAAAATAAAAATAATAGCACTGCTCAGGAGAAACCGGCCTCGGTTCCGGAGGCTGTTCCCGTCTATAACCAGCAGCCACCATCTTTGGCTACAGAGTCGTCCGAAGAGTCCGACTTGGAGAGCCTAGCCAGCCTACACAGCTATCACCCACCAACCAAAGTGATAGACCTGCCAAGTGCTGTGCGTCTGGCCAAACGTCTATACAATCTCGACGGCTTCAAGCGAACCGACGTCTCTCGACACTTGGGCAAGATCAACGACTTCAACCAGGTCGTGGCTGTAGAGTACCTACGAAACTTCGACTTCAGCGGGGACCTTCCCCTCGACGCCGCTCTTAAGATATTCCTGTCGCAACTCTGCTTGACCGGGGAGACCCAAGAGCGCGAGAGGGTGCTCCTCCATTTTTCACGACGATATTTGGAGTGCAATCCGGACTTCGTGCAGCACCCAACCAAACAGCTCTACAGGTCCATGGATGCGGTCCACACGTTGACCTGTGCAATAATGCTCCTGAATACTGATTTGCACGGCGACAATGTTGGCATGCAGCGCAAGATGACGTGCAACGAATTCATTGAGAATTTATCTGAGCTTAACGACGGCCTGAACTTTCCGCGAGACCATTTGCGGGCCATCTATTACCGTATAAAAGAAGAGCCGATGCCTTGGGCTGCCTCCACTGAGGACGAGTCACTCCAGCAGCTCGTCGGCGGCGTCGAAGATTTTGAGGCACGCGAACGCGAGGACGTCCCCCTGTCGCCGGCCTCCGATTCGGGCGGCAACGTAACGAGAGTCGTGGCTGCGCTAGCCGACGCCCCTTCAACACAACCAGTTGTTGTTGCCCAGCAGAATGCCACGTCTCGTCTTCCTCCATCAGACAACAGGACCACCCCGGCGACCGCCCCCCAACAGGATCTAGCGGCAGGCCTCTCAATTGGAAAAACGGCTGGCGGCATCAATCCCTTCTTGACCCTTCCCGACCCGAGCACGGCTGTGGAATACAAGAAAGGTTACGTTATGAGGAAATGCTGCATTGATCCGAGCGGGAAGAAAACCAAGCTTGGCAAGCGTTCGTGGCGGATGTTCTTCGTCACATTGCGGGACATGGTGCTATTTTGCTTCAAAGATGAAAAGTCGGCCGTGCGACAGCCGGAGGCATTCGAAGACCTTTCTGCAGCCGTTCGAATCCACCACGGCCTGGCCGTGCGAGCCTCGGATTATTCGAAGAAACAGTTTGTCTTCAGGTTAGTATTTAATGATCTTACGTAACTAAGTATTACTATTTATTGGGATTCTCTAAAAATAGGCTGCACACCAGCGATCAGGCAGAATACCTTTTCCAAACATCGGACGAGAAAGAGCTGCTAACCTGGATTGACGCGATCAACTATGTTGTAGCGTCGTACTCGTCGCCCCAATTGGCGGCCGCGTGCTCCTCGTCGGCTCGATTCCAGAGGCCCCTGATGCCCTGCTCGAGGAGCAACTTGTCCCCCGGCCAACAACTGCAAGCACACGAGGCTCAGCTCATGCAACTTCGTTACGACATTGAAGAACACCTACAGAACCCACCTCCCAAGGGTGCCAAAGCCAACATTTTATCGAGTTACAGAGAGAAACAAGAGTTTTTGAAGTTTGAAATCATGCGATACGAGACATACATTCTGACGCTTCGAACAAAAAGCACCCACGATTCGTAGGCTGCTAAGGATATACTCAAAGCATCGGAAAGAACCTAAAATGGAAAAAAAGGGTTTCCGTATAAAATGTTTCATATTAAAGCACTTTTGAAATTCAGCACTTGTTGCCGTTATAAACGACTTTTAATAGGCTTCGGACTTAACATTAATATCTAGCAGTAAAATGTAAGCCAAGTGAATTTCTTCAATCGATGTGCATTCTGAAAAAAAGACAAAAATCATGCTTTTTATTCCTCGGTCCCGGGCCGAATGGAGGTTTTACGTAATAACAGGACTTGTGATATTTCGACAGCATTAATTCCTGTTACCTGCAGTTAAAATTCTACTTAATATTCTCTATCCCAATTGAACTTAATTTAAACACGAGACATTTTTACTTCGGAAAAAGACATGTGACAGTATTTATCAATCCACGCACAGTTAGGAATGGAAATTCACGATGATTTTAGTACCTAAGGTCTTATTAGAATAAAATTGTCTTAGCATTAGGGCCACAAAAAAGTCCCCCTCCCCTCTCGTACCATTAAATGCGAAGAAATGTGAACAAGAACAACCAAGACCTGACGAGACCACGCTGCAGTAGTCTCTATTATCCTATACTGTACATAAATAGAAATAACCTTTAAGAATATGCTTTCAATGGTATTTAAAGAACAAAAAGTGATTTTACAAATTGAATTGGTTTTTAAAGCAATCATAAAAACTCGTTGGTATTTTTGAGTCCCCCCCTTTCTTGGAAGAGCTCAAGTATCTGAGATTAAATATTGAGATAGATGGTAGGTTGCCTTTTCCTTATGTGACAAGATTTTAGACGGCAAACTGTCACACGTATTTATCGATGTTACTGCTTCATTAAATCATCAATTTGAACTCTATAAAGATATCTATATATATTTCAAATTCTCTCAAGAGAAGCGAGACTAAAAAGAGATCTCTCAACTTTTATGTATCAGGCGATCAATAAATGCTCAAAAAACTGTGCTCGTAAGACAACTTCTAAGACTTCTTACCTAAGCTCACGTTACACGTTAATTTAGGTGAACCTGAGGATTAACATTGAGGCTTGTCTTTTGTTTTAGCCTTCAGTTTATTATAATACTTGTTCTTTTTGGCAGTAAAAGCATTTATTTTTCTACATTAATGATGGAAGAGGACGGAATTTTGGTAACAGTGATCAATACAATTTATTGCTATGTCACACTGGCTATTGCAATAGGAGTGGCAGAACTTGCCTTGAGCAGAATAATTGATAAAGTGTGAAGACTGAAGACTGAAGAGTGAAGATGTGTGAATTTTACAACAAAACAGGTGCGCTTTCACTTTGAGTAGGTAGATGAATACTTTTTGACCAGTTTCGAGTGTTGGTACTGTATCATTTCGTTGTTGCAGGTTTTTTTTGTTATTTTTGGTGTACTAAAATGGTTTTGACTTTTGACTTTTCAATTATATCATTAAAACGAAAACTAGATCTTGTTTTTAAGTAAGGTCTTGATTTCACCCTTTTATGACTGCATGACTAGCATCAGGCTTAGTCCACACCAATAAAGGATTTAGAGACTAGCCATCATAAAATCCAGGCATGAAGGGGGAATCAATCCTTTAATTTGTTAGGCGATGTCTGGTTTCAGCTTTCAGGCACCCAAGGCATTTTTAATCCCTGCTACAATCTTGTCCATTTTAGCTGGAGTGTCGACGTAGCCATCGCCGTTCTTTTTCGAATGAAGCAAGTTTCCATTCACCTCGACCTCAAACCAACCCGTCATGCCTGGTGTGGCCATCCCTTCGATGCTTAATGTTCCTGAAAAGCAAAAGATCAGTTCAGCCCCTAATACAGCCTGATGAGCCTGTTTAGTCGTCCGTCCGTACCTCCGGCAAAGTGCTTCTCCAGCTCCTTTTTCAACCGTTGAAACCTGGGTCCGTACCCTCATCCACCGCTATTATGCAACGACATCAAAGCAAATGAAGAGTGAAATGACGGTTTGACAGCCAATGAATCTTTCTTACCAGTACGTGATTTTTACTTGCAAGGCCATATCGGGTGTGTCGTCACGTGGTAGGCTAATATTCCCGGTCTGACGGTCTTCAGATAATTAAATTACCTACTTAAAGGTACTTAAAAATACCTCAGACTTGCGTAAGATCACAAGCACTTTTAGCAGAATCGAAGATTGAAGAATGAAGAATGAAAACAACATTAAAACAGCAACTTTAAGGCAAATGTTTTTTCTAAGAATACTAGGAAGCTCAAAAGCCTTGTTGGCAACCATGTAAGTCTACGACAAATTGACAGTTCTTTTGCTAATTTTTTTAAAAAAATACAAGACACAACAGAATGCTAACGTAACAGAATCCTTTTACCAGGATATTTGACAACGTGGTTGGCTTGACTCAAATGCTACATCTCATTGGGAGTTCAAGTGGAGCTCCACGATTTTCTAGAGCCTTGCCAAAACAGCTGACTCTTACAATTTTGCCATCTTTTAAACTGAATAAACTCTTCTTCTCTTGAGTTTCTTTAATGAGTTCTTCTTAATGACTCTGAAATCCATCCGCATATTAAATTAAGTAGTTAACGTAGTTAATTCTACTTACACAAAAGTTAAACTCATTATTGCTGGAAAAGTTTGTAACGAAATAGGGAATTTTGCGGCATTTTTTTCCAAACAGAATCTTTGTTGATTTACTCTGTTTCATACAGCAATCGCAGGCCGCAGCAGCTGCTAAAGAATCAACACAGCCGTCACAGCACTGTTCTTCAGCTTTGCTGCTGGCTTAGCCGAATTGGTCCCTTCCACAGGCTTCCACGTACCCAAAACGCAGCCGAGCTCTGAACTTTCTCCTGCGATTTTCCGACTTTCTTCTTCCTGAGGTCAACATCAGGATCCCAAGCGCCGCCGCAATTTACTTTGTTGTGCTTGTCTAGAGGCTGAGGTTTCTAGAAAAGTTTGTGTCACCTTCGCAGACGGAAGGTTAGAGGCAAAAACCGGAACCCCGTCATCCCATAGCAGTCTTGCAAAGCGGAGTCTATTTTGGGGAAACCAGAGTCACATCGCAGGCACGTCCTCCTCCAGCCACGCTAAGTTTGAGCCCCAATAATGCGTGGTGGCTTCCCGAGCATCATTTCCAGCAGCGGGCAAGAAGATGGTTTTACTCAGTGCATTAACTAAGTTGAAAGATTTTATAGTTTGGTCGTGGACCTATCTCTGGGCATTTTGGTTTCTACTGGTAAGCTGCTCGATATTGACTTTCTATACCACTTCCACTCCTCTCTAATTCTCTCCCTCCTACATAGGTTGTTTTTGTCCTCTTTTATCTGAGAGGTCCTCTTAAAATCGGAGAAAACGTAAGCATGGCGACCATGTTTCTCTCCACTCTGACGCCAAAGTTTTACGTGGCACTCACCGGAACGTCGTCTCTTATATCTGGTCTGATACTGATATTTGAGTGGTGGTACTACAGGAGGTGCGTTGTCATTTTAGTAACCATGATATGAAAGCTATAATTTTCATTCTTTATTTTCAGATACGGGATGTCGTTCATCGAGCAAGTCTCATTGAACCACATCAGGTACGTTACCCCTCTTTGAATGTTGCAAATTGATTATAACTTTTCCTCTGTTTGACAGTCCTTGGTTGGGCGGAGGCGACAACGTAGACGGGAACGGGAACGGCTCAATAAATGGATCGACTGGTCACGCTGGAGCTCCGGGCACAAATGCCGTCCCCGAATGCAAGGTCTGGAGAAATCCGTTAAACCTATTTCGTGGAGCGGAGTACCAGCGATTTCAAAAAGCCACCAACAAGGAGCCACTGACCTATTACGACATGAACCTGTCTGCCCAGGACCATCAAACATTTTTCACGTGTGAGGCGGATGCAGGTAGGAGTCAAGTCGACCTAAAGACTGAAAATCTACCAAGACACCTTGCTTGATCGTCTTCTATAGGAAAACCGGAGTATGAACTAATGCAAACTGCCTGGCGCGAGAGGAACCCCGAGGCCAGGATCAAGGCTGCTAAGGACGCGATTGCATTGAATCCCGAATGTGCGACTGCTTACATTCTTCTTTCGGAAGAGGAGGCCACCGACATCCTAGAGGCGGAACAGAAGCTGAGGGAGGCTTACCGGATCGCGGAAACCAACCACCGACGATCACAACAGCTCCAGCATCAGAACTCTCTGCTCGAATCTTCCCATCGTCGCGACACCAATGTCATGATCTACGTAAGGCTTTCCACTGTTTGGCACGTGATTCTTCAACCTTAAATAATTATTTCTGTCGCATGAACAGATCCGTCGGAGGCTGGCCATGTGCGCTCGCAAGTTGGGCAAGCTGAAGGAGGCTGTCAAGATGTTCAAGGAGTTGACGAAGGAGGTACCGCCAATTATGAACGTTTTGAACATCCATGAGAATTTACTGGAGGCCCTGCTGGAAATGGGAAACTATGCCGACGTCCAAGCTGTCCTCGCAAAGTACGACGACTTCTCACTACCCAAGTCCGCAGCCATCTGCTACACGGCTGCCTTGCTGAAGGCCCGCGCCGTCGCCGACAAATTTTCAGCCGATGTCGCGGGGCGCCGAGGCTTGAGCGGGTCCGAGATGTCTGCAGTCGAGGCGATCCATCGAGCCGTCGAGTTCAATCCGCATGTTCCGCCATACCTTTTACAAATGCGATCCATCATATTGGTAAGTAGATAATTAAGGCACTTGATGTCGCGTAATAATTATTGCTTCATGTGTACACCTACATATTTAGCCTCCCGAGCATATCCTGAAACGCGGCGACTCTGAAGCCATATCGTATTCCTTTTTCCATCTCCAGCATTGGAGACGCGTGGTAAGGAATTGCTGTCAAACATGTACCAACATATTTGTTATTATCTTCTTGTTCGCTTGTCTTCACCTAGGACGGAGCCCTGAACCTCCTGCATTGCACCTGGGAGGGGACGTTTCGCTTGATTCCGTATCCGCTCGAGAAGGGTCACCTGTTCTACCCCTATCCCAGCTGTACGGAGTGCGCGGACCGCGAGCTATTGCCAAGCTTCCACGAGGTGTCGGTCTACCCGAAGAAGGAGCTCCCGTTTTTCATCTTGTTCACAGCGGGCCTCTGTTCTTTCACCGCCCTTCTCGCCCTCCTCACCCACCAATATCCGGAGAGCATGGGCGTCGTGGCCAGGACCTTGCTGAACTGGATTTCTCTGCCGGTCCAGTATCTGTTGGACAAGGCCGATGCTTACATGCCAGCCTCCTTTTTTCAAATGCTATCCAAGATCTGAAACTGGAAGAGGGAGGATGTCGCTTGAAGTAAATGTAGCCTACCTAAATTCTACATAAGATGTTGTAAAATACAAGGAATCTGTTGTCCAACACCCCAGCTATCTAAATGTTTCCGTGAGAAGTGCTTTATTTTTTTTCAAGAGTCCAAGCAAGGGTGTGTCGTGTTTTTGCATAATGGCATGACACAAACATTAGAGTTGGTGTGATATTTGTGGTTGTAACGTGAATTGTGATGGGCATTTTTTTTTAGGGGAGAGGGAAGAAACCTCTGACTTTGATTGCTAGAAATGTCGACATTAGCTGCGATAACTATTTTTTGCGTGGTGTGCGGGGTGGGCATCCAATTAGATAATGATGTGTATATAGACTAGCACTCATGTTTTTTGTCTCCGGAGCTTAAAGTAATAACGTTCAGTTTAATCAGTTTCAGGCTAGAATTCAGAACTAATAAACTTTTTTCAGAAGCCAAAATGACATTGTGTGCTGCGTGACAGTTGAAGTTGCGAGCATAAATTTGGTATCTAATCCTTTTTGCATGACCCAACAAAAGTATGTAGGCATAAAATGGCCAGAGCACGTAGAAATACTTATTTTGCAAGAAAGATCATTTCATTGTCATGAATTCTGGATTGGTCAGCGTCAATTGGTTACTTGATTTCTTGGCGTGGTTATATGACTTCCGGAAGTATAGGTTCTTTCAAATTTTATGTGCATCTAAATATGTACTGTCTATACAAGATTTCTATGCATGTAAATACTAAATAGTCGGTCGTGGTCACATCCCTAAATGCTGCAATTTTTTGAGACCATCAACATCAACATCAACGCAATCTCTACATCAGTGTCTCTCACTATGGTTGATAATGACATTGCACAAGGACATACAATCGATCATGATTTATGTTATAGTAGTAGTATTCTGTCTGGCGACTCAGGATTTTGTTTTGGCAGTTGATGTTGGAGGCGATGGTGGTGGCAGAGCTGGTGGGGCTGATGCTTTTCCTATAGAGGGTGTCGTCGCCGGGGGTCGGGGTGTCGAGGCTCTCGAATCGCCCTTCAACGACCACTGATGCAGGAGCTCCATGGGGAACGGGAATATGATGGTGGAATTCTTTTCCGCGCTAATTGAATTGAGCGTTTGAAGGTAGCGCAGCTGAAATGGAATGAAAAATTGTTGTGAGAACCAAGTCAATTATTACTTATAGTTAGGTAGATATAAGCCCACCTGCAATGCACTGTGGCTGTCGGCAATCGTTTCTGCCGCTTCCCTGAGAGCCCGCGAGGCTTTCTGTTCACCTTCGGCTGCAATGACCTGGAGGAGACAATAACAATATGTTGATTAACATCACGATTAATCAAGAGTAGAAGGAAAACATGTTTGGTTTTTACCTTGGCTCGGGCTTCACGCGCGGCCTCGGCCTCCGCTGCCATTGCCCTCTGGAGCTGAACCGGCAACCTCACATCTTTTCTGTAATTCGCAAAATAAGGGGGGCATTAAAAAATCGTATCATTTTGAAGAGCTTGATTGCTTACATTTCTACTCGCTCCACCTTGACACCCCAAGGATCGGTGGCGTCGTCCAGCGAGGACTGCATGACATGGCTGATCGACTCCCTCTCCGAGAGGATCTCGGCGAGATTCTTCGTTCCAAGGACGTTTCGCAATGTTGTCGCCGCAAGCAAACGAGTGGAATGGCTGGAAAGGTGGGGCGAAAGGAAAGTTGTGATTTGCACTTGGCGACCTTTTGACGGATGGGATGGGATGGAACCGGACAAGCTTTACATCTGCTCGCGGACCTGCAGATGTTACTGCTGCCAATGCCTCTCGCGAGCCTTTGGACAAACTTTTGGCTTTTCAGAACCAGTCTGACCTCTACACAAACAAATGAAACCGTGCCTCCTCTTCATGTGTTTAGAATCTAGATCCATTAAATGCATATATTTTCTGATTTCAAATGATTATACTTACTAGATACTATCTTAGGTCGTCAACGTACTGCATTTGACAGAAGGTCCCCGTTCCTTCCTTCGACCTCGTCACTTTAAAACGCCTGTCGCTACTTTATTGACGGCCAACTGACGGTCGGTGGCCTTCCTGCTCCAAAAAGTCGCTTGATATCTATTGGTATAGTACCACGTGTGTCTGGCAATGCCTAGCCGATCCCTAAGGAATCATCCACTGCCGCTCTTTTGCAGTTAGATTGAAGCCTCCCAAATAGCCCAGATTGGCACAAGGTTCTTCCATATCTACACGATTGACCTTGAAAATTTGAAACCGATCTTGGAAAAGCTATCTCGCTTTTGCTGACTGATCGAACTGTGACAATCGCGACGTTGATTCGCATTTGGCCTTTTTAGTCAGTCAGTATACCCCAATTGCCCCAATTTGGAAATGTGGCATCTCAAGCTTTAGTGGAAGACGAGTTATGGTGGCCCTTGTTTGTAATTGTAACAGTTTCATATTTCTGTCAGTACTTAATGCATTCTCCGACTGACTCCCCCGGGAATATGCGCGCGGAAGGACTGCACGCTCGGGTCCAAATTGCTGTCGACGTTGACCCTTGGGCATTTGGCCAAGTGGCAAGTGACCTTGCTTAAACGAATGCAAAAATGTCAGAGAGGCCTCTTCATTTAGTGTCTACTTCTGCGTAGCTTTCTTTTTCGTATCTTTCTTCGCGAGAAAGCAATCTAACAAATATTTTTTGGCCAGTGGTCAATAATCTTAACATCACCAGGAATATACTCGTATGTAAATCCGGTAAATGGAATTATGTCTATTAGATATTGTAGGTTTTATACCTGTAATCTTCGATATTATTTGTCGCCATTGTGGGATTGGATACACGATAATATACGACCGCATCGACACTGACCGTAACAGAGTCACGAGACAGTACCTGAAATCGAGATTATGTAATGCCATGGGTGAATAAATTATCCAGATTTTTCACTCACCTCCTGTGGTGGCACGTCAAATGAAACGGTGCGAAGATCAACTTTTTGGTAGCTGTCCGTGCACGGTATGATGAAGAAGATTCCAGGTCCTTTCGCTCCACCTGAAAATTACGAAATGTGATGCGCGCTTTTTTGTGGCACTCTATTCCCCCGCAATAATCCAAGCCAAGTGCCTTTTTAATGATATTGCCTATTTGGTTAAATACCTTTGCGCAACCGGCCGAGCCTGAAGATCACAGATCGTTCGTATTCCGCCACCACTTTGATGCACGTGCAGAGGGAGAATGGCAGAGTGACAACCAAAAGTAGAGCTGCCAGGAGGGTCAGTATCATGGCACAAAACCCGGGGCCTTCAGGGTCGGCTGCAATAAAGAAAATGAAGTCATCATTGTAGAGCTTTTTTTATAAAACATTCAAATTCAAATGATTATGCTATGCCGTGTCTAACTAATACCCTATTGAAGAAGAAAATCCATACAAAGTACGAGGAAGAATTCTCGCACGGTCATCATGTTGCCCACAAATGGTGACGACTGACGAAAATTACTAACCAAGAGTAAGTAAATGCAAACGCTGCATAAAGCTAGATAGACGGGCTACTTTTCGCTCTTCTGGCTTACGTACATGTCCTTCCTGTACCTTTTGTATTCGCCACTCCTCTTAGGGCTAAGTACTGCAGTAAAGTTCTATTTGACCAACAGTATCGCACATAGGCCTTGCAGGGCTCTTTGTATGGTTGTTGGTAATCTTGGCACAGGCAGCACTTTGTGATTAGTCTGCAACCTTGCATGTATCGTAAGATCAGATAGCATCGCGTTGCATTAAAGAATGGCGCTTCATGAAATAAGATATCTAGAAGCCTACATGTACACCTCACCATGTGAATATATTGCAGAATCATATCATTCAGCTAAAAAAGAAAGTCAGGGAAAGTCGGTTCTTCTCCCCTTATCAGAACTAATTGCTGCTGGTAGACAAATGGGGAAGCATTCTTAGACAGTAGTTGTTAAGACTTTTGGGCGACGGTCGTGTGATTTTGTTTTTTGACAAAAGAAAAATAATAAATGCCCGTATTTAGTTTTTTAAAAAACCTAGATAATTTTGGCTCCAGATTAGATGAGATTTTGCTATAGGTGACAACGGCATCCGTGTGTATATACATTGTAACCCCAACTGTTTCTTTCGGCCAGCATGGACATTTAAGTTAGCAGCTTTCCAATATGTGGCATTACGTAGATATTATGGCACACTTATCAGCAAAGATGTCGATGGGTAGATGGTGACAGAAGGAGGCACTCTTACGTAGACGGTACACCCTAAGAAAAGCCTAAATAGTCAAGCGCGATGTTGAGTTGTAGCAATAACAACGAAAGAAGATATCTATCTCCCAACTTAGCCTACATAAAAGAACGTTCGTGATGCGTTAACGTCACTTTCAACCCTCGCCCATTCTCTCGTTTTTTCCTCGTCTATTCACCCCCATCCCCATTTGCCAGCATTATCTAAGCTCTATGTAAGTACATAAACTATCCCTACTTTAGCCAGTTAGTATCTTTGGAAAGTCGAGCCATTGTCTTCGCCAACAGAAGTGACTCTCGTCTGTCATTTAGTGGGACTGGGGCGAAAAGAAGAAATATTGCCACTACCACCACCAGCAGCAAACAAACACACACATCACATGCTCGCTCCAAATAATATCACACAAGTTTTTTCTCTTTTTAGGGTGGTTGGTTGGGGGGACCAGTCTCTGTCAGTTTCTGTCTTAAGTGATGCCCCATTACAAATATCGCGGGGGTTCTCATAGTAGCAACTTGTCGACATCTGACTTACTTCGGTTTGTCAACCACAACCTGACACTAAACAATTCCGCAATCCAAGGTGACAACAGGTTGGTGATTACGCGCAGAACAAAAGCATTTTCTCCATAGCATTTTTCATAAACGTCAATGGTTGTGCTTTCCTTTTACTGGTGTCATGTTCCCCTAATTTGATCGAGCAATCAATTTGTCTTGGCACTTGCAAAAGGACAAACATTTGGTGCATCCAACATCCATCAAAAGGTAAACTTTCATCAATACATTGATCGATAAACTTATACAGAACAGAGTCTTATCCCATAATTTTGCCTTGACTATGAAATACTTTTAACCTTGAGATGGCTCTTGCAATTGTTTACCAACATCCTTTGAAGTTCAGATGCGTAGGCCTCCTCTTGTCTTGTCTTTCTTGTTCAAATATCTATGCAGGAATATATACAAAAAATATTGGCACGCGCACATCTACATATCTAGTTCTAGCCGGTTTATTGCAGAACTTGGGCCTTTCATGCAGAAAAGTTTGCATGAAAGAGAGAAAGACGAGATTTATTAACACCGCCAAAGTGAGAAAGAGATAGAAAAAGATCTTATTTTTTCTCACCCAACCATACTTCTGACGGCCGACGGGGAGAAACATCCCCAGCTCCAGCCTGAATGATACCACCTCCTCCAAAACCTCGGCCTCCTCCACCGCGACCTCCATTGGCTTCTGTGTTACCATTTCTCAGCCGTTTGGATCCGTTGAACTTTAGGGGGAAGGAGGTGATGTCTCGGGCAGACGAGATGACGGAGTGCCTTCTCGACTCGTCTGCGCCACCGCCCCCTCGGCCAGGGGGAGGAACAATAAGACCAGCCCTCGCCACTCGCGAGGGGTACTGCGGTCCCGAAGTCGGGATGGACTCTGGCGGCCGGTGCATTTGTTCCCATTGCTTGAGAACGGACTCTTCATTGTTGAAGTTCACTTTTGGACTAGACATCCTGCTTTGCTGGTTGTTTTTGTGAGGGTGATGATACCTGGTAGGTGGGTCTTTAGTTTTTCGACGATTTCCCGTGGCCAACTATTTTATTTTATCTATTCGTCAGTTGGCGCGAGTCCAAAAGGCCGACGACGGCCGACTACTCCAACTCGGAGGAGATAGGGATCTCTTAGGACAAGTTCAGAGGAAATCTTCAATGATGATGATGATGTAATGCGATACGTGGTGGACATTTTCTTCCGCTTCCTTATTTTCTTCTCTCACGACGTTAATGAGACCTGGAGAGCATGCCATCATATACCACCGTTGGCCAGAGTGGCCTCGCAGGCACTTGCGACCTCGACTAAGGGCACAGCGTTGGTGATGGTGAGAGGTTGTACGACAAACCAGCAACTCGCATCACTTGAGAGCTTCAATCAAGCGTATGATTCGAACGTTTTCTCAAGAGTATGAATGTCCACCCAACTATTTATGTAGATACTTTTTCTTTGATCTGCTTATGTTGTATACAGTAGAACCATTTATTTTCTTTCCTTTCTTCACTTGCTGTCACTTTTTTCCAATTGTTGACGTCTCCAAATGTATGTACATAGATAACGTGTACTGATCGAAGGCATTTGAAAAGAGAACACCACCCAAAAAAAAGAGAGGTTAGGTTGGTAGAGGACAAGACCTCGTTCGTCGTTCTCGTGATGGATTACGAGGGATGCTCGTAAAGTAGCATTATACTTCTATATGTGTGCTGAAGTACTAAACGAAGGAGGCACGTAGATAGGTTCTATCTATAGTCGACAAAGCCTCATACAAGTATGTAGAATTGGGGTACTTTTCCCTTTGTTCTTTGTCATCGTCTTTTGCCTCTCCTTCTAATGCCACCACTCTTCTCTTAAAGTCACCATGGTTCGACTGCCTCCTAGAGTACTTTTTTTTGGTACACCTGGTGTTCCTCCGAGTTGAGAAAAGGGTTGGGTTTTTTGGCAGAAGTGAAAACACACACCACAATTCCACCCTTTTTGCAGGCAGGCTTCTTAGATTCTTGGATAGGGAAGTTGAAGAGTTGGGAGAGTTTCACGGTGGAAAAACAATTGTACGTAGCGATTTTGTCTGCCTTTTATTTGGTTATAGTGACGGTAGATTGGCACTAAACTCCGGCTTTAGTGGTTGGTTGCTCTTTACTTTGCTGCTCGTCTTCAAAATCCACGTACACGTAATGATAGCAGAGCAGGATTGTTCTTTGTAGCAGAAACTCACGGCACAATTGTACTTTACCCAATAATAGTCCAGTTAGAGTCAGGCTTCCACAGACGAGCCGCTGCCTAACTCCTACTTGCCCTTTTGAGGGTGCTTAGGCAAGATTGAGGATGATGCTTCAAAGAGTTCGCCAAATTGTTAAGAGAAAAAAATTAGGTCGAGACCTTTTTGCTCAAACGTAACGAAGAGCCGAAACACGGCTATTGTGGTTGTTTTGTTTCATGCACTGTTCTATTCGTTGATAATAATTGATGACTAACGCACTGAACAAACTCGTGATGGCTTGAATCTTGAATTGACCACTACTTAGAACCACTCAATTATCAATCTTATTTTAATTAAACCACGTCCGGTGAATGCCAAGTGAAAGCTCTCCTTGTCCATCTAAGCACAGATCCAGATTCCTTCGTGGTACCTTTGAATCCTAGCATCAGTATCAACACGCAGCATCAATGAGGAAGAAGAAGGAAGGCGACTATGCTCTGTTTGCACAGCGGCTTCGTCCGACCGGCGAATGAAGGCACATCTCGCCGTTGCCGTCTCTTCCGTTCATGCGTCCATGCGTCTATATACAGGAGACCTCCTTTCTCAAAAGGCTTTCGCTGAGATATTTTCGTTTTTTTCCAAATTCAAAGCCTTTTTATTCATTTAGAGGACAAACAAAGCTTAATGACATTTCTTAAGTGACAATTGCTTTATGCAATCAACTGCAGAAATACTAATAATAGTCAGTCATAAAGGGTAGCCCCCGGCTCGTTTTTGATAGTTCGTGATTCAGACACAAATAAATGCATTTCACAGTCAGTAGACTCGTGCTCTCATGTTACTTATTTAGGGAAAAGTAACATCAACATCACAACAGCCAACCAACCAAACAACACCCCCTTTGCATCGAATCATCCCTTTTGCCTTTCTCCTGTAAATTGCATATCCGTAAACTCATTCTTTTCCTGCATAAGAGAAAGTACACCTTGTAGCGGGACAGATTAAGAGAGTACCCCCATGTTGTTGTGGATGGGGTTGCCGAGAGAACTGCCAAAGCGGAAAGAGTACGATTTCCGCACACATCACGAACTCACAAGGTAAGTACTAAAGTAGACTACATTTGCATCTTTTCAAGTTTTCCATTTTCAGGCTCTTCGCAAAAGTGCCAACAAACTTAAGTTTTGCACTAATGATTTGCCTGATCAGAACTTTTACAAATGTTGAACTTGGAATAATTCTGCCCCATCACCACCATGACAACCATCCAACCAACCCTTCAAAGACTATCGGGCACTACCGCAGAGTTTCTCATGCACGAATCAGACCCTAATCTGGCCCTTGCAGAATAATCATGTCATGAAAAGTCTCCGCTTTGTATTCAATGCACCAAACTGTACATATAGAGGGGGCGAAATAGGGGCAGAATTTTGCCCGCTGGATTTGCGAAATAGAAAGACGATCAACTGATGCATAAAAAATGAAAGAGAATATAACTGCCACCCACCCCAAGAGAGCATGCATCGCCCCTCGCAAGACTCGTGTTTTTCGCGTTATAAAAACGTAACTGCAATTTACTCGCATTATGAAAGATGACGACGGCCACCTACTTATTTAGCTCAAAGTCGACGGACGCATAACTTTTGGCGAAAGATGATACCATTCCTGTTTTCTTGCTCCGACTGTCTAGGATAACTACTCTCACTCTGATAAGTATATGTTACTACTTATGTATACACACATTTGAATCTTTTTTCTCGACTCGTACATCCCCATGCACCTCCTCCTCCTCCTCCTCCTCTTTTTTCTAATGTATGAGTCAACCAAGTGCTTTTTCCCTCCCAGGGATGATCTCTGTATATAGAAGGTTAGGAAAAACATCGTCATAAAAAGCCCCAATGATCCCAGCTCATAGTCCGTATCTCAGGGTGGTCTCAGTTTGAACGATCGCTTGTGCAGAAGTGCGATCGTTCAAACTGAGACCACCCTGAGATACGGACTATGAGCTGGGATCATTGGGGCTTTTTATGACGATGTTTTTCCTAACCTTCTATATACAGAGATCATCC
>JAAUYL010107584.1_pt1 | contig 20230 bp, 18 predicted proteins | sample 7278011 | NCBI WGS metagenome assembly JAAUYL01 (sample SAMN14350225, study PRJNA611818) | marine sediment metagenome | isolation source: surface marine sediment (1.8m) | place: French Polynesia: Moorea | collected 2018-08
GATTGACCTTGAATGGCTTCCTAAGATTTCGACCTATATGCTTAGGTGTCTTAGAGAGGTTTCCTCGTTCCCTTATTCCTTTATTACGGCTGATTTAGTGGGGTAAAATCTCCCGGAGGGTTCGGCATGGTTGTTGATAATCTTGGCAACATAAGTTTATCCATAGACCCCCTGACTTCTGTCCTACACTCCATGGCTACCTTTGGAATGGCTCGAATTAGCGAGAGTTTGATTACCTTCCTGTTCGTCCACTTGTCAGCCTTTGCTTGCGGTATCGTTCCTGGTAACTGGTATTTTCCCGCTTTTAAACCAGCTTCGGAGATTGATGTTCAGTCTCTACTCCGTGGTCTATGCTTTCTACCCAACAACAGGGCGGAGGAATTTCACCTCGAAGGATATAAGAGTTATTCACAAGTCGAGGTTATCCTCATGTATTGACCTGGAATGGCCATTTATACCCAGTTTTACTGGTTTAGTGGCCTACGAGTCGCACGTAACCATATTCGTAAGTACCACCACTTACAGGATGGTTTGCTGCTAACTGAGCACTATTAAAAGCATTGCAAGTAGCAACAACAGCACCTATCCCTACAGCAATAATTACCGACGGACCCGCAATACCAGCAGCAATACCAATACTGACAAATACTCCAGTACCGACAATTGAACCTAAACCCATAAGGGTAGCGCCAAATACGCCAATTTCTCGTCTCAGTTGAGGTGTCATTTCAGTTATCAGTTATCAGTTATCAGTTATCAGTTAGCCTCCTTCGGAGGAACTTCGTTAACAGTACCTCCTGCAATAGGAAGGCTTAAAATACTGAAGTTTGCTTTTTTTATCCCCTTTTAAGGGGAGGTATTAGACCTTATTTTTTCAGTCAACATATCTTATCAGAACTTATTTACCCAAACAAGAAAATGGGTTTATTGCCCTGGTTATTGTTTTTCGCGCTAATGCGAAATTTAGTCTCATAACCCAGTTTCTGCGTCTAATATCATGTCCGGATAATTAGTAATAAAAAAACTTTCTCCTTCTCCTCCTCTTTCTTCATTCTTTCTTCTATCCTGACTCCTGACTCCTGACTCCTCGGTCGTTTATTTATAACTGTTCAACCGGACATGATATAACTTCTGACTTCTGACTTCTAACTTCTGACTTCAGAAGCATCCCCACCAACAACAACATTCCTAACACGCAAACTTGGTCCGCCACAACCAACAGGTAAACCATTTTGCCCACCTTTCCCACAACCACCAGACTCATCCCAATAAAAATCATCGGCGATCGCTTCAATATCTGCCAAAGTATTAAACACATTTCCAGAAAGAGTCACATCTCGCACCGGTTCAGCTAACTCACCATTTCTAATCATCCAAGCTTCCCCAGCACTAAAAGTAAACATTTCCCCATTAGTCATTCCACCAAACCAGTTCCGAGCATAAACTCCCTCCTTAATATCAGCAAATAAATCTGAAACAGGAGTATTTCCTGGTGCTATCCAAGTATTAGTCATTCTAACTAGAGGTGGATAATGATAATCAAGACAACGTGCATTACCTGTAGGTGTCTCTCCCAATTTTCCAGCAGTCTCCCGCGAATGCAAACGTCCGACCAAAACTCCATCTTTAATCAACTGAGTAGTAGTTGCTAAAGTACCTTCATCATCATAAATATAACTACCTCGATGTACTTCTCCCTCTTCTCCATTGAGTGTAGGTGGCACCATAGCACCATCAAATATTTGTAAATTCTCAGGACCAAATCTCCGACCAATTGTCATAACTTCTAATAGATCTGGATTTTCGTATGCCATATCTGCTTCCGAGAGATGACCAAAAGCTTCGTGAACAAATAGACCTGTAAGAATAGGGTCAATAACTACGGTATAAGTATTACCTTGAACGATCGGTAAAGCTAGAGAATTAACAGCTCTCTCCGCAGCACTACGAACTTGATTGTCCAAATTAGTTAAATCTTCATAGGCTTTGCGAGAACCAGTAGTTTCCCTACCAGTTTGTACGGTTTCTCCATTCCTGGCAGTAGCAGCAAACCGCATTTCCATATCTGTCCAAGATTGTTCTAGTATGGTTCCTTCGGAAGTAGCGAGAATTACTTTTTGGGTACTATCCCCATAACGCACAGATACAGTAGTAATTCGAGGGTCAACACTCCGTAGCACCTGGCCATAATGTTCGCAGAGTTCTTTTTTATTAGCTAAAGATATGTGACGAGGGTCTTTACCTGTGAGAGAAACCACATGAGTTGCTTGAATAATTGGTATGGGAGCTAGAATAGTCTCTTCTTTCCCAATAAGTTTGGCTGCAGCGATCGCCTCTTCTATTCTCTCTTTCAAGGTAGATATTTGATTAAAACTGGCAAAACCCCAGGCTCCTTTATAACAAGCTCGGACTTGGCCGCCAATGGAAATACCTTCACTCAGGGTTTCTATTTTGTGGCCTCGCAAGAGAATATCTGTTCCTTGGGATTCTTCTAGGCGAATGGCCAAATAATCTACTTGATAACTATAATTAGCGAGCAGGTCAGATAATAGATTTTTTGCTTCGGTTAGTGATATGGGCATTTATATTTTTACTGTTAACTAACATTAGTATAATGGGAGGTGATTATTTTAATTTTTATATACCCTTAAATATTAGAAATTATCAGCTTTAGCGTTGATATCTTTGAAACCTCGATTGAAAGTCTTTAAACTTTGCTATCAGACTCAAGTATTAACTGAATTTCAATTTTTACTGTAATACTTTTCTGAACTATGGTTAGGTTTTTTGTTTGTCAATCATTGTGGAAAAAAGGAGCATCAGTCAGGAATAATATATTCAGAAAAAATTGAGTAATGATTCATTGATTATTTTCTTAACCTTAAATAGTTTTTACATTATATAAACCCATAGCTATACGAGTTTGATAAATGTTTGGTACAAATAAATTTTAGTTGGTAGGTTTGAGGTTTTAGGTAGTAATTAAACAATTAATAATTAATAATTAATAATTAATAATTACCTCTCCTTGAAAACGGATAGGATTGACTAATAATGAAAAATTTTTTCTTCTCAAGGGGAGATTGGATATGGCGTACTTCTGAGCGGCTCTGTAAGAGCGGGAAACCTCGCCATCCCATCCTGACGGAATGCTCCGCTTGCCGACCGCTTTTTTCCCCTATCCAAGGGAAGGCGCATACCCACAATTTCTCGGTAAATATTCATATTGCCAGGATCGTAAATGAAGTTTTCACATTTTATTAGTGATTTGTAATATTCTTTTTTCATCCATGGTCTTATCAAGTTTTTTCGGCATTGCTGAAGTGCGAGTATAATTGTCAAATTATGGACTATAGCAATCCTCTGCACAGTTGTAATATTTTGGTGGTAGTTAGGAGTCAGGAGTCAGGTAGGGAAGCCGTATTCTTGGCGACGTACAGAATTTTTAAGGTTTTCAGCTCAAATTAACTATTATAAAAATTGTCACAATCAATGCGCGGATTGCTATATATTATCTGTTGTTAAATAGTTATAAATAAATAGTGATAGGAAACTTCTGTTAGCAAGATGGAAAAATTAAATTTGATGATTTTTCTAGTTTCCCATTCCCTATTCCTTAAAACTATATTTATACAGTTTTTTTTCAGCGTTGCTGAAGTGCAAGTATGATTGTCAAATTAGGGAGCCAGATCATCTGCTGTTAAATTGTTATAAATAAATAGTGATAGGGCAGTTTGTTTAGCCATACAGAAAAATTAAATTTGATAATTTTTCTAGTTTCCCATTCCTTATTCCCTATTCCCTGTTTCCTATTACCGAAAAATTGTGGTCTAAAGTCTCCCTTTTTACAAGGAATAAAAAGCGGTCGATCTTCGGAGCTTTCCGTAAGGATGGGATGGCGTTAACGCGCGTTTTGCGGAGCGCTAAACGCCATATCCAATCGACCAAGAGAAAAGAGACTATTCGCCAAGGTCAAGCCTCCTTATTGCAGAGGTATTGAATTGTGCAGTTACGACCATAGGAGGCTAACTGATAACTGATAACGGATAACTGATAACTGAAATAACTCGACCATAATAGCGGAGATTGCGGTGATTCAGTTCGGTTATACCAACATAAGTAATGGATGAATGCCGATACCCTAAGTATTAAGTAAGGTCTACTTATATAAAGACAACTAATCAGAGAATATTAAAGACTCTGTAGAAGTCTGAATTTATTAATTAATAAATTAAAATTATTTATTCATTTATTTTTGAAAAGAAATGGACAACTATAACTATGTATTACCAACTTTAAGTGACATTTTTGCCCTAGAGAAGTCAAATAATGATTTGTCTACAATAAAAATAGAACTGGCAAGGGAAAATTCTCCTCCTTCTATAACAGAGAGAAATCAACATTTATATTTAAAGGCTCAAAAGGAATGGTATAGTGCGATTGCCACGATTAATCAACTGTTGGAAAAGTCACTACAAATCTCAGATTCTCAAGATTCAAAAAATCAGGAGATGATGAAAACTGACAAAGATAAAGGAATCCACAAAACTACTCCTTTACTCGAAAATTGGGAATCTCAAACCAGCTCAAAATACCCTGCTTCTAATTCCTTAATTTCTCATCTCAAATCATATCGTGGATTAGTATTATCTAGTCCTACTCCAGTCTTAACAAATCCTGTTTTAACTAGCAGTTTTGCTACATCAATATTTACCAGTGAAATACCAGAAGGTTTAGACTGGTTATCCATATTGAGATGGCAAACTTTACCTCTATTACCAGCAGCAGATAGTATTAAATCCTTACCTGCTGCCATACCAATATTACCTTTATCGACTAAAGATCCAATAACAAATGAGCAGTTTTGTTTAGTTTTAACTGCTGAATTTAGTTTGATTATGGTCTTAGGAAAAAAATCAGATAATACACCAGCTTTTCTATTTTCTTTTGACCCAGAAATAGTCAAAAAAGCATGGATTGTATTGCGCAAAAGAATAGTCTTGCCGACATATTTTCAGGCTATAAATATAAATATTGATAAGCATCAAAAATTTATTTCCCAATATTCTCAGCGATTAGCTATTTTAGATCGTGTGTTTGAGCAGTTTCCGCCTCTTGCACCTGACTACAAAATAGTCATGGAATTTAGTCGTTTGTTATTGGAAAATTTACCAAATTTAGATAGTAAAAATGAAGCATTAGAAGTTAATAATTCTGGCAAAAATAGAGAAAATAAAGAAACTACTACATCACTAAAATCTACTATTGAAAATCTCAAAGCTCCTGATGTGGAATTGTTACAAGCGATCGCCCACGAAGTCAAAACTCCTTTAGCAACAATTCAGACTTTAACTCGCCTTTTATTAAAACGTCCTAATCTAAATCAGGAAGTAATCAAAAAGCGTTTACAAATGATTGATGCTGAATGTACTTCTCAAATAGAACGCTTTAATCTGATTTTTAGAGCAGTAGAATTAGAAACTCAGCAACCCTTTAAGCAAAAACATCCATATCTACAATTAACAAATATTCCTCTAGCTCAAGTTTTTCAAAAGAGTATACCTCGTTGGCAACAAAAAGCAAATCAAAGAAATCATACTTTGAAAGTTATTTTACCTCCAAAAATGCCAACCGTTATTAGTGACCCTACTATGCTTGACCAAGTATTAGGAAATTTGATTGAAAATTTCTCCCGTAATTTACCTTCTGGCAGTCTTATACAGGTGGAAGTAATGTTAGCTGGAAATCAACTAAAATTACAGCTTAAATCTGATTCTGATGTGGGTGGAAAAAGTCACTCACCTTTCACCAGTTCCACAAAAACACCTTTTAAATCTATTGGTCCTTTATTAATGTTTCAACCAGAAACAGGTAGTCTAAGTTTAAATCTAAAAGTGACTAAAAATTTGTTTCAAGCAATAGGAGGAAAATTAGTAATTCGACAACGACCAACTAAAGGAGAAATAATGACTATTTTCTTGCCAGTTCAATAATTTATATAGCAATTCCCAAGAAGCGTGAGGTACAAAATTCTTTGGTTTTAGGAAATAGGGAATAGGGAATAGGGAACGGGGAATAGAATACAAATAAAGATAGGTGTACCTCATTACGCTGAGAAACCCTATAGTAAATTTTTGTTTTTTGTTAAAAAGTATAACACGCCCTTATATTTACCCCTATACCTTCACATTTTTTGAGTAAAGATGATACTGATAATAAACTATAATCATCCTGAATATAAAATGAACAATATGGAAAGTTAGACTAGATTATAGTATTGTCAGACTAACAACTAAAGTATTGAATAAGTAGGACTTGCTGATTAATTATCGCGCGCATTGATAGGTAAAGGCTAGAGCCTTCTTAGATCCCCCAAAAGTGCTCTTGTTTTAGTATATTACGCTCAAAAAGGAGCGTATTTTGGGCAAATTAAGGATAGAAAAATTGAGGGACAATTCTTACTCCTACTTCCTCTATAATTGCCATTTCTCCTGTCTCCTGTCTCCTGTCTCCTGACTCCTACCCGAACCCATAAGACTTTTTCAGCAAACCCTATTTATGCTTACTGCCTTAGCTAATTTATTCTGCCTATTTACAGATTAATTATGTTCAAAATTATCCCCTTCAACGGAGATTTCTTCTAGGTCAACATAATTTATTTCCCCTACTTTAACTCGATCGGGAATATGAGTTACCTCATATTTAGTACCTTTAGGAACTAATACTTCTCTCTCGCTATACATTGCCGAGAAATCACTAATAGAAACTCCTGAATGATTGTGTTTTACCCGAATTACTACTTGGTAACAATGACCAGAATAAGTCTCAGCAACTTTTGGGTCAGAAGTAAAACTGGTGACCGAATCTAAAGTATAATCTCCGTGGGGTTTTAATTGTTGAATAAAAGATTTTATCGATTTTTCACTAAAAGACATACCCCGATAAATATCACCATCATAATAGGGCATTTTGTGCATAAAATTGTTAAGCTTTTTAACGTTGCCTTCGTTTTTTCCTTCTTTATCTGCCCGTCTTATTTTGCGGAAATCTGCAGTGGTAAATCTTTCTAGTGCTGCTAATGATTCTGCGGCTTCAACAGAACTCATTCCACTTAATTTAGCGACCTTAGCAACAAGTTTGTTGTTTAGGCCGAGTACAACATTGTTCATAAAATGAACCTCAACCCGATACTTATTATTATCTCCTAAAATTACTCATAAAGTAATAGATATATTCAGATAATTTTTTGATTTAGATAGATTATCTGGACTTTTTATATCGATTCTTATTAAGATAGACAGCAATTGCTCAACAATTCTTCATCAATTTTTCTAGGTATAAATAACTAAAGAGGTATTACTGATAGACTGTTAATTCTAATTTAATTATTCAGAAATAATCGGTAGATACTGTGTTTGAGTCAGCAACTTAAGTTTGAATCTACTAAAGTACGCGCTTCTACGAAATACTTTTACCATGTTATTATGAAGAGAAAATTTTCCTAAAAATTTACTTGTCTATTAATGCCATGAATCAAGGTCTAATTAGGGTTTGCTGATTAAATATCAAAAAACTGGCAGATAAAGGTATTGGCGATTTTAGATGATGAAAAAGTACCAGTTTTTGGCTAAAAAAAGCTCAAAAAGTGAAGATTTTGGGGTAAAGGGAGACAGAAAAATTAAGGGGGTATTTTTCGACCATCTCTTCTATAACTCCCAGTTACTCTTGAGTTTTAACTACTCCCTACTCCCTGCTCCCTACTCCCTCGTTTTAATATCTGTACTTCTTATACTTGGAATCTGCTGTATCAATTAATTCTTCTTCCCTACTCCCTACTCCCTACTCCCTACTCCCTACTCCCTACTCCCTCGTTTTGCCAAAATAGCACTACCATAAGCTGCATCTGTATAAACAGCTTTCATAGTAGGCACTCCTAAATATCGTCTCCGAATTTCTGTAAAAGTAGGATTTTTAGCACCACCTCCAGCAGTATAAACCTTTGTGAGTGTAGCTGCGCCTAATGCTTGCAACAATTGATAACCTCGTAATTCAATTCCAGCAATACCTTCAAGCAAACCATGAAGAAACATCACAGGATTTTCTAGTTTAGGGTCTAATCTTGGTAATAATTCCGGGTCATTAATAGGAAAGCGATCGCCTTTCTGTAACAAAGGATAATAATCTAACCCACTTTCAACATTAGGGTCTATTTGCCTGCTGAAACTTTCCAACTCAGCATCAGTGAAAAAATGTCGCAAAACAGCACCCCCAGTATTAGAAGCACCACCTACTAACCATAAGTCTCCGAGACGATGACTATAAATGCCATATTTAGCATCATCAACTCTAGTACGACTCAAAAGTTTTAACACCAGAGTCGAACCCAAAGAAGTTACTGCCTCTCCTGGAGTATTAGCACCACTAGCGAGAAAAGCAGCAATGCTATCTGTTGTACCTGCGCAAACAACACATTCAGGAGATAGACCAAAACTATTAACTATTTCTGTTGTAATATTTCCGACGGTCGCACCTGGTGTAACTACTTCTGGTAACTTGATATTTTTCCCAGCTTCAGAATTAAGAAAATTAGTCAACCAGTCTGGGTAAGATAAGTCGCCCACATCATAACCTAATTTCAGAACATTGTTATAGTCACTCACTCCTAGTTTTCCATGCAGCAAAAACCCTAACCAGTCTGCTTGATGCAAAAAATAATAAGTTTGATTTGACAGGGAAATATTTTCAAGCAACCACAACAACTTTGCCAAACTAGAAGTCGCACTAATAACAGGATGATTATCTGGAGCAATACTTTTTAACTTATCCATCATTGCCACTCCCCTACTGTCATTGTAAAGAAGCGCTTCAGTCATAGGTTTACCATCACTATTGGACAATAGTACAGTTGCCGAAGTACCATCAATAGCGATCGCTCGAATCTCTTTTCGTATTTTTTCAGGAATATGAGAAATAAGACTAAATAAAGCTTTTTGCCAAACATGAGGCAATTTATTTTCTTCAGAATTTTTCCAGGTGTATTGGGTTTGTGCTTTAACTTGAAAATTCGAGTCAATAACCACACCCCGCGCTCCTGATGTGCCAAAATCCAGTCCTAAGTATAAGTTCATTTTAGGTAAATATCTGTTATTATTTAACTTCCCTGGCGGGAAGTCCCGCGCTCTCCATCCCCCCTAACCCCCCTTTGGAAGGGGGGAGGGGAGCGTCGGGATGAAAGCTAGGGCCAAGATTCGGATACCTTCATAAGCTAAACGTTCATATGCCCTTGACAAGCTAGGTACATTTTGTTATGATAAGGCCCAACACAGGGGGAGGACATCACCTCTGTCTAAACAGCGGTCAGGGTTTCCCAGACTGAAGAATCCCGCCTTTTCCCGTAAGGGCAACGTCGGGAGTATGTCAAAATAGGTTAATATATGCCAAAACTATAACGTTATAGTTTTTAGTAAGTTTTCAGTAGGTTGGGTAGAACAGAGTGAAACCCAACAAATCAATATAGTGTTGGGTTTCGTTGCCTCAACCCAACCTACATCTAACTCTGTCATTGTAAAAGGAGCGCTTCCGTCATATGTTGATCATAACTATTGGACAATAGTACAGTTGCCGAAGTACCATCAATAGCGATCGCCTGAATTTCCTTTCGTATTTTTTCAGGAATATCGGAAATAAGACTAAATAAAGCTTTTTGCCAAACATGAGGCAATTTATTTTCTTCAGAATTTTTCCAGGCATATTGGGTTTGTGCTTTAACTTGAAAATTCGAGTCAATAACCACAGCACGCGCTCCGGAAGTGCCAAAATCAAGTCCTAGATATAAATTCATTTTCAATAAAAACTTGCTATAATCTAAGATAGGTTAATACATGCAAAAACTATAACGTCTTAGTTTTTTGTAGGTTGGGTTGGAGTCATTTCAGTTATCAGTTTTTTCAGGAATATTGGAAATAAGACTAAATCAGGACTTACGGATGGGTACTATATATAGAGTACAAAAACTGTAACGCTATAGTTTCTAACACTACATACATGGTCTCTGGGTAATTCCTGTAAATAAAGCTTTTTGCCAAATATGAGGTAATTTATTTTCCTTAGCATTTTCCCAAACATACTGTGTTTGTACTTTAAGTTGAAAATTCGAGTTAATAACCACAGCAAGCGCTCCTGAAGTGCCAAAATCAAGTCCTAGATATAAATTCATTTTCAATAAAAACTTGCTATAATTTAAAATAGTCTAATATATCCAAAAACTATAACGTCTTAGTTTTTTGTAGATTAGGTTGAAGTGACGAAACCCAACCTAAACAAGAAAAAACTAGGTACACATCGCTTTTATCTGAGGCAGTAATATTTCAAAAGCTCGACCGCGATGGGAGAGCGATCGCTTGATTTCCCCAGACATTTCGGCAAAGGTCTTTTCTTCAGAAGGAACATAAAAAATTGGGTCATAACCAAACCCACCATTTCCACGAGGACTATATAGAATTTCTCCACGGCAAATTCCCTCTGTTTCTAAAGCAACTGTACCATCAGGTCTAGCAATAACCAGAGCGCAAACAAACTGTGCTTGACGATTAGAGTTATCTCCCAACTCTGTCAATACTCGCTCTATTTGTTCCGCAACAGTAGGAGCGTAACGAGCAGAATAAATTCCCGGTCTACCATCCAAAGCATCTACCGCTAATCCTGAATCATCGGCGATCGCCCATTCCCCAGTAGCTTTTGCCACTTCAGTTGCTTTGAGGCGAGCATTAGCTAGAAAAGTTTCTCCTGTTTCTTCAATTTCTAAATCTTTGGGTTTTAATTTTAATTGTAAATTCAAATCAGCCAGATATTCTTGCATTTCTTGAACTTTTCCAGGATTACCAGTAGCGACAACTAGCAATTTCGGAGTTGTTTGTGTGGGAGTAAGGTTTGTCATTTTTCTATATAAATATTTATTCGGTTAAAGATACTTATATCATGTCTTTGTAGATTAATTCTTATCTTATTCCTTCTTGTCGCAACCAAGTATCTGCCCAAGCTGCATCATTTTCTGATAATTTTGGTACTTGTTTTTGAGCGTAATCTATTTTTAAATCGTAATGATCGACATCATAAATAGACATTTCCAGAAAAGAGGGAGTAGGGAGTAGAGAGTAGGGAGTAGGGGGAAATAATACCATGTATGAAAAAATAATGCTACGAAAAGGTAGAGGTCTATCGGATATGCTTAAAAATAGCTGATTCAATTTATTTTAGATAGTTATGTATATTGTTTTCTCCTTTTTTTTTAAATTGCCTCCTTCTTGATTATTGATTATTGATTATTGCTTGTTGCTTCTTCTTTTACCCTTAAAAGGGGATGTCTTAAACCTGAATTATTTAATTATTAATTATTCGGTAATAGGCAGCATTACGTCAGGAAAAACTTGGGTTTCAATCCCCAAAATCGAGCAAGTAGCTTCTTTTAAATAGGGGTTTAAATACCCTTTTAACAAGAAAGCTGAATGGTAAGTTCTGAATGCTGAACTCTTTTTAAAATTATTCTAGTTTTGATTGTATTTTAACAAAATTTTCTGGGTAAGTATTATACCAAGCGTGAAAAAAGAATGTTATGAATAGTTGAGTCAACAAAAATGGTGAAAATCAGATGTATATTTGGCATAATCGAATTCTTTCAGGGTCAAAAATGATAATAACAACTCTTTCTACTTGTACGGGCGATTCCCATAGATACCCCTACAGTACGGGTGATTCGCATAGATGCCCCTACGACTACTAGAAACAGTTCCAGTATTTGTAGCAAACATTTATCACGCTTGGTATTATTCGTACCATCAAATTTTTCTGTTAATTTAGAACCCTCGAATTTATCGCCATAAATGCCACGCCCATCCAGATTTATATCCGAGTTTAGATGCAATTTTTAAACAGTCTCCTAATGTAAAAATTTTAGAGCGTTTATCTTCTAAAAGGCTGTAATAAATCCATCCCTGACGATAGCAATAATATCTTTGAGATTCTATTAGTTCGTCAACAATAATTTGATTTTCGGGAATGACATAGAAGTTGTTCATATTTTTGGATTTATATTAATTTTATACAACCTCTATCCTGAATTAAACAAATAAGTTTTTAGGGTCGAATTAAACTACATTTTTCTCTCATTATCAGCACTGACTTAAAAATTGAGTCTAAACTGAGCCAAGTGAACTTTGGATAAATGTTATAAAGTAAAAGATGTGTAAATTAAGTAGAAAAGATAAGTATGGCAGCTACTATTGCAGCATCTAAAGAAGGTTTAGATATTATTGATATGGCAAGAAAAAAGAAAGGCTGGAATAAGTACGAAAGTGCTTGGTATCAATTAGCTTTAACTTCTCAAGCAACACTAAAAAGATTTTGGCGACAAATAGCAATTCAACGAGAAGCATTTATCAGTATTTGCCAAACTGTAGGAGTTAATTGGGAAAAAATAGTAGACAATAACCCACTATCTCGAAGTAAGAAAAAAGATTTTTTTGCTTATGATTATGCTTGGGTGGGGCGAGAGGAATTAGTCTCTGAATTAACCGATAAAATTAAAGATTCTTGTCGGGTTGCTATTATTGTTGGTATTGCAGGTATTGGGAAAACAGCATTAGCTGAAAAAGTAATATCAGAGCTAGATTGGAATAAGTTTGACCTAGAAAATTTTGAGTCAGATAGCCAAGCTTCAGATTTTGCTAGTGTGGCGAGTCGATGGTTGGAAAAGTGGGGCGATCGCCTCCAAGAAGAAGACCGCAAAGATACCCGCAGATTATTAAATCGGTTAGTGAAGCGGTTACAAGATAATGAATATTTGATATTGATGGATTCTGTGGAAAATATTATGGAGGGAAATGAGGAGGAAGGTTGGAATAATTTTCGGGATGAATGGTGGGAGAAATTTTTTGAGAGTTTCTTAGCAGTAGAGTCTTGTCAAAGTCGAATCATTTTAACTTCCCAAGATTTACCTCATCAAATACCAGAGCGTTATAAAAATTTTTGGCACTGCATACCTTTGAGTGGTTTAGCTGAGTCGGAGCAGTTGGAATTATTCGAGAAAACTGGGTTAGAAGTAGATACAGATTCACCAACTCGCCAATATTTACAACGTATTGGTGCTGCTTATGAAGGTCATCCTTTGGCGTTGCGTGTAATTTCTGGGGAAATAGGTGCTAAACCTTTTGATGGTAATGTTGTAGCTTACTGGAAAAAATACGGCTATGAAATAGAGGAGGTAGAAAAGGCGATCGCTGAAGCTAAGACTCAAGGAATAATGGAGGGTGCTGACGACGAGTGGAAGTTGGATCGATATACTCGCAAGCTCCGAAAAAATGTGCGAGAGCGTTTGGAAAAAACTTTTGGCAGACTGAAACAGGATACGATCAATAGTTATCGGTTATTATGCGAGGGTTCGATTTATCGTTGTGCAGTACCCGAAAAGTTTTGGTTGAATCATTTGGAAGATTGGGAATGTGATGAGAATGAAGCAGAATTAGCTTTAGAGGTTTTAAGCGATCGCTTTTTGGTTGAGGAGGTTGTGGAAAATGATGATGTGTTGGTTAGGCAACATAATTTAATTCGTAGTGTCGCACTTGAACACCATAAAAAATTGGAGGATGAGGATGAGTAATATTCCACCTGGAGAATTAGTTTTGGCGGAACTTGGTATTGAGTCGGGAGATATTAAGTTAATTAAGTCTCGTCGGAAAAGGTCTCATTATCGGGCAGTTGTTAATTGGTTGATGGAATATAAGCCCCATGCAAATGCTTCTAACTTGGAGAAAGTGAAGGGTTATTTGGAAGCTTTTTATCATTTGTGTGAAGTAGAAGATTGGGAACGAGCAAAGGAAATTTTTTCTATTAAAGTACCGCCAGTTGATGAAGATTTACATACTCAACTAGGGAGGTGGGGTTACTATAAGGAATGTATTCAACTCTACAGTAGACTTTTAGGTAAATTATACCAACATTTCGATGGTATTTGTTTAAGTGGTTTGGGTATTGCTTACTTTTTCCGAGGAGAATATCACAAAGCCATCAAGTATCATCAGCAGCATTTACAAATAGCTAGGGAAATAGACGATCATAATGGGGAGGGTGCTGCTTTAGGTAATTTGGGTAATGCTTACTTATCTTTAGGACAATATAACAAGGCTATGAACTATTACCAGCAAAGTTTACAAATAGTAGGGGAAAGAGGCGATCGCTCTTTTAAGGGCATTGTTGTAGGGAATTTAGGTAATGCTTACTTATCTCTAGGAAAATATGACAAAGCCCTGGAGTATTATCAGCACAGCTTACGAATAGCAAGGGAAATAGACAATCGTTCTCTGGAGGGTAGCACTTTGAGGAATTTAGGTGTTGCTTACAAATCTCTAGGAAAATATGACAAAGCTATGGAGTATTATCAGCAGGATTTACAAATAGCTAGGGAAATAGGCCACCGTGATGGGGAGAGTAGTGCTTTGGGAAATTTGGGTAATGCTTACTTGTTTCTGGGAGAATATAACAAAGCCATAGAGTACAATCAGCAGAGTTTACAAATAGCAAGGAAAATAGACAATCGTTCCAGGGAGGGCAAAGTTTTGGGAAATTTGGGCAATACTTACCTTTTCCTAGGAAAATATGACAAAGCCATGGACTATCTTCAGCAGAGTCTACAAATAGCTAGGGAAATAGACAATCATAATGGGGAGGGTGCTGCTTTAGGTAATTTGGCTAATGTCTACTCTTGCCTAGGAGAATATGACAAAGCCATGGAGTATCATCAGCAGAGTTTACAAATAGCTAGGGCAATAGGCAACTGCTCTGAAGAGGGTAGTGCTTTAGCAAACTGGGGAAATACTCTACTCAACTTAGAAAAATATGCGGAATCTCTGGAATATTCACAAGCAGCATTAGAGATATTTGAGCAGATAGGAGAGCGTCATAATCAAGCAATTGCTCTAAACAATATAGCAAAAAGCTATCAGCACTTAGGAAATTTAGATGCAGTACGACACTACTACAGTAAGGCGTTAGCTATTTTCATAGAATTAGGAGTGCCATAATTTAAAGAATGTCAGGAGTTGCCGGAGAAGTTGGGGCTAGACACTGATTTTGCCACGGATGTACGGATGGTAAATTAGAGCATATTGAGTAGATTAGCGATCGCTATTTATTGAGGTGTTGGCTATTTTCACAGATGATGAATTAGACTAGACAGTAGAAATTTCTTAGAATAGCCATAGCTAGCCATGGCTATCAAATATCAACTTTCTAAAGAGAGCTGTATGTGCTGTAAACCTTTGCCAGTAATACTTTCAGTTAGATAAATCAATCTTTTTTTAGAAGAACTTTGTACTCTCCAGAATTAGAGCATACTAAGTAAATTAGCGATCGCTCTCTATTGAGGTGTCGGCTATTTTCATAGAATTAGGAGTGTGGTAATTGAAAGAATGTAAATAGTTGAAAAAACAATTAATGAATCAATAGAATAATGACAAATATTACACCAGATAGCAAATTAGTATTGAGAGAAATTAGTCTGGAATCAACAACTATTAAGTCAATCAAGCCACGTCCGAAAAGGTCTCATTATCGGGCAGTTATTAATTGGTTGATGGAATATAAACCCTATGCAAATACTTCTAACTTGGAGAAAGTGAAAGGTTATGTGGAAGCTTTTCATCATTTGTGTCAAGCAGAAGATTGGGATAGGGCAAGTCAATTAATTTTTATTCGACTTAATACCCCTACAAAAGAAGAATTTCACAAGCAACTTTACACTTGGGGATATTATCAAAGACAAGTTGAAATTTACACTCAACTTTTGAGTTTTAGCGAACTAAGTCTCCAAGCAAGAGCGACTATATTAATGAATTTAGGAAAAGCAAATATAGCGTTGGTAAATTTCGACAAAGCCATAGAATACCTAAAACAAAGTTTGAGAATTGCTCAAGAAATTAAATCTTCTGAAGAAGAGGAAGAAGTAAGAGGAAATCTCGGTCGTGCTTATCTATCTAAAGGAAACTTTGCTACAGGAAAAGACTTGGTGGGAAATTTTGATGCTGCAGTAGAATTTGACCGAGCATGGAATTATTTTCAGAAAAGTTTAAAAATTAGCCTAGAAATTAAAGACCGCTACAGAGAAGGAAGTGCTTTAGGAGAAATAGGAACTTTTTATGGTGTTAGTCAAAAGTATGACCAAGCTATTGATTATTATCAAAAGCAATTAGCTATAGGTAAACAAATTCAAAATTTAAGTCTCGAAGCAAGAGCTAAGTGTAATTTAGGAATTGTTTATTGTGAATTGAAAGATTACGAAAAAGCAATTGAATTTTCTCAGTCAAGTTTAGCTATAGCTAGAGAACTTCAAGATAGTCAGTTAGAAACTGGAAATATAAAAAATTTAGGATTTATTGAGCGTCGCTTAGGAAATCATACCAAAGCAATTGAATTATCTCAAAAGCTCTTAGTAACGGCAAAAGAAACAAATAATATTTCAATAGAAAATCTAGCATTAGGAGACTTAGCAAAAATATATTATTCACAGGGCGATGGTGAGAAAGCAACAGACAATTATGATAAAGCTATAGAACTTTATCAACAAAGTTTATCCCTTGTAAATAAATTTCAATCTTCCCAGGAAGAGACGGTATTATTTTTGAAATATTCGATACTTTTGAATTTAGGAGAAATCTACACAGCCAAGAAAGATTATGTGAAAGCTGTAGATTATTTAAAAAATATTTTCTTTGCTGCTGAAAAAAATAAAAGTATTGAAGGTGTAATTTTATCAGTAATGAGTTTGGCAAAAGTATATGCAGAACAAAACAATGGCAGACTATCAAGCAGTTTTTATCTAGGGTTAGCTCGGATTATAATTTTCACTGTTTTTTTGAAACTAATATTAAAATTAATAGATTTCCTATTACTAGGATTTTTATATTTAGCAGTTTTTGTTTTAATTATTTTAAGTCCAGCTATATCCATCGTTTTTATGGTTTTCAACTTCTGGAGAAATATTATCGAAATTAAACAACATACAAAAATCAAGCAAAATTAAGAAAATAGGAATGAGTAATATTATGCCAACTGTTGAATTAGTTCTAGAAAAAATAGGTCTCGAATCAGCAACTATTAAGTCAATTAAACCACATCCAAAAAGGTCTCAGTATCGGGCAGTTGTTAACTGGTTGACGGAATATCAACCCCATGCAAATTCTTCTAACTTAGAGAAAGTGAAAGGTTTTTTAGAAGCTTTTTATCATTTGTGTGAAGTGGAAGATTCAGATAGGGCAAGTCAATTAATTTTTATTCGTCTTAATACTCCTACAAAAGAAGAATTTCACAAGCAACTTTACACTTGGGGATATTATCAAACACAAATTGAAATTTACATTCAACTTTTGAGTTTTAGTGAACTAATCCCCCAAACAAAAGCGACTATATTAACAAATTTAGGAAAAGCAAATATAGCCTTAGTAAATTTCGACAAAGCCATAGAATACCTAAAAAAAAGTTTGAGTATTGCCCAAGAAATTGAATCTCGTGAAGAAGAAGAGCAAGCTATAGAAAACCTCGGTTATGTTTACCTATTTCAAAGAAAATATCCTCAAGCAGGGAAGCAGTTTCGGCAAAGTTTAGAAATTAGCCTAGAAATTAAAGACCGCCAAAAAGAAGGAAGTGTTTTAGGAGAAATAGGAAATTTTTATGCTCATAGAAAAAAGTATGAACGAGCTATTGATTATTACCTACAACAATTAGCAATAGGTCAAGAAATTCAAAGTCCTAGTCTGGAAGCAACGGCTAAGTGTAATTTAGGAATTGTTTATTGTATAGCGCTACTTGAATCGGGAATAGGGAATAGGGAATAGGGAATAGTAAACGGTTAAAAGGTTTCAGGGTTTAGAAATTTCCTAACCTTAATGCGTAGTGCTATAAATTGAAAGATTATGGTCGAGCAATTGAATTTTCTCGGTCAAGTTTAGCTATAGCTAGGCAATTTCAAGATAGTCAATTGGAAACTACAAATATAGGAAATATAGGATTAATTGAACGTCGTTTAGGACATCATGCTCAAGCAATTGAATTATCTCAAAAGCGTTTAGCAATGGCAAGACAAACAAATAATATTGTGACAGAAAGTAGAGCATTAGGAGACTTAGCAAATATATATTATTCACTGGGCAATTATCAGAAAGCAATACAGTATAGTCAACAAAATTTATTGCTGATAAATGAACTTCAATATCCGCATTTTGAGATAGGATTGTTTTTGAATTTTGGAAAAATATATTTAGCAAATAAAGATTATGCAAAAGCCGTAGATTATTTTCAAAATATGTTGCAGAGTGCTGAAAAAAACAAAAATATTGAAGGTGAGATTCCAGCATTAATTGGTTTGGCTAAAGTATATGAAGAAGAGAAAGATTACCAACAAGCTATTGAATATTATCAACAAGCTTTACCTCTGACTCAAGAAATAAAAAATAGAGATATACAAATAGTCGTATTTCTTGGCTTGGGAGATGCTCACTAAGAAACTAAAAATTACAAAAATGCAATTCAATACTATATAAATCTCATAAAAGTAGCCAGAGAAATAGGTAATAAAGAAATAGAAATAGGAATATTGCCAAAAATCGGTAAGTGCCAAACAAAAATTAATCACTTGATTACAGCAATTAATTATTATCAACAAATGCTGAAAATATCACAAGAAATAGGCAGCATAGATACAGAGATGGTAGCTTTAGATTGCATAGCTTCTGCTCATAAAAAATTGGAAAAGTATTCTCAAACAATTGAGTATTATCAGAAAGCATTACCTATTGCTAGAGAAATAAGAGATTGGAAAAGAGAAATAGGTATATTGATAAATTTAGGATTTGCTTATCTAAAATTGAAGAACTATATTAAGGCACTTTTAACTTGGTTAAGTATAAGTTTTAAACATCGGTTTGCTCTCCCTATAATATTGGGAATTTTCATACTGTTAATAATAGTAGGTTTTTTTTATTTGGTAATTTATGCTTTAGCTATTTTAGTCACCAGAAAATTGGGTTTGAAGCCTCGCCCTTTTAGGGCGACTTTTTAGTTGGTTTTTGTTTAGAAATATGCTATAATATCGTTAGTTTTAAAGTCCAATTATGAAAGCTAGATTTAAGTATCGTATCTATCCAACACCGAGACAAAAACACCAATTAGCAAAACTATTTGGTTGTGTGCGTGTGGTTTGGAATGATAGTCTGGCTTTCTGTCAACAAAAGTATAGATTAGGAGAGAAAAAACCGACTAATTCCGAACTACAAAAACAGTTTATTACATATGCTAAAAAAACAGAAGATAGAGAATGGTTATCGGATGTGTCAGTTGTACCATTACAACAGTCATTGAATGATTTAAACCAGGCTTATCAAAACTTTTTTACTTCAACCAAAGGTGAGAGAAAAGGTAAACATATTTTACCTCCAAGATTCAAAACTAGAAAGTCTAAGCAAACTGCGAGATTCACCTTGAGGGGATTTAAAGTACATCAAGATAAAGTGTATTTAGCTAAGATAGGAAAGTTGAAAATTGTTTGGTCTAGAGAGTTACCTTCTGCTCCATCATCAGTAACAGTAATCAAAGATTCAGCCAATAGATATTTCTTAAGTTTTGTAGTAGAAATACAGCCTGAAATCTTGCCTCCAACTGATGATTCAGTTGGAATAGATTTAGGAATTAAAACTTTTGCAACTTTGAGCAATGGTACAAAGATTTATGCTCCGAAACCCTTAAAGAAAAGGATTGGTAAATATAGGAATTTAAGTAAATCATTATCCAAGAAAACAATAGGTTCTAAAAGGTACGAAAAAGCTCGGCTGAGAATAGCTAAATTTTATGCCAAACTGAAAGATATAAGAACAGATTTTCTGCATAAATTATCTACTGAAATAATTCGTGAAAACCAAACAATTGTTTTAGAAGATTTGAATGTTTCTGGAATGATCAAGAACCGGAAGTTATCTAGAGCGATTTCTGATTTGGGATGGCGACAATTCCGGACTTTGCTAGAAGGGAAAGCTCTAAAATACGGTCGTGAATTTCAAGTAATTAGTCGTTGGGAGCCGACATCCCAAACTTGCTCATGTTGTGGTTTTCGTGGTGGAAAATTAGACCTTTCAATTAGGGAGTGGGAATGTCTCAACTGTGGTGCAAAACACGATAGAGACGAAAACGC